>Ga0115558_1000666_pt1 | contig 22050 bp, 22 predicted proteins | sample COGITO_mtgs_1104_4_FD_87279 | JGI IMG/M metagenome (GOLD analysis project Ga0115558, IMG submission 87279) | Pelagic marine microbial communities from North Sea - COGITO_mtgs_110426 | ecosystem: Environmental > Aquatic > Marine > Epipelagic | place: Germany:Helgoland, sampling site Kabeltonne... | reverse complement strand
CTGGTTCAGCTGGAATTTTTTCGCATAGCAATAGTCAAATTGAGGAGCTGTATTCAACAGCATAAGCCCAAGCTAGCCCACAGTGAGCCATAAGCCATTTGTAAATTTTACCCCGACCCTATTTTTCCCGACCCTATTTATCCCGAGAGTCGGGCGCCGCCCCGGAGTGCAAGCGGGCCTGTTTCACTGACGCCCAAAAACCAACGGTTTCTTTCGGCTTGTTGCGCTGAGTAACCGCGGCCCGACCGCGCTATGCCTGGGGATCGTAATGGCGATGTTTGTGGAGCAAATGCGGGTGGATTTTCTCCACGGGGGTGTCACTCAGGGTGCATGCTTGAACGTGAGCTGTGGATCCTTCAAGTGCCCGCTGAGGTCACCATAAAGAGGGTGCCGAATATCGCGCTGGGCAAACCGCCACTGGCCGTCCACCCGTTGAAACTGATCGAAATATTCTCCAGCGAAAATTACGCCAAGAGGCCTTGAAGGGTTTTGTTGATAGACCCGAACGTAAGAGTGACCTGTGGCTGATCGTTCATCCCCAGCGATGTTGATCTGAATGTTGCTGATGACATGCTTGGTTCTTGGGGTGCCGTCGTCATAGAGAATGACATTAGCGGCCGATGCTGGCGGCGGCTTCTCGCCCTCGACCAGCCAGTCAGCGTGACGCATGAGCTCCGCAAAACGTTTGAAATCACCATGATCAATGGCTGTGCAGTAGTCGTTCATGAGGGTTGAGATGTGGTGATGCGCGGACATGATGGGATCGCTGACGACGTTTGGCACAGTATACGAAATCAAAGTGCAGCTTTAAAGAGCGTGCCTTGTTTGTACTTCTGGGGTCGGTGGCCTATAAAAATTTATTAATTTTCTATTCTTCGGTGTATCGCTTCTTCATGTGGAGACCTCCATCTCATAAGAGTAAACGGAAATCTCATCTTCATCATGGTGCTAATTTAGGGGGAACGGTCATGTGCTGCGCAAGTATTGCCTTCGGGCTGAATAGCACCTGTAGATTCAGCATCCTTGAGTGACTAGGAATCTCTCGAACTAACGGTCGCCAGCGCTCGCTCTAGCACCAACCTAACAATGGTGCGCTCCACGGTTAATCTGGGCCAGTATGATTAGTGGTGCACCACTCAGAGATTGTGGTTAAGCAATGATTAGGCTGTTCCAGATTGATTTCTGTGAATTGGTATTAGATTGGATGGGCGTTTTCGATGTTAAGCCACTTACCTTGAATCTGCAGCTATCAGATCAGTGTATGGCTGCTTGATGTTGTGCGCAGTTTGCTCTGGCTCGTTACTCTGGTGCGTTACTTTGATCCTGCGGCTGCCTGTTCGGCAATCACTTTGGCCCTGTTAGCGACATAAGGTGCGCGAGCCTGAATGTAGATAAGCACTGCGGCACTATAGCCAAACAACAGCAGCCAACCGGTATTGCCGATAAAGTCCCAGGATGAGTAAATCCCATAGCTATAGATTATGACAGCCAGAAGCGGCAATGTTTTTGTCGCCCAAAGCGGGAGCCTGAAGGGTGCGTCTCGATAGGCTTCAGGATGCTTGCTGGCCAGATTGAAAAGTGCGAATACGGGGAACAGGCCAAAGATAGCGCCTACGGCATTGCCTAGAATAGCGACATAACCGAGGCTCATGCCGGTAAGAATCGGCGTAATACCGATGAGGAAAAACACGGTTAAATAGATGTAGGGGATGCCGTGTCGATTCAGTACAGCGAGTCTTGGTGGCAGCCAGCCATCTGCTGTGGCCATGTAAAGACCACGGGTACACCAGCCGAAAATCGCGTTGAGGGAGGTCACTAAAGAAATCATAATGCCGCCGCCAATAAAAGCCACGTAAACCGTGGGCGAAAATATGATCTCCGCCGTCGCAGCGAGATTCTTGCCGGCTATCTGCTCGAGTGGCAACACGCCGGTGGCGACGATCGCAATGAGAATGTAGAGCGCAACAACAATGGTCAGTGACAGCCCCATCACCAGTGGAATCATTTTTCCTGGGTTTTCCATTTCGTCGCCAAACTCAGAAATGAATTCCGAGCCGATAAGGCTGAGCCTCAAGAGGAACGCAGCAGCGAAGAAACCGCTAAACCCATTAGGCATCACACTGGGGAGAGTCGTATAGGGTGAAAAGTCCGCAATGTGATTTATGCCAAACACAATATAGAGCGCCAACGAGATGAGTAAACCGAACACCATCAAGGTTTGAAATCTAGCCGCCATTTTTATTCCGAATAGATTAGCCACAAAACATAGAATCATGATGCTCGCAGCGGCGATTGCCAGATCAATACTTGGGATCAGAGCGTCGGCATACTCGGCGAATCCGATCGCGAAGCTGGACAGAATAAGCTGGCCAACAACGAGCAGTGACAAATAGAAAAACGAAGTTCGGCTGCCGAGCAGATCTCGGACATAGGTATAGTTACCACCAGTACTTGGTATCGCCGAACCGAGCGCTGCGATGCAGACTGTCGGTATTGCAACAATGCCAAATGCGAGTACGAATGCCCATGGTGCACCGTATCCTGTCATGCTGATGCTGACGCCCGTGAGTACAACGACGCCGGTGCCGATGATTTGCCCTAAGGAAATACTCATCAGATCCCAAAAACCGAGCAATTTTCCGCTTGTCGCGTGGTGCATATTGACTCTCTGAGTTTCCGAGTTCAGGAAATCTGTCTTAGTGCATTATCAAGATCCTCGATAAGATCCTCAATGTTCTCTGTAGCCACCGAAAGTCTGACGATATTGTCTGTAATTCCGGCTTTCTCTCTTTCTCTCTTTTTTCTTTTTTTGGCGTTGCGCTGTGAATCATACTCGCCGGATGTTGAATCAAACTGGCTACATTGCCGAGGCTCACCGCCAGCGTGGGTGTCGTGACCGCCTTCACCCTCATGATTTACAATCGTGCCCATGCCGTGGGAGGGTCTCACGTTTTTTGTTGTTATATATCGTCTCTCAACTATCTGTTGTCAAACATCTATCGTTAAATATCTGTGGCGCCAAGATGCTTAGCGTTCACAACATGACGGGTGGGATGCAATCTTCATCGACTGTATGACGAAGCACATCGAGCATAAGGTTGGTCATGTTCTCTCTAACTTCAACGATATTATCTGCTACCAGGGTGATCTTATCTTCTAAGCCGGCTGCAAGGTTAATAGGCAAAGCAACGGCTGCGAAATTCATTCCTAACTCGGCTGCCAGATATACCTCGGGACAGCACGTCATACCGACGACGTGTCCGCCAAGCATCTGGTACATTCGAATCTCCGCTGGAGATTCGAATCGAGGACCGTTGGTGGCGACATAGGTTGCGCCATCGTGACACTTGATATTATGTGTCGAAGCGAGCTCCATGAGTTTGTTGCTCATCACAGGACAAAATGGCTTGCTCATTTCAACATGTCCTACGGCGCGCTCTAAATCATCAAAAAACGAAAATGCCCTGCCGTGGGTGAAGTCGAGAAAGTCACGAAGCACTGCAAGGTCCAACACGGGGTAATCTGCGGTGATAGAACCCACTGCGTAGGTTGACATTATTCGCCTCACGCCTAAATCTTTTAGTGCCTGGATGTTAGCGCGATAATTTATTTTGTGGGGTGGGGTACTATGATCGGGACCATGTCGGGTTAGAAATACGATATCTTCGTGTTCACCCTTGCCAATAAAGACTTGTGCTGTGCCATAGTGATTGGCCATTTCTCTTGCTTGTACTTCGACGCCGGACAGGCTGTAAATTCCGGTTCCCCCCATGATGGCTGCGGGCATACTAACTCCTTTGACTCTAAATGTTATGCGCTACCAGTTTGGGTAGTTATTCAGCATGTAGGGGTTAAGTACCCCGTGAACCGTCACGATACCTGAAACATATTTCGGTGGAGTGATGTCAAAAGTCGGATAGCGCGCATTGATGCTATCGATCGTCGTTGGCATACCGAGTGCAAGCCTGATCTCAGCCGGATCGCGCTCCTCGATGACGATATCATCCCGGACAAGTTTAGTATTGTCTCGTCCCCAAGCGAAAGCAAAGAATGGGATGTTGTGAGCATGGGCCGCGATTGCATTTTGGAAGGTGCCTATTTTGTTCACGACATGCCCATCGACGGTGATGAGATCAGCCGCAGTAATGTACTTCTGAATTTTACCCTCGGACATGATGTGAGCGGGCATATTGTCGGTGATGAGAGTAACCGCAACGCCAATTTCTTGGATCGACGGCGCAGTAAGTTTAGCGCCTTGTAAGTAAGGACGCGTCTCAGGCGTATAGACTGTTATTTTTTTGCCGTCTCTGGCTGCAAATGCCAATGCTAGAATGAATCCTGCCTCAGCAAAACAGTTGGTCAGAATGCCATCGCCATCTTCGATAAGGTCAGCCATGGCGCGGGCGCGGGTCGCGTAGTCGTCATAGATGCCTTGCAGGATCAGTTTGATCGAAGCCGCGATCGCGTCGTCAACACATTGTTTGTTATTAACCGCCTCTGTCGCCGTGCTGAGTACAGCAGCGAGACGAAGTTGTATTGCTGTATTTGTCGGTCGACTCGCCACCAGCTTGTCTCGTGCTTGGCGTAATTGCGACAGTAGTTCTTCCTGGCTGCCGACATCAGTGAATGCATCAGCAGGCGGATAGTTGCTGGCGACAATGCGTAATGCGTGAACCGCAGAGAGCCATGGCCCGCTACCCTGGGTTACCATATTTTTGATGGCGCCTGCGACCTCATCGACTGTTTCACAACTAACGAATGAATTAGAAAATGGGAAAGCGCGGCGGTCACCGATGATGACCTTTCCGGCTTCAAATCGAGCAATATTACTGGGGTTCAGAATGAACGGTAACAGTGCATAAACACCTTCGCGTTCAGCGGAGGAAATTCCTTCAGTTAGGTTGTTTGTTGCTGTGCTCACTTGGGCGCTCACTTCTTTTAATCGGACCAAAAAAGGGGATATTTTGACTATCCTGTTTAAATTATTGGTTTGGCCAGACACCGTACCCAGTTGCCATTCGCTCTCTTACTTCTCGCATTTGTTGGGCAGTTAACAGATGGGGTGTGCCAAGTTGGCTGGCGAGATGATATTGTTGACAAATGGCTTCGAGCTCACCTGCTCGCCACATCGCTTGTTTCAAGTCTCCACCGCACGCAATCATACCGTGGGTCCCGAGCAAGCAAGCTGTTCGGTCTTTCAATGCGATGAGTGCGTTATCGGATAGTGTTTGGCTGCCGTAGTGGGCATAGTCTGCGCAGCGGATACTATCGCCACCAAAAATTCCGATCATGTAGTGCACGCTTGGTATATCCTGGCGGAGCATAGAGAGTGCGGTCGCATAGGGGGAATGGGTATGCACCACAGAGTGAATGTCTTCTCGCGCTTTGTATATGTCAGCGTGAAATTTCCACTCGGAGGACGGCCGATGATGACCAACGACGTCTCCCGATAATCCATCACCGGGTAATAACATGATGTCTTCCGGGCGAGTCTCATCATACGGTAGGCTGCTGGGAGTTATCAAAATCCCATCTAGCGTTCGAATGCTGATATTGCCGGAGGTGCCCTGGTTCAATCCGGAGCTATTCATCCACAAACAGGCATCAATAATAGACTGACGAAGTTCGGTTGTGTCTTTGTGTATCATGGCGGGTACCTAATAAAACTGCCTTCTATCTAAAGTTGATTATCTCCCCTGCTTCTTCGTTGATACTGTAACGAGGGACTATTGTGCCCTTCGACGGACCATGGTTATTCTGCTGCATGGGGCGAATATCTAGCTAGGGGTTGATAAAGAGTCTAACTAGGTTCGAACCGTTCCCTGATTCTAACGTGCCAGTTTTGCCGTTGATACCACTAAGTTCTGCGCCGAATGTGTGATCATTATGATCAGTTTTTGTCTTAATTTTATTCCACGCTCTGGGAACGACGAGCTCTCTCATTGTTTGTGCATATCTGGTAGTGCTCGCGGTTGCGGCAGCAGGCCAGATTGAATTAGCTGATTATTAAACCTATACTCGCCAACCCCCGCTCATCCGTCCGGAGAAGGGCGGGCAGGCGGGACCGGCATGCTCATTGACCGCGTAGATGACATAGATAGACGGATGGTTATGGAAAAGCTATTTATTACCTCCAATGAACTGCTGCTTGATTCAATGCGGCTGGCTGAGCAAATATATATGAGTGGCTACCGGCCCCACTTCATTATCGGCGTATGGCGCGGCGGCACCCCTATAGGTATCGCAGTCCAGGAATACTTAGATTATCTGGGTATCGACACAGACCATATAGCGATCCGCACCTCGTCCTACTATGGCATCGACAGGCAATCCAAAGAGGTTCATGTGCATGGACTCGAGTATGTGATTGAGAATGTTGAGGCCGACCAGGAGTTGTTGATCATTGATGATGTTTTTGATTCAGGCCGATCAATTCGCGCCATCATCGACAAGCTCAAACGCAAGTGCCGACGTAATATGCCTGCCTCAGTGAAAGTGGCCTGCCCTTGGTATAAGCCAAGCCGCAATATGACGGATATCACTCCTGACTTTTACGTCCATGCGACTGATAAATGGCTGGTGTTTCCGCATGAAATGCAGGGGCTGACCATTGAAGAAATACGTGCCGGCAAGGGCCCTGAATTTGCCGATATCATTGGCCGCGCCCTTGCGGCAAAGACGCAAACATCTGATTGACGATAACCCCCTCAAGAGGAATGCGTTCGGCTTGATCGAAATATTTAGCGAAATATTTAGGGTCGGGGTAAAATTTACAAAATAATAGTTTTTCACGTTACTTAAGTGGCAAGTAGGTAGGGCAAACCTTTCAGGCCCGGCTCAGCCTGAATTCTTTTCGCATGCCAAGAATAAAGAAACAAGCGAATTCAATAGCACAAGCCCGATCTAGCTCACAATGAGCGGTAAGCCATTTGTAAATTTTACCCCGACCCTATTTATCCCGCTTGCGGGGCCAGACGTATGGTGGACATGACGGCGCATCTGGTTGATGAGGTCTTGCCGAATAGACCAATCAGGTAATGGGTGCTGAGTGTTCCGTTCCCCTTACGCTTTCGGTTCGCGACAGTCCGAAGGTCATGAGTCAAGTGCTGATCATCGTGCACCGGATGATAAGTACCTATCAGATCAAAGCTGTGGGAAAGACCGTCAAGTCAGGTGCCCAGCGTGGTACCGTTACGCTGATCCTGATATGAGACGTAGGAGCAGTCGGGGCGAGCGCGCAAAACCAATGGCCGCGGCTACCTTAAGGGCTGACGACAAGGGATACGGCAAGGTGTGAATGCCGCCGTGGACTCTCATTTGCCCGGGTACAGGCATGGCTGGATGCAACCAGTCATGGACCGCCAGCAGACCGTTTACCTGTCGCGATTGTCGGGGCGTGAAGGTTTCGACGCCTAAGGCGGCGGCACCGCCGAAGGCAGCAGCAAACACAGGGTGGTCGAGGGATCGGGTACGGGTGATAGCGGCAGTATTGGCAGATACCCGTAGGGGCTTGGGCTCGTCTGATTCGGGCTGGCCCAGGTTCGCCCAGCATTCGGCGGTTAATATTTTGCCGAGATACTGGGCGGCCTGGTAGCTTGCGCCCTGAATTTCGACCACGGTGCGAGTAGTGGCAGCGCTCTGGTATTGCTCGCTGCCCCAGCCACCTAACAGGCCTAGTTGGTCGAGCGCGGCTTCCCATCCTGGACGCGTGTTGCGGCGTGCCTGCATCATTTCAAGGTCTTGAGTGCCGAGTTGTGTTGGCGTGGTCGGCGACACCAGCATGGTGATGCTATTGATTAGCGCCTGCGGTAAGGCGTTAATGATCTCACTCATGCTCGCCGTTAGGCGCATTTCCCGAGCCTGTCCCGGCGCATAGGCATACAGTGCCAGATCCACAGGATCCTTGCCCGCAAAAGCGCGTATCGTGCTGAGAATTTCCGTGGGTTGCCGCAGTAGGTCTGCACCTGCCGGACACCATTGCAGGTTGCCGATAGGATTTTTGGGGTCTGTCCATTCCGGCGGTGGCGCGGCGACATCCAGCCATAACACGCTGGCGCCTGCTTCAAGCCACGATCGCGTCGGTGCCATTTCCGCATTTGCGCCCATCACCACGATCTTGCGGCCGTCGAGGCGCAGAGCGCCATCCGTTAAAGCGTTGTGGTGCAGCCAGGTCAGGGCGGTCCCTGCCGCAGGTGTGATCATGTTGCGAGACACCAGGTGATCGGCATAGTCGCTCAACGCCTCGGCGGGCCAACGTTTGCCGCGGTAGACCAGGCTCGGAGACCAGCCAGTGGCGGGCGTGGCTTGAACCGCCTGCAGGGTAAGCGGGTCGCCAGGCGTGTCAAACAGTTGTTTAAGCGGCAGGTCCTGCTCTTCAACGCGCCATACCACACGCGCCCGCGCTAACGCGACGAGGTAGCTGGCAATTTTCAGGCGCTCAGGACTAGCCAATCGCACGGCTTCAAACCGCGGCAGGCAGCGAGGATAGTCAGTGCGGAAGGCCTTTTGCTGCGCAGGCAATCGCGCATCTTGAAGCGCGTCGGGAAAGTGCGCCACCGCCGCCGCCAAGACCTCGAAGAGAATTGATGAGGCTGACTGCCCATGAGCCAGCTGAATACTACCCTCAGACTCTGCCATCAATCACGTGCTCCATTACGCCGACCCTAATATTGCCCACATTGCTGAAATGCGCATCAAGGCCACATAGTAGCGCGGGTAAGATGCGACCGCCATGGTCTAAAAAACGCTATCTTTGATATCCGCCGACATCTGGTGATGCGAGCACTACTCGATCAATCCGCCAGCGCACTGCCTAGCTGCTGAGCTTCGAGACGGCCAACGCTAATGACATCAATGCCTGCTCTGGATCCTAACGGTCAAGAGTATGCCAGCGGACAGGCAGATAGTTCTTGTTGGCAATAATTAGGGTCGGGGTAAAATGAGTGGGGTCAGCGTAAAGTGCCAGAATAAAGTTCGGCCCCTAGAGTTTGCCCCTAGATTTTACCCCGACCCCAATATAGTGACTAAACGGTCACGACGATTTTACCGAAGTGTTGCTGTGCCACTTGCAGCTCAAAAGCATCTTTCAATTGATCGAGAGGAAACTCATGGCTCACTAGCGGCTTGATGTCGTGGGTTTCAATGGCGCTGATCATATCTTCCTGTTCCTGCATTGAGCCGACGGTGATCCCCTTCAGGGTGATGTTGGCTGAAAACAATTGTGCCGTCGGGACTTCACCGGCAAAACCAGCCAACACGCCAATCAGGGAGATGTGTCCGCCGATGCGGCAAGCGGTGATGGATTGCCCGAGGGTACCGGCACCACCAATTTCGACGACTTCGTCTACGCCTCGGCCACCGGTGAGTTCCTTGGCCTTGGCGCCCCAATTCGGTGTCTCCTTGTAGTTGATCAAATGGTCTGCGCCCAAGGCTTTGAGCTTGGCCAATTTTTCAGGGCTGGACGAGGTGGCGATGACGCGAGCGCCGGCCGCCTTGGCAAACTGCAGGGCGAAGATCGAGACACCGCCGGTGCCCTGGGTCAGAACCCAATCGCCGGGCTTAATGCGGGCTTCCACCATCAAGGCGCGCCATGCGGTCAAGGCAGCGCAGGGCAGAGTTGCGGCCTCGGTCATAGAGTAATTTGCGGGCGCGCGGGTAAAAGCGGTGGCGGGCATGGCGACGAGTTCAGCGGCAAATCCGTCGACGTGATCGCCGGGTACACCGATCAGCTTGCTCAAGTTGGGCTCGCCACTTGCCCAGTTAGGGAAGAACAAAGACAAGACGTGATCACCCACCTTGAATTGGCTGACCCCCGCGCCGAGGGCCACCACTTCGCCGGCACCATCAGACATGGGAATGCGGCCGTCAGCATTGGGGATCATGCCGGAGACTACTGCAAGATCGTGGTAGTTCAGTGAGCTGGCTCTGACCCTGACCAGGATCTCGCCGGGGCCGGCGACCGGGTCGGGACGTTCTTCGATGATGATTTTGTCCAGACCGCCGGGTTTTTGAATAGCTGCTACTTTCATAGGTGTGACTCCCAATTGATGATGGTGTTAAGGATAGCAATCCTAGCCCGGTAAAAGATAATCTATTTCGTGAGCTTGGGCCTGGCCAGCAGCGTGTCTTGCCGGCGAGTCAGCCTGTGTTATCTTGATGTTTCAATACATGGGGTCTAAGACCAGGAGTGAGCAATGCAACTTGAGAACCAAGTGACGATTATCACCGGTGGTGCCAGCGGTATGGGCCTGGCCACGGTCATGCGATTTCTCACCGAAGGCGCGCGGGTCATGATTGCCGACTACAACCAAGCGACCGGCGAGGCTGCGTTGCACGGGGCCATTGAGGCCGGTTATGCGGGTAGGGTCGGTTTTGTGCGCACTGACGTTGCTCAGGAAGCCAGTGTTGAAGAGATGATTCAGGCCACCCTGCGACAGTTTGGCCGACTCGATGTGCTGTTCAACAATGCGGGGGTCGGTGGTGCTATCGGGCCCCTGACAGAGACCACGGAAAGTGATTGGGATTACACCTTTGATGTCCTGGCTAAGGGGGTCTTTTTTGGCATCAAACATGGCGCCCGGGTGATGCAGTCTCAGGCCGAAGGCGGCGTGATTATTAACACCGCATCCATCGCCGGCCTGAGTGGCGATGGTGGGCCGTTGGTCTATTCTGCTGCCAAGGCCGCAGTGATCAGCATGACCCAGTCGGCAGCCGTGGAGCTGGCGGCCAGCAGGATCAGAGTCAACGCCATTTGCCCGGGTTTTATTGTCACGCCGCTGGCCGATGGCGGCAACGCGGGGGCTACCCAGAAAGTGTTCGCTCACTCACAACCCTGGCCAGACTACGGGCGAGGCGAGCATATTGCCGGTGCGGCGGTATTTCTGGCCAGCTCAGATTCCGCTTTTGTCACCGGTGAAGCACTGGTAGTAGACGGTGGTTTGACGGCAGCAGGGCCGGAACTGTCGAAAAAATTCCCCAAGACCTCGGGGCGAAATGCCAAGGTATCAGGGATCACCAAGGGCTCCACCGGTGATGCGCCAGAGATCCGCCGGTTGGATAGAGACTGACAGTGAGTCCGCCTGTCGTCCCCAAGACCGGGCTGCCTGTAGAGTTGGTGCTGGCAGAGCTCAGTGAGCGGCTGCAAGCCCGCCATGAAGTCATTTTGGAAGCCCCGCCGGGGGCCGGCAAGACAACGTTGGTGCCGCTGGTGCTGCTGGCGGAACCTTGGCTGATGGGACGTAAAATTCTGCTGCTTGAGCCTCGGCGGCTGGCCACTCGAATGGCGGCCCACCGATTGGCCAGTCTGCTGGGTGAGGAACCTGGCGAGACCGTCGGTTATCGCATGCGTCAGGACACCCGGATCGGTCCAAACACCCGTATCGAGATTATCACCGAGGGCATTCTGACGCGCATGCTGCAGGATGACCCGGGCTTGGCCGATGTGGGGCTGGTGATCTTTGATGAATACCACGAGCGTAACCTGGACGCCGATCTCGCCTTGAGTCTGTGCTTGCACGGGCGAGCCTTGTTCCGGGGTGCAGACAATCCCCTGAAACTGTTACTGATGTCGGCGACGTTGGACAGTGTCGGCGTTGCTGCTTGGCTGGATAATGCGCCCATCGTTAGCAGTGCGGGTAAGCAATTTCCCGTCGACATCATCTATGGTCGTCCCAGCCAACCCAGAGAATCCGCCGTGGAACGTGCCGTTGCCGGGGTGATTCAGGCACTGCAGGACAATCCTGAGAGCAGTATTCTGGTGTTTCTGCCCGGCCAGGGCGAAATCACTCGGGCTTGTGCTGCCCTGACCAGCTGGCTGTCAGCACAACAGAAAAGTGATGTTCAGGTTTGCCCCCTGTATGGCAATTTGAGTCTGCAAGCCCAGCAAGAGGCGATCGCGCCCGTCGCCCTCGAGGGTCAGCGTCTTGGTCAGCGTAAGGTGGTGCTGGCCACCAATATTGCCGAGACCAGTCTCACCATTGAAGGGGTTGATATTGTGGTGGATACGGGCCTCGCCCGTGAGCCGGTGTTTGACCCGGGAACGGGTATGACGCGGTTGCAGACCCGAAAGATTTCTCAGGCCGCCAGCGTTCAGCGTATGGGTCGCGCCGGTCGATTGCGCCCCGGTCGCTGCTACCGGCTCTGGTCCGAGGCGCAACAACAGCAGTTGGCCTCGCAGACTAGCCCGGAGATCCTCAATGCTGACCTAGCGCCATTGGCGTTACAATTGTTGAGCTGGGGTGTACAAGCGCCTATGGAGCTGCGCTGGGTTGATATGCCGCCTGCCGGCGCTTGGCAACAAGCCATTGATTTACTGGTGATCCTGGGGGCAGTAGCGAAAGACAATAATAAGCCGGAAGGGTCGAGGTGGGTGCTGACCCCGCACGGCATCAGGCTGGCAGCACTGCCGCTGCATCCACGCCTCGGTCATCTGGTGCTGGCGGGGGCAGAGGTAGGCGAGCTGAAGACCGCCGCACTGCTAGCCAGCCTGTTGTCTGACCGTGACCCCATGAGCCAGGAGAATCCGGATATCTCGCAGCGTCTGGCGATTCTGCGCGGAGATCAAAGCTGTCCGCCCCGCTACAGGGGCTGGGCCAGTCGAACCCGTGACTTGGCGCAGCAATTCAGTCGCCAGGTGAGGCCGCGAGTGTCGCCTACCAGCGCCCTGTCACTGTCGCCCGGGCAATTGCCGGGTTACCTGTTGGCTTGTGCGTACCCCGATCGTATTGCTCGGCGGCGGCATGCCGGTGGTTACCAATTGGCCAATGGCCGAGGTGCAGCCTTCGCGGTGACGCATTCTTTGGGGCAGGCGCACTGGCTCGCATTGGCTGAGGTCACCGGAGGGGCCAAGGGTGACAGCATTCGCTCGGGTGCGACCCTGGATCCGGTGCTGTTTGATTCCCTGCTGCAAAATTTGGTGCGGGTCGAGACGGTGGCGGAATGGGATAAAAAAGCCAATCGATTTATCGCTGAGCGCCGCAGGCTATTGGGTGCGTTGGTGCTGCAACGTGAAATGCTGGAGCAGGTGCCGCCGGGTCTCAGAGGCGAGGTGCTGGTGCAGTATGTGCGTGACCAGGGTCTCGACATGTTGCGTTGGACGCCTGGCTTGCGCCAGTGGCAGGCGCGGGTTGAGCTGGTGCGCGCTGTGACCGAGGATTCAGCCTGGCCGGATGTGAGTGACGCCGGTCTGCTGGCAACCTTGTCGGAATGGCTGTTACCTTACTTGGATAACGTCAAGAGTCTGGCTGACTTTCGAAAACTGGATTTGAGTGCTATTTTGAATGCGCGACTGTCCTGGCCGCTGAGCCAGCAACTGGACAAGTTGGCGCCACAGCGATTATCGGTGCCCACGGGATCACACATCGCGATCGACTATACTCGTAACCCGCCGGTGTTGGCGGTCAAGCTTCAGGAAATGTTCGGCTGCGACTCAACGCCGCTTATTGTCAACGGCCAGCAGCCCTTGCTAATCCATTTGTTGTCGCCGGCCGGCAGACCCTTACAGGTCACGATGGATCTTGCCGGCTTTTGGCGATCCTCTTATCACGAAGTGAAGAAAGAGATGAAGGGCCGCTATCCGAAACACCCCTGGCCAGATAACCCATTACTGGCCTTGCCGACTCGACACACTAAAAAGTAGCCACGCTGCAGTTTAAAAGTGCTGTCTGTGCATTGTGAATATTCCGTTAGTCTATGTATTCTTTCGCTCTGTCTCTACCAACCTAACAAAATTACTAGGTGGCAAGGATTTATCCCGTATGTGGTTCGGCTTACCGCAGAGAAGTTGAACGCAGCAAGGTTATTGGTAAAGTTCTTCATGTGCCTTCGGGTAACAATCTACTCAACGATAATATCGGAGTAATACTATGAATAATCGACAAAAGCTTATCGCGGTAATTATGGCGACAACCTTCTGCGGCACGGCTATGGCGGGGGAGGTGGTGATACAAAATCACGAGCATGAAAGGGTTGCGGTCAGTTTTTCTGATCTGAACATTAACAGTCAAGCTGGTGCCACGGTATTGTACCGGCGCATTGAGAAAGCGGCTCGTCAGGTTTGTGGTATCACTCATGGTCTCAAACCCATTCAAGTAATCAATAATGAAAAAGCCTGCCTTGCGGCTTCAATCGACTCGGCAGTCGCATCGGTCCACAGTGACTTAATAGAAAACGTTCATGCGTCTTAGGGAGGTATCGTAATATTTTTATGGCAAGGGTAAAGGTCTGTTGCCGGGTGGCGACCGATAAATCGGCGCTCGGCAGCAGGCAGTCTGAACCGACAGTTTAAGCAGGCAGTCTAAGCTGCCAGTCTGGGCTGACAGTTGCGACACAACAGCGTATGGTCAGCACCATGTCTGCAGTCCATCATCCCATTCACAGCTTTCCCCTGACCTTGAAGGCTGTCAGCAAACCCTGGTTGGCGACTGTATTGGCGGTGCCAGATAGCGATCTGTTGGCGTTCACGGTCACAGCGCCGGCGGTGAAGCGGGGCTACGGTAGTAATATAGGCTTCATTCATCTGCAATGGCGGCCAGGAACAGCCACTCGTCATTTGCCCGAAAAGCTCCTGATTAAAGTCATGCCAGATTACCCCGCGACTGCCGAGATGGCTCGTCAGCGGCGAACCTTTTGCAGAGAAGCGCGTTTCTATCATGAGTTCGCGGCCTCGACGCCAGTCCGTTTGCCCAAGGCCTACGCGGCGCTTTGGGATGATGCGACGGGTGATGCGGTATTATTGTTAGAGGACTGCTCAGCCATGCAGGCCTTCTCATTCTTCAATCCGCCAGATCTTGCCCAGCTTGAAGATATCGTTGATGCCGCGGCGCGGTTCCATGCTCACTGGTGGGGAAGAACCGCTGCGCTTGATACCAGCGAGGCAGTGATGAGCCCCTCACATCCTGTTTGGCGGCAGTGGGCCGGTGAAATGGCCGCCAATTGGGCCGCCTGGCTCGACTCGTCGATGGCGGCTTCGATGTCTCCGGAATGGATTCATTTGTGCCGAAAACTCGCCGCTACCGCTGCGGCGCGGATGACGGAACAGTGGCCAACGATGAATCTGACGTTGTGTCATATGGATATGCATTGCCAGAATATATTCTTTGATGCGGCGACACCCTTGGATCCAGTCGTTTTGTTTGATTGGGATGGCTGTCATCTCGGCTGTGGTGTTCATGATATCGCTTACCTGTTCGGCCTGCTGCCCGTTGAGCTGCGCCGTCAAGTCGAGACACCTTTATTGAATCGTTACCACGTGAAACTGTTGCACGCGGGTGTCGATGACTATGATCATGCAGCTTTGATCCAGGACTATGCCTTTGGTTGCCTGTTCAATACATTTTTAATTCCCATGCAGCTGGCGCTGGATTTGACCGACGAGCAAGGCCTGGCGGATGCCCAACAAATGGTGATTGGTCTGCTGCAAATGGTCATAGATAATGAGGCAGCGCAGTTGCTGGCGGCGCCTGAACGTGGATAACACGTATGGGTAAACCTTGAAATTCACGGGCTGACCACGAAACTTGCCGCATACCCTCAATCACTCTAATATGCGAAGCTCGCTAGTGACATAAATAGCTTGGGAATGAGCCCCGTTATTGGGCGTGCCGTTGCGGTGAGTTCCCAGAAAGATTTCTAAATAGGAGTATTACCATGCCAGAAGCTTGGATTATTGACGCCTGCCGGACCCCCCGTGGAATCGGCAAAAAAGGTAAGGGCGCCTTAGCCGATCAACACCCTCAGCATTTAGGGGCCGCAGTTTTAAAAGCCTTGCAGGAGCGGGTCGGGTTCGACACCGCTGAAGTGGACGATATTGTCTTTGGTACCAGTTCTCAGCGTGGCCAGCAAAGTGGTGACCTGGCGCGTATGGCGGCCTTGGATGCCGGCTATGATGTTCGCGCTAGTGGCGTCACCCTAGACCGCTTTTGTGGTTCGGGTATTACCTCGGTGAATATTGCTGCGGCGAACATCATGTCCGGCATGGAAGACCTGTGTATCGGTGGTGGCGCAGAGATGATGTCCTCTTATGGCGGTGGCGGTGGCGGTGGTTCACCCTTCCTCGACAATGATAACTTTCGCCTGCGTTCGGTGCATCCCCAGCCCATCAAGGCTTGTGTGCTGATACGATTGCGACCCTTGAAGGCATTGATCGCGAAGCCTTGGATGCGTTGGCGGTAGTCTCCCAACAGCGTGCCGATCACGCCATCAAAAATGGTTATTTCGACAAGTCGCTGATCACCGTTTACAACGCTGATGGCACCGTTGCTCTGGATCATGAAGAGTTTCCCCGCCCGCAAACAACCCTTGAAGGTCTCGGTAACCTGGATCCCTCATTCGCGAAACTTGCGGATGTTCCATTGGACGAGTCGGGCACGACATTCCGCAGCCTGGTACTGCAAAAGTATCCAGGTCTGGATATCAAGCATTTCCACCATGCGGGTAACTCGTCTGGCGTGGTTGATGGCGCCGGTGCGGTTCTGTTGGCATCGCCTGATTATGCAAAAGCCCATGGCATGAAGCCTCGAGCGCGAATCGTTGCCATGTGTAATATGGGAGACTCGCCAACGCTGATGCTGAATGCGCCCGTACCGGCTGCGCGTAAGGTTCTGGCTAAGGCGGGTATGACGGTTGACGATATCGATTTGTTTGAGATCAACGAAGCGTTTTCCGTGGTTGCTGAGAAATTTATTCGTGACTTGAATCTCGATCGTGACAAGGTCAACGTCAATGGTGGCGCGATGGCGCTGGGTCATCCGATTGGTGCTACTGGCTCAATGCTGATTGGTACCGTGCTTGATGAGCTCGAGCGTCGTGGTCAGCAGTTTGGTTTGATTACCATGTGTGCGGCCGGTGGTATGGCGCCAGCCATTATTATCGAACGTATCTAGAACGCTGCGCGCTTTTGCTGCGCTGGCATTTTATTGCTTGGTAAGCTATTGATCAGCAAGCTATTGATCAATAAAAAACGGGTAAGACCCTTGCAGGTCTTGCCCGTTTTTTTGCCTGGCATTTGAGTTGGTCGAGTTCGTCGACCTAGGCATCTAGGTGACAATTAATCGAGGCTTTGTCGAGCTCTGGGCAAGGTGATGTGCCATTGGATAGCCAGCAGGCGCGTGCTGAATGCGGCGAGTACGCCCAGCACTTCTGCTAGTTCCTGCAAAGCTGGCACCTGCAGACAACCTACATAGACGATCGCTCCCAGTAATGCGGCGGTGGCGTATATCTCATCTTTAAGCAAAATCGGCGGTTCATTGCAGACGATGTCGCGAAGTAGGCCGCCAGCAGTGGCGGTAATCGTGCCCATCACAATAGCGATCACAGGACTGCTGCCGACCCTGAGGGCGCTAACCGTGCCGAGCACGGCAAATACCGCCAGTCCTAGGGCGTCGGCCCAGAGCATGACCCGCTTGACGGGCAGGGGCGCGCCGAGCGCAAAAGCACACAAACTACCGAGTGCGGCAGGTATCAGGCTGGTGCTGTCAGCGAGCCAGAAGACCGGCAGGTTCAACAGTATGTCTCGCAGTGTGCCGCCGCCGACCGCGGTGATGAGGCCGATAACCATTACACCAAACAGATCCATGTTGTGCCGGATAGCGACGGCACCGCCGCTAAGGGCGAAGACAAAAACGCCGGCATAGTTGAGTATGCGTAACACTTCTGCGGTGATTTCAATCATTGATGTTTCCTGTTTGTGCTGTTGGCTTAGCGCGTGCCAGACTTGCTAAGGATTCAATGTTGTCCAGCTGAGTTCAAATTCACCGGCATCACCGGCGATAAAGGCTGATTCCTCAGAGATGGTTACCGACAGCGTCATGGTACGTTCGATCAAGGTCGTCAGGGCTTGAATCTGTGGCCAGGAAAATCGGTAGTAAGTGGCCTTCAGCTGACTGAATTCGTTGGCCGATTTTTGCCACCAGACATCGGACTTAGAGTTGAAGCTATAGACCTGCACCGACTTGGCGAGCCGAGTAGACTTCTTCACTCGGTCCACGGAAGGTTCGCCCACATCAATCCATAGCTCGGTTTGGCCGTCAAGGCTGTGCGACCAGATATCTGGCTCATCATTGTCGGATAAGCCGCGACTGAATGTCAGGTGCTCTTCAGCGTTCAGGCAAAAAGCCATGATCCGCGCCATCATACGAGCGTGAGTTTCCGACGGATGCAGAGCGATCGTGAGTTGATGGGTCTGATAATAGTCACGATTCATGTCAGAGATGGTGACGCCGAGCTTAAAGATAGTTGGCTTAGTGGCCATAAGGTGCTGCTGCTCGTGGTAGCGGATCGTTTGATTACAGTGGTTTTCGGCAGGCTTGGGTTCAGTCGCCGTCGCGGAGATTACGTTGAAACAGGTCGAACAGTCGTGACCAGTGCCGTTCGGCGCTAGGCTTGTGATAAATCTCGCCGCGATCGGGAAAAGCAAAACCATGCTCGGCGCCAGGATACCACTCGATACGATAATTGATATTGCAGGTTTTCAGGTGAGCATCCAGTGCGTCAATGGTTTCTTTAGGTGCGTAGTGATCGATCTCGGCGCAGGCGAAATACATCTCGCCTTTGATCTTGTTCGCGCTCAGATGGGGCGAGTCATCTCGCTTCGTCATGAGGTTGGCGCCATAAATAGAGGCTGCGCATTGAATGCGATCGGCGAACTGGCTTGCCGCGGCGAAGACGAAGGGACCGCTCATACAATAACCCACTGCGCCAATTTTGGTGACGTTAGCGTGGGGGTCGGTTTCCAGGAAATCGAGCAGCGCCTGGGTGTCTTCCATGATGAGCTTGATTCGCAAGTGGCTTGCCACCTCCATCATGCTCTTCATGCCCGCATCGTTGCGCTCAAAGACAAATTCCCGGGTCTTGCGGTAATAGAGGTTGGGCAATATTACATAGTAGCCGACCGTGGCGATTCGCCGGGCCATATCGTGCAGCTCCTCGCGCTTGCCCGGTGCGTCCATATAGAACATCACGACGGGAAAGGGACCGCCTTCTTCGGGGTGGGTAATGAAGGTGTTCATGGCGCCGTCTTGGGTCTGAATATCGATATGCTGCTCTATCACTGTGGCCTCTCAATAATTTTGGTGGCTGCTGCTAGCGGTTGAAAGCCACTATGCTAGCGCATTAGCTTGCGGTTGCCAGCTATTGCTTATGATTAGGCTATATAAACCTCGTAAAAACGCTATGCTTAAGGCTCTGATCCAGACTGGTAGCGTGACATTGACCCGAGTTGAGCACCCTATTCTTTATAGCTTTCGTCGCTGCCCCTATGCCATGCGGGCGCGGTTGGGGTTGTCTGTGGCGGGGGTGACTGTGCGTCTGCGAGAGGTCGCTTTGAAAAATAAGCCGGCGGCTTTACTACAAATCTCGCCCAAGGCCACGGTGCCGGTGCTAGTGTTGGCTGGCGTTGAGGTGATCCATGAGAGTCTGGATATACTGCTCTGGGCTCTGGCGCAAAATGACCCGGCCGGCTGGCTCAGCACCGATGGGCCGCAATTGGCTTTGATGGCGGCCTTGGTAGCAGAAAATGACCAGGTCTTTAAAGGGCATCTGGATCGCTATAAGTATGCCGGTCGGGATGCTGTCGAAGAAGCGCACGCCGCCCGCGATCAATGTGAGGTTTTCCTGTTTCAGCTGGATGAGCGACTGCGCCGCGGGTCCTATCTATTTGGTGAACGACCGTCTTATGTGGATATGGCCATTTTGCCTTTTGTTCGGCAATTTGCCCATGTCGACCTGGCCTGGTTTCACACTCGACCCTATAGCGCTTTGATCCGATGGCTTGACGGGCTCCTTGCAGGAGACTTGTTTGCCGGGGTTATGACAAAATACCCACCCTGGCAACCCCAGGACCCAGATACCTTATGGTCTGGTTCGCCCCTTGAAAACTGATTGGAGAGAAGGAAATTGAAAAAGAACAGCAAGGGGGGCTCATCGCTGCAAGATCAACTCCGCAAGGTGGGCCTCGTCAGCGAAAAGCAATTGCGCAAGGCCCAGAACGGCCTGCATCGTAAAGACGTTCGTGAAAAACATGGGGCAGTGGACACCAGCAAGCTTGAGGCCAAACAAGTGCTGGAAGACAAGTTGGCCAGTGATCGGCTGAAAAACGAGGTCAAGAATCAAGTTGCCAACTCGCGGGCACTGGATGCCCAGATCAAGCAATTGATTGCAACGAACAGTCAGCGCCAGGCCGGCGATATCGCCTATAAGTTTGCCGACCAGGGTGTGATCAAGAATATTTACGTGTCCCAGGAAAATAAAACTCAGCTGAATCAGGGTTATCTGGCGATCGTCAAAAAGGCTGATGGGTATGATATGGTGCCAGAGCAAGTTGCGCGTCGCATCATGGCGCGCAAAGACGACGTCGTTCTCTATCTTTATGAGCGAGACAAGGACGCGGTTGATGAGGATGATCCCTATAAAGACTTTCAGATCCCTGATGATCTCGAATGGTAGGCAGCATGCAACACAAGCGTAGTCCCAACAAAAAAACTATCACGGAGAATCAAGCCTATGCCAGATATCGCAAATGACTTATATACACTGGACATGTCCGAGAGGGCCCAGCCCCTCATGGATGCGGTGAAGAAACATATCGCTGAGAACGTTGAGCCTATCACTGAGGAGTTTCACAGCCTTGAAAAAGGCAAGGCCGATCGCTGGTCTTGGCACCCCCGTCAATTGGAGCTGTTGGAAGGCGCGAAAGATAAGGCCAAGGCTTCAGGGTTGTGGAATTTTTTCTTGCCTGACTCTGAAATGGGTGACGGACTGACCAACCTGGACTACGCCTATATCGCCGCCGAGCTGGGCAAATACAGCCTGGCGTCTGAGACACTGAACTGTAGCGCGCCAGATACGGGTAATATGGAAGTGCTTGAGCGAGTAGGTACCGAAGCGCAAAAAGAGAAATGGTTAAAGCCATTACTCAATGGCGAGATTCGTTCCGCCTACGCCATGACAGAACCGAACATCCCGTCGTCGGATGCCAAAAACATTAGCACCAGCGCGGTCCTCGAAGGCGACGAGTGGGTGATCAATGGCGAGAAATTTTATATTTCTGGCGCTGGCGATCCTCGCTGTAAGATTATGATCACCATGGTGAAAACCAGCCCCGATGCGCCGCCCAGTCGTCAGCAGTCGCAGATATTGGTGCCCACCGACACGCCGGGAGTGGAGATTCTCGAAGGCATGCAAGTATTCGGGCAAGATCATGCGCCCCGGGGGCATATGCATATTCGCTTCAATAATGTTCGAGTGCCGAAAGAGAATGTTTTGTTGGGCGAAGGCAAGGGTTTTGAGATTTCCCAGGTCCGCCTGGGGCCCGGTCGAATCCATCACTGCATGCGTTCCATCGGTAAGGCGGAAAAAGCCCTCGAGTTGATGGTCACCCGTGCCGGTTCGCGGGTTGCGTTTGGCAAGCCCATTGCCAAACTGGGTAAAAATCTTGAGATCATTGCCAGGGCTCGAATCGAGATCGATGCCATGAAATTAATGGTGTTGCAGGCGGCGAAAGCCATGGATGTGCTTGGCAACAAGGAAGCCCGGGTTTACGTCAGTGCAGTTAAGGCTATGGTGCCTGAGAAAGTCTGCCTGATTATTGACCAAGCGATTCAGATGCATGGCGCGACGGGTATCTCTCAGTGGTCGCCGCTGGCATCTATGTACACCGATATGCGTCATCTGCGTTTTGCGGACGGCCCAGATGAGGTGCATCACATGGTGGTCGGTCGCGCCGAAATACAGAAATACGACCTGTGGTAAGTTGATTGTCAACACGTACGGTCGGGTTTTTACCTAACCCGACCGTACGTTTTTAAGCCACACATTCATCCCGTTGATCTCGATATCACACTAATATCCAAAAACCCAATCCCTTTGTTTACTTGTTGGCCCCAACACTCTAGGATGCCCGCTGCTCGCGTTTAGGGGGAAGGAGCGCGCGGCTGAAAAAAATAGTCAGTTTAATCTGATGCCTAAAATATTTGGAGGGGTAATGAATTTTAATCTTAAAAGATTAACAGCGTTTGTGCTGGTGGGAAGTGCGGTGGGTATGCCTGCACAACTGTT
>Ga0115558_1000635_pt1 | contig 22718 bp, 19 predicted proteins | sample COGITO_mtgs_1104_4_FD_87279 | JGI IMG/M metagenome (GOLD analysis project Ga0115558, IMG submission 87279) | Pelagic marine microbial communities from North Sea - COGITO_mtgs_110426 | ecosystem: Environmental > Aquatic > Marine > Epipelagic | place: Germany:Helgoland, sampling site Kabeltonne... | reverse complement strand
GCAGCTATTGCTCAAGATGGACTAACATGGAATCATGTCAGTGAGTTAAAAGGATGGACCTCTACTGCTGGTAAGGCATACGGAGTTAGTTCTATCCCTGCTACATTTTTGATAGATGAAGAAGGCAGAATAGTAAAGTCTGGCTTCAGAAGTCATGAACTAGAAACGTTGCTCCAGCAGCTGTTAGATTAAATATGCTTAGGTACCTACTCTTCTTACTGCCAGTCACGGCATGGTCGTGTGGGAGTGGTCCTACGCCAGAGGAAGTAGCTGCCCAGCAAGCCAAACTTGAAGTATATCGCTCTTGGCGCACCAGTCAGTTTTATTACAAGGAGAAGCCTTTTGGTGTTTTCTTGGTGAATAGGTACGATACATTTCAAGAAGAATTTATTCGGAACAATGGGCTACTAGTGGAGTTTAGCTTGAAGTGGCTGAATGATAGCATGTATGAAATGCGGTATGACACAATGAAGCAAAATCCTCAAGGTGTCTCATTGCCTGCAGATATAAAGCAGATGATTCGGACGTGTAGGATGACCGAGGTAACAGATACCTCGTATATAGAACATGCCATTAGTAATCTTAATTCAGACACAGTGTACACGAAGTATAGGAGACCGAAGTAGTTGTTCCTAAACTATATCGCTATACATATTTAATATTCTCTTAACTTTGGGGTAAAGTTATGGTGGTTTGTTTCGTAGACCATTGTACTCGTAGATATGGCAAAAAAGATACTTATAGTAGATGACGAGCAAGACATCGTAGAATTGTTAAAGTATAACCTTGAAAAAGAAGGGTATAAGTGCTATACAGCTAGCAATGGAGAAGAAGGTGTCGCTAAGGCCAAGGCTAAGAAGCCCGACCTTATTCTTTTGGACATCATGATGCCGAAGGTAGACGGTATAGAAGCTTGCCGTCAAATACGTGCAGATGATTCCTTATCAGACGTATTTATAGCTTTTCTGACTGCTCGAGCAGAGGAGTACTCCGAGATTGCTGGTTTTGATGTAGGAGCAGATGATTATATCACAAAACCGATCAAACCTCGTGTTCTTATTAGCAGGATAAAAGCCCTCCTGAGCAGGAAAAAAGAAGATGTCAAGAAAGAGTCCATTGAGATTGGCGATTTGCTCATAGATCGAAATACATTTGATGTGACGCTTAGAGGCATGCGTATGACTCTCCCTAAAAAGGAGTTTGAACTACTTTACTTGTTAGCATCTAAGCCAGACAAGGTCTTTACTCGAGAAGCTATACTTAACAAGGTATGGGGATTAGACGTAAGTGTAGTAGATCGTACCATAGATGTACATATCAGAAAAATTCGTGAAAAAATTGGGAACAATAGCATACAGACAGTTAAAGGTGTAGGTTATAAATTTGTGGTGTGAAAAGAAGTAGCCCGCAGTTTATAGCGCGAACAGCCAGTCTCATAGCAGCTGCACTTTCTTCTATATCCGTGTGGGTGGTCACTGGACAGATATTGGCTACGGCTATCAATTTCGTAGCAGTGTTTATCCTTTGTTTTTTTGTGTTTTCCTTTTTGTTGAAAGAATTTATAAATGACCGAATAAGACTCATTTATAAAAGTATCTATAAGTTCAAAACGCAAAAGGATAAGGTTTATGACGTCCTGGACAAAAATACCGCTGACCCCATAGGAGATGTGAGTAAGGAGGTTGTAAGTTGGATGATAGAGAACCGGAAAGAAGTAGATGAACTGAAACGACAGGAGAACTACCGCAGAGAGTTTCTCGGGAATGTGAGTCATGAACTAAAGACACCCATACAAAATATACAGGGGTACATTCATACGCTATTAGATGGTGCTTTAGACGATAAAAAAGTCAATGAATTATTCTTGAGTAAGGCGGCGAAGAGTGCCGATAGATTAGTCGAGTTAGTAACTGATTTGACCAGCATTAGTACTATTGAGAGTGGTCAAGGGCTAGATTTACAATCCGTAGACATGCTAAAACTTTCCAATGAAGTGCTTGAAATGGTAGAGAACCAAGCGAAGGAGAAAAGTATAAAAATTAAATTTAGAAAACAGAATCCTAAAAGTGTACAGGTAGTTGCAGATAGAGCAAAGGTCAGACAAGTACTAGTGAATCTTATCATTAACGCTATAAAATACGGTAAGAAAGGCGGCGAGATTTCTATTGGTTTTTTTGATATGGATAAAAATATACTTACCGAAATATCAGATGACGGTGTAGGTATAGCTGAGGAGCACTTGCCGCGTCTATTTGAGCGGTTTTATCGCACAGATAAAGGTAGAAGTAGAGACCAAGGAGGGAGTGGCTTAGGACTTGCTATTGTGAAGCATATTATAGAAGCACACAAGCAAACGATCAATGTGCGAAGCACAGTAGGAGTAGGGAGTACCTTTGGCTTTACGCTAAAGAAGGAGTAATTTTTTGGTCGTAGATATCTGCTAATAGCAGCATTAGTTTTTCTAAGGTTACGTGGTCCATTAGTACAATTTTATACCACTTTGGCTGAGCATGGTTGTCTGGTACCAATCCAAACTTAAGTGCTGTATCCGCTGTGATGTATTTCGATTCAATAGTAATGATATTAGCACCCTTGTGTCTATAAAACACTATGTTTTGCTCAGATAATTTATCGCACATCCACTGCGTTCTTTTCTGAAGAATAAAAATCTTTTCATACCAGCCAAATGGACCATTGGTCATAAGTATCATCCATACGGCTATAGCATTGGCCCCGGAGCGGCTACCTATGAGTGTATAGTCTTCTCCTTCCACGTATCCTGCTTTGGTGTTAGCATAGGCTATCAGTCCTTTTCGGGCTAAGAATATTCCTGTACCATAAGGGGCTTGAGCCATTTTATGTGCGTCCAAGGTTACAGAGCTTACGTGCTCATTACTGAAGTCTAAAGTGTTTTTTTCTGCAGCAAAAGGATAATAGAATCCGCCGTAAGCTCCATCTATGTGAAGCTTAAAAGGAAGATTGTTTTTTTGTAACGCATCTGTATAAAAATCGCTTTCATCCACAGAGCCGTACATCGTAGTCATCATGTTTGCTATAACAATGAAATATTTTTTCCCTTGTCTGACAGCATGGTGTAACTGATGCTCCAGGGACGTTGTGTCTATGGACCTATCTGTGTTATGAACCTTTATTTTATAGATAGCCAGGCCGAGTAGATTGGCGGCTTTATCCATAGAATAATGACTGTCTTCACTACACAGTATGGCGATCTGTTCTGACGGAGCATGGTGCTCTTGCTGGTAGTAGTTACGGTAGATCCATATAGCTTGAATATTGGCTTCTGTGCCTCCAGATGCGATATATCCATCGATGGTTTTTGGAGGAGCTTTTAGGATGTCCGTTGCACAAAGTTCTATCACTTCTTGCTCTATGGCTTGAGTCCCTTTGAAAAATGGCTCGGAAGTGCCTAGGGTATGGCAACCTATGTGGTTTGGGTTTTGCACCATCGTACTAATAAAAGGCGCGTTTTTCAAGAAGGTTTCTTCTTGAGAAAATACCTTGTCATCCAAGTAGGATGCTGGTATGCCTAAAATAGTTTGCTTTTTGTAGTCTACGTTTTGCTCTAGTGCTTCGAAGACACGTGCTCTTATGGCGTCGGGTGTCAGTTTTTCCCAATAGTTATAGGTGCTCATTACTGCCTACAAGAGTAAAAGGGTAGATGACAGTAAAAAATGATAGCTATCAGTTATGGGTAAGACATGAATTTAATTTTAATCAAATTCTTCTATCAAGATGCCCATTTTGCCCATTTGAGAGTCGCGGAGAGCTTCCATGAGTTGTGTTTCGTTGTTCATTACAAAAGGACCATACTGAGCTACTGGTTCATTTATAGGTTCACCACTTAGCACTATGAATCGCGTGTCTGCGGTGGCTTTTAGCTGAATGTTATCCCCATCATTCAAGTATACCGCCATATCTTTGGTTAATATAGTCTGGTCATCCGATTTTAGTCCCCCCTCAAGTACATAGACTAAGGCATTAAAAGTAGTTGGAATAGGCAGGGTTAACTCTCCGTCTTTTTGCAATTCACCTCTTAGCAGTAACTGTGGACTATTCGCAGGTGCAGCACCCTCGGTATCTTTGTATTTACCACTGACTACCCATAGTTTGGATTTTTCTGCCTCCACCAGCGGGGTATTCTCTAGCTGAATGGGTTGGTAATAAGGTTGCCTCATCTTAAAGGCCGCGGGAGAGTTTACCCAAAATTGAATAAATTCTAATTCCCCGCCGTTTTCTACGAGTTCTTTTGGAAAACGTTCACTGTGAGTGATACCTCTACCTGCAAACATCCATTGCGTTCCTCCAGCGTGCACTGTGGCTTGCTCTCCAAGAGAATCTCTGTGCTCTATAGCCCCTTTAAAGATGAAGGTTACTGGACTAAAACCTCTGTGAGGATGAGGACCTACACCTACTTCTTGTGGTCGCTGACCACCAGGTAGCACTTGATGCCAATGGTGGATTAGAAGGAAAGGGTCTAAACTTTGGACTTCATTGTTTGGCAATGGTTGGTCGAGTAAGTGTCCACCCATGTTGACCTTATCTGCTGGATATATTTTTTTTATGCTTCGAAAACTCATTAGATCAATGTTTAAGGTAATACATATAATGTGCTAAAGTGTTTGCTTTAACAGCAGTATTAATTTTGTCGATAGTGTTATTCTAACTTGCTCGATATCTTCTATGCATACCAATAAGCAGCTTGCGTATCAGCTGGTCCTTACATAGGCGATAATGTGTATGTGTAGGCTTGCGGAAGAGTGCACTTAACTCGTGTTTGCCAAATTTCATGTCGCCCAGCATTAGCGTTTCGAGAATATCCTCATCTTTCCAGTTCATGGCTATCTTAAACTTACGAAGCACCACATTATTGGTCAATATATCTTCAGGTTCAGGTTGAGCACCTTCGCGTTTACCTCTCTTTAGATTAATAAATCCATTTAAAAATCCTGCTAACTCTTTGTGGGTTGCCTCTCTAAAACCTTCATCCTCATCTTTAAAAAGCATTGCCTTCACGTCAAATAATTTTAGTGTTATACCACCAGAAGTGAACATATCAAGCATTTCTTGATTCTTAAAGTCGAAAGCGTAGCGGGTACGGCGGAGTATGTCGTTTGTTGTCATCTTAAAGTTGCGAATTTAGGGACTTAGGATTAAGTATACATCACGGTTTAGGTTCAAGAGTGAACTTAGTTAACGTTGCGGGGTATTGTCGTTGGAAGTTGTGGAACGGAATGTATCCGTAAACTAAAATTTTTCGCCGTGGTGAATAGACTTAAATTTGCCGCTATGTCTCGGGTAGCTATACATACACTTGGGTGCAAGCTCAATTTTTCTGAAAGCAGCACCATCGTTCGCCAGTTAGAGGATAATGGGTTTTCTAGAGTAGATTTCAGTGATGAAGCGGATATCTATATTATTAATACGTGCTCTGTGACTGATAATGCGGATAAGAAGTGCCGCACTACAGTGAAGTCTGTGCTTAAGCAAAACCCGGAAGCCTATGTAGTAGTTATAGGTTGCTATGCCCAGCTAAAGCCGAAGGAAATATCCGAAATACCAGGAGTAGATATGGTGCTTGGCGCAGCAGAAAAATTTAATATGATAGAGCATCTTCATACCTTGAAAAAAGAAGAAGAGGCGATCGTGTTCAATAAAAATATCAAAGAGACACAGGATTTTGTGCCCGCATTTAGCTATGGAGACAGAACGCGTAGTTTTCTTAAAGTGCAAGATGGATGTGATTATTTCTGCTCGTTTTGTACGATACCACTGGCTAGAGGAAAAAGTAGGAATGCGACTGTGGCAGAGACGGTAGCCAAGGCAAAGGAAGTTGCAGCTACGGATATTAAGGAAGTGGTAATTACGGGCGTCAATATTGGGGACTTTGGTGCAGATCAAGAATATGCGGAGACCTTCTATGATTTAATAGTGGAGTTGGATAAAGTAGAGGGAATAGAGCGGTACCGTATCAGCAGCATTGAGCCAAATCTATTGAGCAATGAGATCATAGATTTTGTAGCTGCTAGTGATAAGTTTGTGCCTCATTTTCACATTCCACTGCAGAGTGGAGATGATGAGATACTTACCAAAATGAGAAGAAAGTATCTCAGTGATTTATACGTAGACCGCATATCTCGCATTAAAGAGCAAATGCCAAATAGCTGTATAGGGGTAGATGTGATAGTAGGTTTCCCGGGAGAAACAGAGGAACATTTCCTCACAACGTATAATTTTCTCAATGCTTTAGATATAAGCTACTTGCATGTGTTTCCTTATTCTGAAAGAAACAATACAACTGCCAAAAAAATGCAGGGCAAAGTGACCAAAGCAGAGAAAACTGAACGTGCTCAGCGACTGCGCATCTTAAGTGCTAAGAAGAAACGTTACTTCTATGAAACGCAAGTAGGTAGGGAAATGGAAGTCCTGTGGGAAGAAGAAAAGCAAGGGGAGAGTATGCAAGGCTTTTCAGAGAATTATATACGATTTGAAGCACCGTATGATGCTACACGTGTGAACACTGTAGAGACTTTGTGTTTTGATCAAATAAATGAAACTGGACTGGCTAAGGCTAGTTTAAAGGAGCATCTGCAGTAGGTTGAAGTCGACGGGTAGCCCAAAAGACAAGTGCTGCTAGAAAGATAAAACCAATACCACTTATGATCCATCCGATAGTCCAATACGTGGGTCTGTAGTGCAATTGTATTTCAGAACCTTTTGAGGTCTGAATGGAAAGTTTGCCTGACTCATTGTGTAAAACCCCTCCGCTTATTTGCCAAAACGGACTGTAATTTATACTCGTAGATATAGTGTCTTTATCTGCAACAAGAAAAATAGACCTCTGATTATTTGCTACTAGAGTAGCTCCTGTTAAGAAGGCTGTTTGTTCATGCTTTACATGATCCAGTAGAGGGTAGTTTGTATTTACGATGTGCTTGTCTTCCGCCATCATTTGGTACTGGTAGTATTCTAACTCAGGGGTTATGGAGACTACTTTGGCAGAAGTATTCCCTGTTTTATAGGAGTTTGTGATGTCTGAACTATTGATAGACGTCGTCGTACTTTTACTAATACTGAGCACATTTGCGGTAGCATATAGCAGGGATACTCCCAAAGCAAGAAGTGCATAGGGAGTGTATTGTGGTGCTTTTTTTAGGCCAAAAGGAATGAGTACTATGCATGCCAAAGCAGGTCCTATAAAAAAACGAAAGGGCGCTCTGAAATTCTCGAAAACAGGGAGATAAGTATTGGCAATGTACCAAGGATTGAAATAGGTGGGAGAGTTGCCCATGGCAAACCAAAGAATGAGCAGAAACAAAATACCTATGCCTTTCCAATTTCTTAATTTGGGTAAGAAAAATATAGCTAAGAGGGGTAAAATGATGCCGATTCCTATCCCGTGCTCCCACCATCCGTGATAGGAAATACTGCCCGTTTCGGTATGCGGTTGATGGTCAGTTAAAGCTAGAAGTAGGTGCTGAAGATTCATACCCGCAGTATCTGAGACTACTCGAGGGCTGCCTCCAAAAACCGCAAAAAATGGATATACTTTAATTCCAGCAAGTAGGATGCTTCCAATTCCGAGAAGAGCCTGGAATAAGGTGAATGGATATTTTGGCCATGTGGAGACCAGTATAAATGGGATAAGACTGCAAAGTGTGATTACCAGCATAGGTAGCGCACCTCCAAGTACCATCTGAAGATAGACGAATACGATAATTAGGGAGTTCCACAAGGTTATTTTAGAGGTATACTGGCTGTAGATAGCATAGCCGACCAATGGTGTGAGATGAAAGTATAAGAAATTACTGTGACCTGCTTCTATGAGGTGATGAGCAAAGTATCCTAATGACGCGTAACTTAAGCTGATGGCTAGAGCTATAGCTATGTTTCCTTGTATTTTCTTGGCAAGTTGATAGGTGCCTGCTGTTCCGATGAGGTAGGCTGTGAGTAGAGCTAGCTTATGTCCTATAATAGAACCCCAAAGGAGTGGGAATAGATTGAAAAGACCTAAGGTCATACTCTGAGGATCAGCCCAACAGTCTAGTCCTCCATTAATGTTTTGTAGGTAGATAGGGAACTGTTCATACTTCCATACCAATAAGCGTATGGCTTCGTAGGAAGTGTAGGTCAGTGAGTGGTCCAAGGAGCCATATTTCTGCCAGTGAAAAGGTAGCCAAAGACCGGTGATGAATAGTATGAAAGCAAAACTAACTAGAGGCACAAACCAGCGGTGCTGACGTTCTATAAATGACGTAAGCTCCGTGGTGTATTTTGTAATATTACTTGCCAATTGCTGCTTGTTTATAAACATACAAGAGTAGCCCAAAAAGTTTAGTTTAAAAAAAAGGAAAGACTATGGCGCATAAATTGACGGGTTTGTCTAAAGGGTATCAATTGCTTTATAATTTAAGTTATTCTTCGTGGTACAAATAATCATCCGTTAATTCGCACTAACACAATAATATGTATCCTACCTTATACGACGCGGTCCTCGATATTTTTGGCATAAGTATTCCTGCCTTTAAGATAGTAATGATGTTTGGCTTCTTTGTAGCCTTAGCATTCCTAGTTACGAGCTGGGTCATGACCTTAGAGATAAAACGTAAGGAAGCCGATGGCACCCTGAAACCATTTCAGAAGCCAGTAGAAAAACCCAATCTGCTGTGGGAGTATATCTCAAGCGTGCTCGTAGGGTTTTTATTTGGATTTAAGCTGGTTTATCTAGTGCTTAACTTTTCAGAGCTATCTGAGAACCCACAGGCATTTTTACTGTCTACTGAAGGCTCTATTCTTTGGGGTATACTACTTGCCATTGGGTTTGCAGCACTTAAGTATTATCAATTAAAAAAGGAACCTCCTTTCGTAGAAGGCAGAACCTATACGTTCTATCCGCATATGATGATGGGTAACCTTACGTTGGTGGCTGCCATTACAGGTTTTGCTGGGGCTAAGCTTTTCCATCATTTAGAGCATTTTGATGAGTTGATAAAGAATCCAATGGTGCTCTTTGTGGACCCATTTAGTGGGTTAACTTTTTTCGGAGGCCTGCTGTGCGGAGCTGCTGGTGTACTTTGGTATGCTAGTAAGAATGGAGTAAACTGGAAGACTATGTTAGACGCTGGTGGACCTGCTATGATGCTAGCCTATGGTGTAGGTCGGATGGGGTGTCACTTTAGTGGAGACGGAGACTGGGGTATAGAGAACTTAGCACCTAAACCGGATTGGCTTAGTTGGTTGCCAGACTGGGCGTGGGCGTATGATTATCCGAATAATGTGCATGGTATCATACTGGAGAATCCCGTATGGCCTACCCCTGTGTATGAGATTACAATGGCTTTTATCATTTTTGCTATTTTATGGTCTATACGTAAGAAGTTTGCTCCTGGAGTACTCTTCTGTATCTATTTTATATTCGCAGGGATAGAGCGTTTTTCGATAGAAAGTATTCGTGTGAATCCAGATCAGTTTAAAGGTGTGGCATTCACTCAAGCGGAAATTATTTCGATGGCGATGATGCTCATCGGATTAATAGGAATATTCTATTTCAATAAAGCTCATAAAAGTAAAACACCATAGAATTAGCCATGGATCAGTCAGCACTTTATTTGCAACACAAAGAGCTGCTTAATCAAGCGATAGAAGCTCTCAGTACACGTCAGTTTTTCTCTCCATACCCAGAGCATCCAAAAGCATACGACCCGAAGCTAGATGCAGAAGGGAAAGATTCTTTCGGGAGATTACTGAATGAAAATTTTACTCGACTTCATCAAGAAGCTGACGAATGGATAGGAGAGGAAGTATCTCCACTTTGGCAGTACGGAATTGGTGTTCGGTATCCGTCAGTATCCCCAGAAAAGTACATCTCCAATAGTAAAGCAGCAGCCAAAGGGTGGAAAAAAGCGAGTATAGAAACACGAGCAGGAGTGCTCATAGAAAGCCTAGAAAGAGTACGAACTAGATTCTTTGAGTTGGCATATGCTACAATGCATACTACTGGACAGAGTTTTATGATGGGATTTCAGGCCAGTGGTCCACACGCAACAGACAGAGCGTTAGAAGCAGTAGCGATGGGCGTACAAGAGCTCACTCGCTATCCAAAAGATTTAAATTTCAGTAAGCCGTTGGGAAAATATTCACTGGATGTACAAAAGAGTTGGAAGCCCGTGCCTAAAGGATTAGGACTGGTAATAGGTTGCTCCACATTCCCTACTTGGAATACAGTGCCAGGTGTGTATGCTAATCTTATTTGTGGGAATACAGTCATTGTAAAACCGCACCCTAAGTCAGTATTGGCCATTGCTATATTCTTAGCTGAGCTTCGCACAGTACTGACTGAGCAGGGATTTGATGCCAATGTAGTGCAGCTAGCAGCCGATACTACAGCTCAGCATATTACCAAAGAACTAGCAGAACATCCAGATGTGAAGCTGGTAGACTACACCGGCGGTAATGCCTTTGGAGATTATGTAGAGAGCTTAGATAAGACGGTATTTACTGAAAAGTCTGGCATTAATTCGGTGATTATGGACTCTGTAAAAGATATTCAGGAGGTAGCTCAAAACATCGCATTCTCGGTCAGTCTGTACAGTGGACAGATGTGTACTGCACCGCAAAATATTTTCATAGCAGAAGAAGTAAAAACTGCTGAAGGTGTTTTGTCTTTTGATGAAGTAGCTTCTCATATAGTAGAAGCTGTACAAGGTGTTATCAATCACCCGAAGATGGGAGCAGGGACACTTGGGAATGTACAAAACGATGCTACGATTAAGCGAATAAGTAAGGTGGGAGGAAACGTTCTTTTAGCTCCGCAAAAAGTAGAAAATCCCGAAGCTGCCAATGCACGTATCCAAAGCCCAACACTGATTGCTACAGAAGCTTCTTCTACTGAATATAGGGAAGAGTGTTTTGGCCCGTTGGTGTTTTTAGTGAAAACAGAAAACACTGTAGAGTCTGTAGCAATAGCAAGTACGTTATCAGCGGAAAAGGGAGCGATAACTTGCTTAGCGTTTAGCACAGATGCCGATACTCAAGAATTTATTGAGGAGCAAATGAATGAAGTTTTTGTGCCTGTAAGTATGAACCTGACTGGAGCAGGATTCGTAAATCAACATGCAGCCTTTTCAGACTTTCACGTTACCGGCGGAAATCCTGCAGGCAATGCCACCTTTGCGGATGCTTCTTTTATCAATAGAAGATTTGTGTGGGTAGGGAATAGGAGGATGGGTTAGAAATCTGGACATCCCATTATTGGTTTTCTTCTAGGGTGAAGTATTTCATACCTCCTTATTTTTCTAGAATTTATTTTTTTAGCCCTCTCGTTTTTCTTTTCACTTTTGGTTTGTGTTTTTAGACAAACTTTATTTGTAGAAGTATCCTTAGGTGCTAATTCTGACTGAGCATGCATTGGCTTAACATTAAATCCGACTACAGCTATTAGTGATAATACGGCATAATAAAGCATATATTTAAAGCTAAATTTTGGCTGATTCAGTTGCTCAGCAGTAAATATTCCGCAAACCTTATTCCCCGCAATAATTTCTTTTATTTCATCAACAGATTTATCTCTAAAATCTACAATAGTATTGGAGCAAGCATTACAATAAAATTCACCTCCTTGAGTAACTCTAGCCACAGTCATAGGGCAAGGGTTTTGAATTTTAGGGAGTTTAGAACTATTCATTTTAGACGAATTTACGAAAAATTGTCCAAAACCTAAATGACACTGAGAGTATCGAGTTTTAAAAATCCTCCGAATACTTCCCGATTTCTTTTTCTGTATTGGTAAATACACATTTCATATAAAAGATTCCTGCATCCTTTTTACTCTTGATATAGATGGTAGTGTATTGTTGTCCTTTCATCTCTGCCCATTCCTCTGGGAAATAGTCTTGGAATACATTTCTGCTCACTTCTACAGTAGCATCTAAGTTGATGTACTTACTAGGCACCTCCTCAAAAGTAGATGTGCCGTTGGCATCAGTAACCAATACGGTTACCTCTCCATCTTGTATTCGCTGATAGTGCAACTCACTTGGAGACAGACTCGAAGTTACTAGTGTAGAATCGCCTTGTTTGTAGGTGAGTTCTGCATTAGATATCCCGTCTACAGTTGAGATGGTTTGAGTATAAGATTCTTGCTGCTTAGCACAACCTATGATGGCTAAAGAGGCGAATAATAAGATAAGCTTGGTTGGATTAACTAGTAATTTCATATATCCTACGAAGTTAGATAGAATATTCTATTACTCCCCTAAGCTTTAGTCTCCCGTACTTTTTTAGTGCTACTTCTTCTTAAAATTAGCCTTAAAGAATGGCAATTTTAGTCGACAATACTAATTTTTTGTGAGGTAATTGCATTTCCTACTTGAATAGTATACTGGTAAATGCCATTGGCTAAATTTGATACGTTTACTTCTAACGAATGCTTGCCAGCTGCATAATATTCATCAGCAACTGTTTGCAAAATGCGACCTAGTTGATCCCTAAGTTCAATCCTTACGACTCCAGAGTTTACGAGATTAAAATCTGTTTGTAAATGGTGATGTTTACTCACAGGGTTAGGGAAGCTTTTAAAATCTAATGTCCCATTTAATTCATCCACATTCGCAGGACAGCATGTTATATGTACTGCATATGAGATATACCTATCACTCTCATAGGCATTTCCAGGAATACTATTGTGCCAGGAGTTTACGGTGTCACCTGGAGCTAAGGAACTTGGCACAAACCATGCATTGTTAATGTATTTCGTTTGAAGTACTGGCACGGTATTGTTAGTATAACCATAATATCCAAAGTAATTAAGCTTATTTTTTATTGACGAACCATTTAGCGCTTCTAAAGTATCGCCTATGTTATTCTCTAACATTGGCTTAAAAGAAAGACCGAATGCAAAGCTATTGGTATAGTTAAGGAAGAAAGACTCATCATCAGAATCGATGTGAAATCCGGGAGGGAGAGCAATTAATTTTCCTTTAGTAATCCAACCCGAGGAGTCTGGTCTTGGAGTGGTGTCATTGGAGGTAAGTGGAACTTTGATTTCATAGGCGGAATTATTAGAACCCAAGAGGTCTAAAGTCCAATTCTTCGGCTTCATATAAATCTCTGTTTCCGACTGATCCATAAAATCACCTTTTTCCAATTGTGAAAATTTAAAGAACTGGATGAGTAGCGTGTCTACCACTGCTATTTTACTTTCATTAACCTCTGTAGAGTCATGATGGCGCACATAGATATATGGCACGTATATAGAATCTACTTCGTACCAATCGAATCTAGATACTACTCTATTATCACCTGTTAGCTCTACATTGGGGTCGTTAGGCGTAAAGACTGCTCCTACAGAAAAGATATCTTGAAGAATAGGTGTTCCGTTTTTTTGAATTATTTTGACTGTAGAGTCAGGGTATAGGGTCGTTATGTGACTAGTTAAGGCTGTTAAATTATAAATGGCATCTACGGGAAATTTCCAAGCGGAATACATAGATTTTTTAGTCTTAAATTCTTCTAAAGGATTGTTTTTTACAGGCTGAATTTCATTTTTTTTTAGTTCTTCCTGAGCATAGGCTAATCGTACCGAGCTAAACAGAGAAATCAAAAACAGTAATCTAAAGAGAATATTTTTCATAATATTCTCGAAGATACGAATGCCTGTTCAAAGTACCAGACTTACTTTACTAGCGGGATGGAAGAAATCAGAAAGGGGACAGTGTCATACTAACTCCTTACGCCTCACTCACTCTAACTTTCTTCTTCTTTACGCGCGTATTATTGGTTTTGGCGATAGCGTTTTTGAGTTGAGACTTATGAATACTCACAAAAGTAGCATCTAGTTTTATTTCGATATGCCCTACTTCAAAAGGTTTAAGACCTGCTTGTTTCATGAATAGGCCTGCTATATCACCTTTCGAGATTTTGTCTTTTTTGCCACCGGTAATGTATAAGGTTGTCCATTCAGATGGTTTTAGTTCTTTACCGCCAGCTAAATTAGCATTCTCTAACTCTGGCATATACTCAGGGAGCAGTGCTCCTTTACGCACAAGTACATATGCGGTGCCTTCTGCATTCATACGAGCAGTACGACCATTACGATGGGTGAATTCTTGCTCCCGATGTGGCAACTCGTAGTGAATGATGAACTTAATCTCCGGTACATCTATACCTCTAGCGGCTAGATCAGTAGCCAGTAGAAGTTGGTGCGTACCATTGCGAAACTTGATAAGTGCTCGCTCTCGGTCTATCTGCTCCAGTCCGCCATAGAAAAGTCCATGAGAAATATTCCGCTCAGTGAGGTATTCGCTTATGCCGGCTATCGTATCCTTATAATTACAGAAGATAATTCCTGGTTTGTTGCCAATAGCCTTTAAGCTTTCAGCTAAACCTTCTAGCAAGTCATTTCCTACTTGTATTTTTTTGACTTCTAGTTTTTGAACGGCTTCATGGAGGTAGTTTATTCTTCCTGGATTATTCAATCCTACGAATGCAGGTACTTTAAATTCTTGTGTAGCGGAGGTGAGGATTTTCTTTTTTAGGCTTGGCAAAGAGTCTAGGATTTCTATCATTTCGCCTTCGAAACCTATCTCTAAAGATTTGTCAAACTCATCCAGTACGAGCATCTTAATATGCTCAGTATCAAAAAAACCTCTACGCAGGTGGTCCGCCACTCTACCAGGAGTACCCACAAGTATGGTTGGTCTTGTCTCCATGTCTCTTCGGTCTTGGGATCCGCTTCGCCCACCGTACACTACGTTTGTCTTATAGCCAGTTCCCATATTACGGAGGACTTGCTCTATCTGTATGGCCAGTTCACGAGTAGGTGCTATGATAATGGCTTGTACTTGGCTTATTTCAGGATTTAACTCTGCTATAAGTGGCATCAGAAAAGCCACAGTCTTTCCAGTACCGGTAGGAGAAAGTAGGACTGTTCCTTCGTTTTTGGCTATCACTTCCTTAGCCTCTAGCTGCATAGGATTTAGTTTTGTAATCTCCAGTTTAGCGAGTATTTCTGCTTCGGTTTTGATGCCTGATATCATTGGGTCAAAGGTAAGGCAGAGACGCTTGTTTCTATAAACCTATTTTACTGCACCCTTTTTGACGTCTACAGCGCGTGATTAGAGTATCGAACTTAGGTTAATAGGTACTCATAATCCGCTGTTTTAGGATAGTAATGATTCTGCGATTATAGGCAGATGACTCCTTTGAGTATGTACGATACTCTTCTAACGTTAGCATCCCTAGTACTGCACCGAGAGACTGATTTTTAAAGCTCAGATCTTTTTGAAAAAGTTGAGTGATTTTGATTTCTTTCTCTTCTGTAGAGAGTTCTTTAAAGAGAACCTTGTTACGTGATAGGCAACTATTAAACAACGCCAGAAGTATGTCGTGCTGAAATTTCAGAACAGGTCGTAGGGTGTCGTTCTGAAACTGCTCTAAGTCCGCAGTGTTCACGTGCTGTTTGATTGTTTTAATCTTTGGACGCAGCTGCAATAGCGCTTCGGTGCGATTCATTGGATAAGAAACCTTTATATGTGCCAATAGTTCATTGCCGTCTAGGTATGTGGTGCCTAAAATATGTGATGTAGTTTCACGGTCTATTGTAGGGGTCTTTTTAAAAAATGATTTAGAAAACGGTTTGAACATAGAACTTAAACGATAAGAATGCGGTTAAAGTGAGCATAGTAGCTTAGGCCTAATCCAATTAACTCGTTAAGGGATAGGTAATTATAGAAAACGCTTTGATGTTATTTAAAAGAAAGTAAATTTGGTGAATTAAAAGTATTATGAAAATTAAAATTAAACTCTTGAACTATCCATTTGTAACTGTATTGATGGTCTTCTTTCTTTTATCGGGCTGTAAAAAGGAAGATCCTACCACAAAATCACAACCAACACCAACCGGAACAATGACCGCTAAAATTGACAATGTACTTTGGGAAGCTACCGATGCTCCCGGGACATTACTAAAGGTAGCGGACCAAAATGCTAAAAGACTTGATTTGCGTGGTACCGCAGATAATCAGCGGATAATTTTAACATTAGAAGATGTCTACCAAGGGAATTGCGTAAACTTAGGTGACTATAAATTTGAAGAACCTTATTATAATGCATTATTCACGTATAGTACTATCACCTCTGGAGGAGGTTCTATTACACAGCACTTCCCAATAGACGGCACGTTTACCATTTCCGAATGTGATCTTTCGAACAAAACCGTTTCTGGAACATTTAATTTTAGATTAGAAAGTGCAACCGAGGATGATACGTTGGTGGTAACAGATGGTGTCTTTACAGACTATCCGTATATCGTACTGGAGCGATAAAACGAATGTAATATTTTTGTAGGTGTATAAAAGTCTGATTTGCAGTAATCTGTAGTGCTTATTTATACCTTAAATAGCAGGATTGCCTCGTATTTTAGTCTGGATACCTGTACTCAATCAGTTTGGTGAAGTGTCTCAAACGCCTAATTGCACTGTGGTAACTGTAAGTGTTTTGATCATAAGCAGTGTCTAACTGTATTTATATTTACTTCTGTCTAGCACTGCTCCAAGGGTTACTTTCGGTTCACTTAGGTGCTATTTTGCCTTTTCTTTCTAGCTATCGGCCTATTTGCTCACCCATTACCACAGCGGTTTCTATGCCGTTAGTTGTGTTTTTTAAGAGGTCGGCATCTATCGTAAAGTGCTGCGAATCTACTAACATTACTACCGTAGATCCACCAAAGGCAAAGTAGCCCATTTCGTCTCCTTTTTTAACTAATGTGTTCGGAGTGTAGGTCTCTATAATAGTGCCTACCATGGTAGCTCCCACAGGACTCAGAAGTATGTCTCCTTTGTTTGCTGTGGTAAGAGTCATATACTCCCGTTTATTTTCACAAAACACGCGTGTGAAGTTAGGCGCTAATGCATACGGAGATACAGAAAAATACCGTCCTTTTATCTTCGTGGATTTAGAAGTGGTGCCAGCGTATGGAAAGTGATAGCGGTGGTAGTCATTGGGTGCTAAGCGAAAAATGAGTAGTGCAGAGTTCTTGTGTTTTTCTGCCAGTTCTTCATTTTGCAGAAATTTAGCTAAGGTAAATCGCTCACCTTTTACGAAGAACTCTCCTACGGCCTTCGCGTTTTTAAAAGCAAGAAGCTTGGCATCTGCAGGTGAAACTAGATCTTCACCTATGGGTCTAGCCTCAGGTTTTAGCTTTCTGTAAAAAAAGTCATTGAAAGAAGTAAAGGCGTGAATGGGCTTTTCTGCTTCGCTCATATCTATACCTAAATCTGTGACAAATTGTGCGATATCCTTGGTAGACTTACGCGAGTCTTTGATGCGGCCATACAGTGAGGAAATTAGTTTTCTTTTTACGACTAGTCGGAGTGCTAACTCCCCCAGCGGATGGTAATATAGAAACTTGAGGAGTCCTTCTCCTGGGGGCTTTTCTGTAATTAAATTGCCCGTTTTTCTATTGATGTATGTGATGCTATCCATTGGTGTGTCCCGATGTAGTGCGAAGGTAGTAAAATGAGGGTATTTAATTAAACTAGAGTTAATCACTCTGCTAGAAATAGAACTCAGGTAAAAAGATAGCTTCATCTCAGTTGAGATGAATAGTGGCGAAGTAAGCTACGGCATTTCTATTACCTTCGTTGGATGCAAGAAGTACTTATATTTTTAGGAGGGATATCATGGTGGGCTTGGATACTCATTGCTCTTGGTTTAGTGGCTATCAGAGATGTGATACAGCGCGACCATACGATATCGCATAACTTTCCTATAGTAGGTCATATTCGTTATATGTTTGAAAAAATAGGGCCGGAGATTCGGCAGTATTTTATTGCCAATAATAGGGAGGAGCTCCCTTTTAATAGGAGAGAACGTTCATGGATCTATGCTTCTGCTAAGACAGAGAATAATTATCAAGGCTTTGGCTCAGATCAAGATTTCTATTCAACGAACTATCACTTTATAAAGCCGGACTTATTTCCATTTAGAGTGGATGAAAATCACATTAGTTTTAGAGATCCATCCTTTTTGCCTTGTGCTAAAGTAATGGGCTTAGCCAATAGGAGGAAGCGGCCTTTTAGACCTAAATCTATACTCAATGTATCTGCGATGAGTTACGGCTCACTAAGTGCTAAGGCAGTGGAGAGTCTGAATAAAGGGGCTAAGAAAGCAGGAGCATATCACAATACAGGTGAAGGTGGTTTGTCTCCGTATCATAGCAATGGAGCGGATGTTGTCTTTCACTTTGGTACAGGGTACTTTGGTGTGCGCAGTACAGAAGGAAGCTTAGATCTAAACAAATTAGAGAAGCTGGTTGAGACCAATTCCTTTGTGCGTGCGATAGAAGTGAAACTTTCTCAAGGGGCTAAGCCAGGGAAAGGGGGAGTACTGCCTGGAGCTAAAATTACTGCTGAGATTGCCGCTATTCGAGGAGTAGAGGAGGGTAAAGATGTGCTTTCTCCTGCGAGTCATAAGTGTTTTAGTACCTTGGACGAAATGTTGGACGTGATAGAAGAAATCGCCGCTCGCACGGGATTACCCGTAGGTATTAAATCTGCCATCGGTAAAACGCATATGTGGGAGGAGTTAGCCGATAAGATGGTAGAGCGTGGCTCTGGCCCAGACTTTATCACTATAGATGGTGGAGAAGGAGGCACGGGTGCAGCACCACCCAGTTTTGCAGATCACGTTTCACTTCCGTTTTTCAATGGGTTTGCACAGGTGTATAAGATCTTTCAAAAGAGAAACTTGACGGATAGAATAGTCTTCGTAGCAAGTGGCAAGTTAGGTTTACCTGCGAATGCTGTTCGTGCTTTTGCGATGGGGGCAGATGTGATAAATGTAGCTAGGGAAGCGATGATGAGCATAGGATGTATACAAGCACAGGTGTGCCATACCAATACTTGTCCCAGTGGAGTAGCTACACAGAGCAAGTGGCTGCAATCGGGAATAGATCCTACACTGAAGTCAGAGCGCTTCTACAATTACGTGAAACTCTTTAAAAAAGAACTGTTAGAAATAACACACGCAAGTGGATATGAGCACCCGTGCCAGTATAGACTCGATGATGTAGAAACCAATACAGACGACAGGTCACAAATAAGCAACTTAGAAGAAATTTACGAATACACCAAGTCCGAGGTAATTTACACTTCGCTAGAAGATTTAGCTAACTGTCCTTACTTAGGCGGTCAGAACGCTTAGGTTAAAATAGCTCGTCTTCATGGAGTTCCTTCCATACTTCTCCATTTTCACCACCTTCATCTGCGGGCATATTGTCACAGTCTAGGTCTATGGTCATTTCTATATTCGGTTTTATGAACGTGCCTCGTCCATACTCCATTTTTGGATTAGCATATATCTGCTCCATGTATTTACCAAAAATTGGCAGTGCCATATTCGCTCCCTGCCCATAATAGGTACTTCTAAAGTGGACATTTCGTTCTTCTGCACCTACCCAGCAACCGCTCACTAGATTAGGAGTCACACCCATAAACCAACCGTCGGAGTTGTTTTGTGTAGTTCCTGTCTTTCCTCCTATTGATACGTCTCCGGGTATCTTAAATCTGCTGCTTCGTAGTCTTGCAGCAGTACCTCCACTCATCGTAACGCGTTCGAGCATTTTACAGATGATGTAAGCTGTCTGCATACGGATGGCTTCGTTTTTTTCTGGTGTAAAGTCTTCCAAAATATTTCCATTTTTATCCTCTATTCGAGTTACAAAAATGGGCTCTACAAAGGTGCCTCCATTGGCAAATGTACCATATGCGCCTACCATTTCAAAAACAGATATGTCCATAGTCCCTAAGGCGATGGAAGGATAAGGTTCAAACTTACTTTCGTCTATTCCCATTTGGCCTGCGGTCTGTCGCACTACCTCGGCACTATTCGGGCCTAGTCTTTTCATCACACGAGCGGTGACCGTATTTATGGACTGTTGTAGCCCCTGATAGAATGTCACTTCTGGAGGTACTTCTCCTGAGTTTTGCGGTCTCCATTCTTGACCATTTCCATACTCTACTATCACTGGGCCTGTGCTCTCTTTTTCACACGGCTGTAGCTTGTCATCGTCTAAACCACGTGCATACACCAGCGGTTTGAAGGTGGAGCCCACTTGACGTGTAGCCTTCTTATTCACGTGATCGTACTGGAAATGGGTATGATTAATGCCGCCAACCCAAGCCTTAATATGCCCTGTCTGTGGCTCAAAACTCATGAATCCAGCATGCAGAATCTGCTTGCAATACTTCAGTGAGTCCATAGGACTTAGTGTTGTGTCAATCTCCCCATTCCACGAGAAGAGTTTCATGCGCACGGGTTTATTGAGATAATAGTCTATGGAGTCTTGGTCATTTTTGTATTGTTTTTTCAGACTTCTATATCGCTGAGTGCGCTTCATCATACGCGCCGGGTATTCAGGGTCATTGACCAAATCGCCATTCTCGTCTTCCCCGTACCAAGGGTCTCTATTGCGCCTAGCAGTTTCATCAAAAAATTGCTGCTGCAATGTCTTCATGTGATTTTGTACAGCTTTCTCAGCATACTCTTGTAGTCTAGAGTCAATGGTGGTATAGATTTTTAGACCGTCGTCATAAATGTTGTATTTAACACCCGTTTTAGCAGCATAGTTTTTAGTCCATTGTTTCATCCACTGGGTAAGGTGCGCTCGGAAGTAAGGGGCTGTTCCAGTATTGTGATCTACAAAATTATGATCAGTCACAAGCGGGAGTACGCGCAAACTGTCGTATTCGTTTTGTGTAATGTAATCATTGACCTTCATTTGTTTCAGGACTACGCTACGGCGTCTTTTTGCATTTTCAGGGTTGCGTACCGGATTGTAGTAGGTGTTGGCTTTCAGCATGCCTACGAGCACTGCAGCTTCCTCTATCTTTAAGTCTATGGTTTTTTTATTAAAGTATCTTTTCGAAGCAGATTTGATGCCGAAGCTGTTTCCATAGGGTACTGTATTAAAGTACATTAGGATAATTTCTTCTTTGGTGTATCGCTTTTCAATCTCCGCACTGAGTAGCCATTCTTTTAGTTTTTGGATGATACGGTTACTTTTATTTACCTCTTCTCGGTGAAATAAGTTTTTGGCAAGCTGTTGTGTAATGGTACTTCCTCCACCGTCTTTCCCAAGCATTACAATAGCACGCAGTAATGCTCTTCCGTCAATTCCGCTATGGCCATAGAAACGCTCGTCCTCTGTGGCAATGAGAGCTTGCTTTAGGTGTAGTGGTAAGTCCTCAAAGTCACTGTTGGTCCTGTCTTCTTGATAAAACATTTTTCCCAACACTTTAGCATCAGAAGAGTAGATTTCAGAAGCCAACTTCGTTTTAGGGTTTTCTAGCTCCTTGGTATCTGGAAGTGCTCCCCATAAGCCAAAACGAATACTGAATAAAAATAGCAAGACAAAGAGCAGCCCGGCTACGAATAGTTTCCAAAGGCCTTTTATCCATTTATTGCTCGATGATTTTTTAGTTTTAGCAGTAGTTGACATGTGTTAGTTGTATTTTTTAGAGAAGAACTGAATGTACTCGTTGTCGTCTTTTAGTTTGACGAGTGTTCTAAAGTTCTCCGGCGTGATAGCAAAGAAGTTTGCATTTTTGAGTCCTATTTCTTTTAAGAAACTGGCACTGGCTTCCATCTCTTTATGGTATTTTAAAGCTGTGGTCTTACTTTCAAACTGTTTGATGTAGAAGAGCTGCTTTTTATCAAAGACTAGGCTGGTTACTTGCAAAGGAATTGTTCCAAAGAACCTGTTGTTATAGTCACTTAAGTCTAGCTCCACTTGGGGGCTGTTTTCGGTGTTGCCAGTGAGCACATAATAGTGTACCCCGTCGAGTTTAGAGGAGAAACTAGATAAACTATCATCTGCTAACTCGTCATCTGCGGTGAGTAGCCTGATAGTGTAAGCAGCCTGTTCACCTATGGCAGTACCTACATAGGACTCTTTAATACTTTCTAGCTCTTTTAGGTAATCGGCTTTGCCAGCCGTTTTGCCTATGGTCAGCGCATAGAGATAGTCTATTCTAGCTTGGATAGAGTTCCCCGCATATTCTGTGTCTATCTTTTCCTTAATGCGAATCACCTCTTTAAAATTATCGCTTTGAAAGGCTTCGTACATTTTTTGATATAGCGCCACTACTTCTACATCACTATTGTCTTCTACGATTTCTTTATTATTGAGGACGCTATTGTACGCAGTCTCAGGAAATTCATCTGCTACTATTTTAGCATATTCAGCTGCTCCTGCACTATCCCCTAAGGCCGTTGAATTTTTAGCGAGATAAAATAATGCTTCAGGCTTATGAGCCGTATTCGGATACTTGGACAGTAGAGTAGTCAGATTCGTCTTTGACTGCACGTATTCTTTTAGCTCGTCAAAGTAGATCTTCCCAATGCCTAAATAAGCCGCTTGGATTTTTCTTTTGGCCACTAGCTGGGCGGTAGAGCTAAACGGGATGTTTTCGTAGTATTTTAATTTATCAGCTGCTACGTCCTTTAGAAGACTTTCCTGCTCTTTATCCTTAGAACTGTTGTAGGTATCAGGGTCGCTTTTTTCTTCTTGTGTATCGTCCGATTTAGACTTTAGGGCAAGTGCATCGGTCATAGCAGTCTTATTTAGGAATCTCCAGAAGTCTGCGTGCTTTCGCTTGCCCCACGTTCGCTCAAAATCATTGGTGCCTCTAGCCACTGTGCTG
>Ga0115558_1000622_pt1 | contig 22989 bp, 15 predicted proteins | sample COGITO_mtgs_1104_4_FD_87279 | JGI IMG/M metagenome (GOLD analysis project Ga0115558, IMG submission 87279) | Pelagic marine microbial communities from North Sea - COGITO_mtgs_110426 | ecosystem: Environmental > Aquatic > Marine > Epipelagic | place: Germany:Helgoland, sampling site Kabeltonne... | reverse complement strand
GAGACATACCCGGACCTAAATGGATTAGACTGCGGGCGCTGTTTCAGGGAGTGGGTGTGCAGCCCAATGTTCCTTGGCTTGGAACATAATTTCGGGTGTCACCAGCTGAGTTGGCTTCACTGTTGGGTTAGAATTATCCGGCAAGCCGTTGTAAAATAAATTCAACGGAACGTGTTGAATCATCATTTGCGGGAATGCCGTACTTTGAAAGACTCGGGTCACAATTTGAATCCAGTAATGTGATTGTTGGAATGCCAAGTTTTTGGCACTCAGCCACTGCATTGCGTTCATTTGGCTGCCCAACAATGACTACTAAATCAGGAAGGGTTTTTAAATGACGAAGCCCACCAAAAAATTTATTTAAACGGTCACGCTGTCTTTTTAACATTAAGATCTCTTTCTTAGAGAGCCCTTGGGCTTGAGGGTCAGTGGACAACTGATTGTCCAATGCATTCAATTTTTGAAGACACATCGACATTGTCGTCCAATTAGTTAAAAGGCCCCCAATCCAACGTGTATTCACATAATGTGCATTACACTGTTCAGCCGCGATCGCAATTAACGGGGCAATCTGCGGCTTTGTCCCAACAAATAAAACATTGTTTGCGCGTTGTAGTGCCTGGCGTGCTTTTTCTAAATCACGTACGGTTTGTACTAAATCAAGAACATGAATCCCATTTTTCTCTTCGTAAATATACGGTGCCATTTTGGGATTCCAGCGTCCAACCTGGTGCCCGAAATGTACACCTGCTTCAAGCATTGATTCTAACATAAAGATACCTTTTTCAAATTTTGTTAACTTTCACTCAATGTCTATCAGCATGCTAACACAGTTCTTTGTACGAGTAAAATAAAACCCACTACCGTGAGAATACTACAAACTCCTAGACTTGGTTCACCAATCTCCTTGACCCACCTACACTGATGAATAATGCAGATCCTGTAAAATCAGAGACACAAGCAAGAGAATCGAGCACCGATCAGACTTGTATGAGCTATTCTGGCCTTAGCATAGCCCATGCTCGGCTCTGTCAGCGCCATGGACTCTAAATATAGAGTCCCGTTCCTGCTGGGATTAAACGCCCGAGAATCACATTTTCTTTAAGGCCAGTAAGCCAATCTAACCGACCTTCGACTGCTGCACGTGCTAAAACACGCTTTGTTTCCTGGAAGCTAGCTGCGGAAATAAAACTTTCTGCAGTGAGTGATGCACGGGTGATCCCTAATAAAATAGGCCGGTATTGGATCTTTGCAAATGTACGCTTGAACTCTAATGCTTCAACACGGCGTAGATCAACAATATCACCAGGTAATAAACCTGTTTCGCCAGGATCGATAATGACAACTTTGGTTGTCATCTGACGAACAATAATCTCAACATGCTTATCCGCAATAAATACTCCTTGATCACGATATACTGCTTGCACCTCATCGACAAGAATCCGGCGAATTCGTTGAAGACTACGGCGGCAACCTTCTCGTAACCCATACATACCAGCGTAAGTACGGAAAAACATAGCAAGCTGTGCATGAACACTCGTTAAAATTTTATGGTATGGTTCACGTGCTTCTAATAATTCATCTACCTTTGGGAGTCCTTGTACAATGTCACCAGCCTTAGATTCTGATAGAACTAAATGGCCAAAAGCTGTTCCACCCGTGACAAGCTCACCATGACGAACACGTAATGAAGCACTGCGCGAAATTAAATATGGGTGGACACGACGAATGATAAGGCATTGACGCTGAATAGCAATCACTTGTCCTGCATAGGGACCGTACTGAGTATCACTCACAGCATCCCCAGCACGGATAAAGCTCCCGATACCCACAATTGTTCGTTCACTTGCTACCGCAAATGTATGTTGTGTTTTGGCCGTGAGTACTAATTTTTTTGGTAATCGAATTTCACCATGTAAGGGGTGCGTCGATGACTCGAGTGCCTGATCCCAGGTTTGTTTCCAACCAAGGGGATTGAGGTAGGAACCTTGCGCCGTGGGTATCACATAAGGCCCTTTTAGACTCTGTTGACCCGGTAACGGCTGGTGTCGCCCCACCGGCACGGGAACGTTTGGTGGAAATAAAATAGCACTCAGCGGATTTGTCCGAACGTGAGAACTATCTTGATGAGGTACTACCCACGGATCAAATGGGTGTGTTGCACTATACGTGTACCAGGGTTGAATCACATTGAATGGAACCACCCACGTTTGTGGCGTCTGGCGCCACGCTGCACGCTCGGCCCCCTGGGCCCACACGTGTGTTTGTGACATCTTGCAACGCTGCTGCATACATCCTTGCCAAATGTGTTGCATGCTTTGAAACATACGTTTTGACACCGTCGACCGGTGCGCTCGCTTGTTCTGATTGCGGACGTACTTCAATGGTAAAGGGATGAAACGCCAATGGAACCATTTTTCTGGGCTGACAGACATCGGATTGGTCGCACCCACTTGTACCCGTTTATAGTGGGATTGGAGAGTATGCGTAAACATGTAGGCTTTTGGAAGCTTGGGCACCATCAGTCTCCCAACCACCGGATCAGACGAAGGAAGCGGAGAGTTGGGAACTAAGCTAGTATAGACCCGATCGGTAGAGCCTGTCTTAAACCAACGCTTTGGTTTAAGGATAGTCCCAAATAAACGATGTCGAACCGCAGGCGGCATGTCGTCTTGTGAGATACGTTGAGAATATGTTCGTCCCAAACTCAAGTCTGTTATAACTTGGCTTGTTGCTGGCTCAGATACAAGGTAGGTACGGGATTGGGTAGAAATATCAAAGAGTGTCTTTAACTGGGTGACATACAGCTGCGTTCCAGTTGCACGGTGACCCCCAAATGGCATAGCCGGTGTTCTGTTTATATCACCAAGCTCGGGGTGTGAACTAAAGGGTTGCGCAGAGGTGCTTGCTCGATCGCCATGCACTCCATAGTCTTGTTTAATAAGCTCTCCCGCTAAGATCCATAGGAACTTATATTTTCGTTGACCTAATGATGGTAGAGAACCTTCGATGTACACGTGACCATCTTCAGGTGCAAGTAACTCTTTTTTGACTTGTTGGATTGCTGCATCTGGTTTTGGTGTCTTGTGTGTAAGATCAATACGCGATAATTCAGCTACACTCTGGTGAAATAAGACATGTTGGCCTGGAAATACAAATAAGAGTGTAAAGGGTGGAAAGGTTAAGATCATCGATTTTGCATAGGCAGTACGAGTAATCTTAATTTGAACTTCAGAAAATGTTAAGAATGCTGTTTCACCAAATTTTGTAATAACATGGTTGCCACGTGGGATACCACCATAGGCAATTGTACCTGAATGTGGTGCATACACTTTTTCTGTTGCTTCCCCAGCAAATACGCCACCCGTGTGAAAGGTACGCATTGTTAATTGTGTCCCTGGTTCACCAATAGATTGTGCTGCAAGAACACCTACTGCTTCGCCTAATTGAACAAGTTTTTGTTGGGCTAAGTTCCACCCATAACATAATTGGCAGACAGCCTGGAGTTTACAGGTTAACGGTGAACGAACATGCAGTTCAGGTAATTGACATAAAACGCTGGCGAGCGGCGGTGAAATATCTTGGTTCTTCCGTGCAATAAATTTGCCGGTCTCTAGATTGGGGAGATCTTCAAATAGGACACGGCCAATTAAATCCCCACCCGCTTGCCTTGGGTCCGGTGTAATGCATAAGCCTTCTGTTGGTTCACAATCTAATTGTTGGATAATAACACTTTGGGCAACGTCAACTAAACGACGTGTTAAATACCCTGAATTGGCCGTTCGTAAGGCAGTATCTACTAACCCTTTTCGTGCCCCGTAACACGAAATCATATATTCTGTGACAGTCAAACCCTCACGAAAATTTCTACGAATTGGGAAGTCTAAGATTTGGCCCTGCGGATCGGCCATTAACCCTCGCATACCAACTAATTGACGAACCTGTGAAATATTTCCACGGGCTCCTGAAAAGGCCATCATATATACTGGATTAAAAATATCTGTTTCCTTAAAATGATTAATAACCTCAACTTTCAATGTTTCGTTTGTTGTATTCCAAATATCTAATGCTTTTTCTAAGCGTTCCACCGCTGTAATTTGGCCACGCTCATAGCGTTGCTCATTGTCTTGAATATCCATTTCTGCATTTAAGAGAAAGGCCTGTTTAATAGGTGGGATACGTAAATCGTCAATACCAAGTGAAATACCAGCGGTTGTGGCATAGTGAAAACCAAGGGTTTTTAAATGGTCAACAAAACGTGTTGCTTTTTGTGTTCCATAATTAAGGAGAACCCACTTAATTAGCCGCTTCATTTCACTTTTGTCAACGGTCCGGTTACAAAAAAAGATTTTCATAAATAAGGTGGTTTAAAAGAAGTCGCCCTGGGGTCGTACGAATATATACAGTTTCTGGCAGCAATCCAGGACTAAAAATTGGCAACTGACGAGCTACTGGGCTCAAGGTCTCGGGAACATCAACGAGTACTGTAACAGGTGGTAGGTTAGCGATAATAACCATAGATGTTTCAGGGTGCTGTGTTGGACCAGTCAATTGACTTTCCCAGGTACCTGGTTGAAAGGCAGGGGTAAACGTATATGTGGGTAAGGCTGACTGGATCTCTCCACTGAGTTGCTCTGGTAGTGCCAGTGACTGGCGCGTTTGTGCTGCTTGGCTCTGTGGAACTTCAATCTGGAGAAGCTTTTCAACTACATAGCCATCATATAAGCACCGAACATGCCCTGAAGGGTGCACGTGAAGTTCGAGTGGGTGGGGCAATGTCGTATCAGTTGGTGCTGGCCAGCGTAGCCATACCAGATCATGTAAGGTAAGTTGCCCAATCGCATAGCGTTGTAGCACCATTTCCATGTGTGTAAACACATTCCATTTTTGTGCATATGCTCTCGTTTCTACCATTGTGCCACTTAGCGGTGTTGGTTTGCGAGCTGTTAAGTAATAAAACCCTAAGATCATATCTTGGCTTGGAACAATACTTGGTTCACCCGTTGCTGGTGACAACCAGTTATGCGTCGCAAGCATGAGTAAACGTGCTTCCGCTTGGGCTTCAAGTGACAGAGGAATATGTACAGCCATTTGGTCCCCATCAAAATCTGCATTAAAAGCTGGGCAGACTAACGGGTGCAATTGGATTGCACGCCCAGAAAGCAGAATTGGTTCAAATGCTTGGATTCCGAGTCGGTGCAAAGTTGGAGCACGGTTCAAAAGAATTGGGTGGCCAGAAACGACACGCTCAAGTATATCCCAGACGCTCTGATCCCGTTGTTGGATGCGAGCTTTCGCAACACGGATATTTTTGACAATGGAATGTTGCAGTAAAGCACGGATTACAAATGGGTAGAATAATTCGAGGGCCATTTCGCGTGGAAGCCCACATTGATGTAAGCGGAGTTTTGGACCAACTACAATAACCGAACGCCCAGAGTAATCAACACGTTTTCCTAATAAATTTAAGCGAAATCGCCCTTGCTTTCCTTCAATAATTGCTGTTAATGATTTTAGGGGTTGTTTGTTTGGTCGTAACACGGGTTTTTTGAGTCGACCATTATCAATAATCGCATCAGCGGCTTCTTGCAGTAAGCAAAGATCATGGCGGGCTACTAAGTCAGGCATCCATTTGGGTTCCTTAAAATGCCCACAAAACTTATCAAAGCGTAATTTCCGGTAAATTAATCGGCGGTAGAGATCATTTAAATCTGAGGCGGCAAACCGACCATTTGCTAACTGTACCATTGGTCGTAAATCTGGTGGTAGTACAGGAAAAAATGAGATAAGCATCCACTCTGGTTGAAAATCTTTTCTTAGTAATAGGCGCACATATTGTAAGCGTTTGGCAAAGATTTTAACGTCAGTACCAATGCCCCGGTGTCGTTGTCCATTACGTGATAATTCAAGTTCAGGTTTAAATTTGTCTGGTTCAAAACGCCAATTATCACGTTTATATCGTTCTTCACTCTTCTGTCTTGCAATAGCAAGACGTAAACGATACTTTAAAATGCGTTCAATAAAAGGGAGATCGAATCGTCTAAAGATGTAATCCAAGGCAGTCGCACCACAATTTTCGATTAGTTGTGGGTGAGTATACAGGAAATCACCCTTCTCATTCCATGGAGCTTTACGCCCTTTTGGTTTGTCGATTTGAAAAGGTACAGTTCCAAAAATAGTGTGGAACACTTCCCATTCATCAGAAAACCAAATATACCCACTGGGCAAACAATAGTTAATGGCAGCGGTTGTCGCTGGCGTATACATGCCAAGTTGCACAAGAATTTGCAAATGATCTACTTTGACATTTAATAAAATAGACATGACATTTGGAGTATTCCGGAAGTACCATAAATGGGCCACAGGTTGTCGTAATCGAATAACTCCAAGACGATAGCGGCGTACTTTTGCGTCCGTTGGTTCTACACCACATTGAGGGCACACAATTTGTACTGGTGTTTGAGGTTGTCTAGCTTGAGCATCATCATCAGCAGTTTTTGGACGCGACACAACCTCAATGGGTTTACGACGGCGGGTCTTCCCACAGGCACATTCCCCACTAATGGTCGATCCAAAAATACGTTCACAAAACAGTCCACCCCGTTCTGGTTTAAACGTTCGGTAATTGATGGTGTCAGCTTTAACAATTTCGCCGACTGTCGTACCATCGGCGAGTTGGCGTTTGGACCAATGTTTAATTGTGTCCGGGTTTGCCATTTCAATTTGAATATAATCAATATCAATAGTCATAATTTCTACTCAATTGCTGGTTCAAGGAACCGGTAGGATGCTTCATAGGGTAGGGCTGACACCTGCACCTGATACAAAATGCTCAGGCGCTTGGTTGTGGCCTGGTTCCGTTTTCAAAAAAAAACAGGAATAATTGGATAGTATAGTCCATAAAATCTATGGATTGGCAGTTATTCCACCTGACCAATACGCGCTAAATTCATATCTAAACACAATCCGCGTAATTCACAGATTAAGACTTTAAAAGACTCTGGGACACCCGGTTTTGGTAAGAGTAACCCTCGGATTAATGCACTAAAGGCATGGTTACGGCCACGCATATCATCCGACTTAATGGTTAACAACTCTTGAAGGGTATAGGCTGCACCAAAACCTTCAAGAGCCCAAACCTCCATTTCACCTAAACGTTGACCTCCTTGCTTCGATCGGCCACCGAGTGGTTGTTGCGTCACAAGAGAATACGGGCCCGTTGATCGGGCATGAATTTTATCATCAACCAAGTGCACAAGTTTTAAGATATATGGATATCCGACTGTGACAGGTTGGTCAAAGGATTCGCCAGTTCGCCCATCAAAGAGAATACTTTTCCCTGGAGAGCCTGGACGGAAGAGCCATTTTTGTTGTGTTGCTTGGCGAGCATGATATAACTGTTGGTATACAAAACCACGGGAAACTTCTGCGCCATGCATTTCATCAAAAGGTAACACTTTGAAATTCTGTTGCAATGTGTGCGCAGCAAGCCCGAGTAAACATTCAAAAATTTGCCCCACATTCATCCGCGAAGGTACTCCCAACGGGTTAAGGACCATGTCTACTGGTACACCATTTTGTAAAAATGGCATATCTTGGCGTGGCAGAATATTTGAAATAATACCTTTATTCCCATGACGCCCAGCCACTTTATCCCCGATTTGGACCTTTCTTTTTTGAACGAGGTACACATAGACTGATCCAATGGATTCGAATGCTTCGATCTGATCATTATAATTTTGGCGTTCAAACAATTTTCGGCAATGTAACACTCGCCCCGTAACGCCATTTGGAACACATAATGGTGCATCTTTAAAATCACGTGCGGCTCCACCGAAAATAGCACGTAATAACCGTCCTTCTGGACTACTTTCTGATTCATGTTGTGGACGGATTCGGCCTACTAATACATCTCCCGGTTCAACCCAGGTCCCGATGGTAACTACCCCACTGGTATCTAAATGCTGACCACGTTCTACTTTACAACTAATATATTCTTGGCCCTCACGTGTTCGTGAAGTGGCAATATCATAGCGTTCGATATGAACAGAAGTAAAGACGTCGTCAAAGACAAGACGCTCACTAACTAACACGGCATCTTCGAAGTTATATCCTTCCCATGGCATATAGGCCACTAAAAGGTTTTTTCCTAGCGCAAGTTCGCCACCAAAAGTCGAGGTATTGTCTGCTAGACAATGCCCGGTTTCTACCCACATGTTTGGACTGACGCTTGGTCGCTGGTGCATACATGTATCTTGGTTTGAACGCTGATAATTGAGGAGCCACGTTGTTTCAAGCTGAAATGTTGGGGATTGTGTCTTGCAGCGTGTTGGTTGAACGGGTGTCTGCATTAACACATCAACACGTTTTGCATCTGCATAGAGCACATAACTACTCTGTTTTGCTATTGCAATAGCGCCAGAATTATGAGTTACACGCCCTTCTAATCCAGTTCCAACAAATGCACGCTCTGGCGTTAATAAAGAGACTGCCTGACGTTGCATATTCGAACCCATGAGCGCTCGATTGGCATCATCATGTTCTAAAAATGGAATTAATGCCGTAGCAATTGACATAAATTGAATTGGACATACACCGAGAAAATCAACTGTTTCAGGTGCCCGTTCTACAAATTGACGCTGTGTACGAGCTGGGACACGCTCTTGCATAAAATTAATATCCCTCGCGGCAACAATAACACTGTCTTCATAGGCGGCACTCAGGAGAACGAACCCAGATGGCGGGGATGTCTGGTCTACTGAACGTACATAAGGGCTCTCTAGAAATCCATCGGGGTTGATTCGTGCATATGTTGCAATCGAACCAACTAACCCAGCATTTTTCCCTTCTGGCGTCTCAATTGGACAAATACGCCCATAATAACTTGGATGAATCCCGCGAACAATGAGACCGGCGCGATCACGGTGTAACCCACCAGGCCCCAATGAACTTAAACGTCGCTTATGGGTAATTTCGGCTAATGGGTTGGTTTGGTCCATAAATTGAGACAGCTGACTTGACCCGAAAAACTCCTGAAAAATTGAAGCAACCAGCTGTGTTTGAATGAGTGATGGAAGTGCAATACCTAGACGTGGTTGGCTTAGTAACGCTTCATCACTAATACGGCGTGAGATACTCCGTTCAAGCCGATTTAACCCCAAACGGAATTGGGTTTGAATTAATTCACCAGCGAGACGTGCCCGACGGTTTTTGAGATGGTCAATATCATCTAAAAATTGGCTTTCTCCATTTTCTACCCGCAGTAAGTAATCCATACCTGCTAAGATATCTTCGGGTGTAAGGGTCAAATGCTCGGAGGGGCGCACTAAACGAAGCTTTCGATTCATTTGTGCCCGACCAATGGGACTCAAACTATAACGACGTGCATGAAAGAAATGGTGAAATAAAAACTTTTTTGCTTTCCGTACTGTTGGTACCCGCCCAGAGACATATTGTGCCAGAAGCACCGTCAATGCCTCTTCATATGAGTGTGTGACAAGAAGCTCTTTTTCTACATAGGCGTATGTGTCTAGAAATAAACTTGCATCACTTAAGGTAGTCTCTAAAAAGTCCGCTGAAAATCCAAGTGCATGTAAAAAAAGTGTTGCCGGCACCTTTTTCAGGTTATCGACACGTGCCCAAAAGATACCTTTGCGGTCAGTTTCAAAGCGTAGCCATGAGCCATATGAGGAAAGAAAACTAACGAGATGTGTACGCTGATTTTTTTGATCAAATTGAGCTTTAAGATATACGCCCGGGCAGCGAACAATTTGATGTACAATAACACGTGGTGACCCATTAATAATAAATGTGCCGTATTGCGTCATTAACGGGAGTTCACACAGCGTGATTGGTAAAACACAACTCACATCGAAACGTTTCGAATAAACATGCACAGGTACAACCAAACGGCTGCTATATGTTTCCATTGTCGTCACAGCCGAACTAGGGCTATGTGCTGGCGCTTTGAGATAAAAATCGTCGCCAAGGAATGAAACGCAAATATAGCGGTCGGTTGGTTTACGGACAATGGCACCTAACGACCGTCCAACAATTGGGGAAAAGAACTCCAGTTCCTCACGAACTCCAAACTCAAGAAAAGACCAGAAACTATTACGTTGCTCATCGAGAAAGTCTGGAAGAGCAGATTTTTGACGAAAAAGAATCATAACTAAAACAAACGCCTCATAAATACAACACATACCACATATATATGCGAATTAAACAGCGTGGCAAGCCCAACAAGACAAACAACGAGTACGTAAAGCTATAGAAACGACCGAGCACCAAACCATTGAAAAAGACAAGCCTTAATATTGAAAAGCCGACAGGAATCAGCTACTCTATAGGTAGATAACAAGATTTAAAAATGCGTCGGCGGTGTAGCCAAGTGGTAAGGCAGAGGACTGCAAATCCTTTATCCCCCAGTTCGAATCTGGGCACCGCCTTGTTAAATTACGACGATAAGCATCGATATGGGCATACGATATGTTCCTCACCCAAATAACCATCCATAAGATAGGACGGCTTCTAATAGAAAAGGCTCCATCTCTAGGTCAGTTACTGCTCGATATATTAACTCACGTGGGCTTGACTAAAAGTCAGTACTTCGTTAGAGAACAGAATACCCCAGCTAAAAGTGTATTCTTCTCCCCAAATAAGGGTCATCAGTTCTCTGGAAGTGCACCAGGAGGGTAAGCTTCCCAATACCCGTAAAGGCAGGTTAGTACAGTTTAGGCAACTAAGTAATGGCCATGTTATCTGCTGGACTTGAACTTGGTCTATGGACGGGTTCGTACACATAGACAAAAACGATATTGATTCTACATCTCTCTATAATGGTATGTGGTCCTATTTTGCCCGAAAAACGATTTTTAAGTGCTGCTTCTTTTCAGCTCTGACACGTTTCAAAATGCCGTTCGACGAAAATAGGATTAACTATAGTATATTTTCTCTCGGGCAATAACGCAAGACCTTTTTCAAAACTTTTTTTCCCGGGGGAAACATTAGGAAGAAACTTCTTTAGATTGCCAACCCAATGATTGGGTCAGCATCTCTCTAATTTGGGTTGTAACGCTGAGTCAGTTTATTCAATAATAGCTGATACCACGCCTGCACCAACTGTACGGCCACCTTCACGAATAGCAAAACGCATTCCATTCTCAATGGCAACGGGCTGAATAAGTTCAACAATCATTTTGATACGATCACCTGGCATTACCATTGTTGACTCTTCACCATCATCACTTTTGAAGGAATCAATTTTTCCCGTTACATCTGTTGTTCGTACATAGAATTGTGGACGGTATCCAGGGAAAAAAGGAGTGTGACGTCCACCTTCTTCCTTTGTAAGGATATATACTTGAGACTCAAATTTTGTGTGTGGTGTGATTGTTTTTGGTTCAGCAAGTACCATTCCACGCTCAATGTCAGCTTTTTGGATTCCGCGAAGAAGTACTCCTACATTATCTCCTGCTACACTTTCATCAAGTGTTTTTTGGAACATCTCAAGCCCAGTTACGGTTGTTTCACGTGTTTCCACTAGGCCAACAAGTTCAACGGTATCCCCTACTGTTACCACCCCACGTTCAACACGACCTGTTGCTACTGTTCCACGCCCAGTAATTGAGAATACATCCTCAATTGCCATAAGGAATGTTTTGTCTGTTTCACGTTCTGGTGTTGGGATATAATCATCCACTGCATCCATTAATGCATAGATTTTATCTACCCATTTATTATCACCTGGTGATAATGTTGGTGTTTCTGTTAATGCTTCTAAGGCAAGAAGGGCTGACCCTGGGATAACGGGAATGTCATCACCTGGGAATTCATAGCTACTAAGTGTATCACGAACTTCGAGGTCTACGAGTTCGAGAAGCTCATCATCATCCACTTGATCTTCTTTATTGAGGAACACCACAATGTTTGGTACACCTACCTGTTTTGCAAGGAGGATATGTTCCTTTGTTTGTGGCATTGGACCATCAGCACCAGATACAACGAGGATCGCTCCATCCATCTGTGCTGCACCCGTGATCATGTTTTTTACATAATCAGCGTGACCTGGACAATCTACGTGAGCATAGTGACGTCCTTCTGTCTCATACTCTACGTGTGCGGTGTTAATTGTAATTCCACGTGCCTTTTCTTCCGGTGCAGAATCAATATCAGCATAGCCTTTTCCTGCTGAACTACCACGGGCTGATAATGCCATCGTGATTGCCGCCGTTAACGTTGTTTTTCCGTGATCAACGTGTCCAATTGTTCCAATATTTACGTGTGGTTTTGTTCGCTCAAACTTTTCGCGTGCCATCGTGCTTAACCCTAAAACAATAACTTTTGATTTTGGCTACCCAAGGCGTGAAGTATCTCACCGAGCACTACGGCCTAGCTCACATAATCTAACGTGTGACATAGAGCGGGGGTTAGAAATAGAGAGTTATTTTGTGACGCATTGGACGAGATGCGGCGTACAATTTGGAAGGTCAGAACTGACTTAGAAACGGAAGTGGGCAAATGCTTTGTTTGCTTCAGCCATACGATGTGTTTCCTCACGTTTTCGGATGGCCCCACCGGTGTTATTGGCTGCATCAATGATTTCCGCAGATAATTTTGTCACCATACTTCGTCCAGAACGGTTACGGGCTGCAGTTAATAACCAACGTAAAGCTAAAGCTGTACCGCGGTCAGATTTTACTTCAAGTGGCACTTGTAATGTCGCCCCACCAATACGGCGGGACTTTACTTCCACTTTGGGTGTGATATTTAAGATAGCTTGGCGTAAGACTTCTAAAGGGTCTTGTGACGTAGTATCTGCGATATGTTTCATCGAATCATAAAAGATACGCGCCGCTAAACTTTTCTTTCCTTTTTTTAAGAGATGGCTAATTAATAAACTAACTAAACGACTTTGATAGACTGAATCCGGAGCAACCGGACGTTTTTTTGCGACGTTTCGACGAGACATAGGCAATAAAAAATAAATAAACATTCCGATCAAACTGGAATCTCCTGGATATCCAGGCTGTTAGGAAAACATAGTAGACGACAGAGCATTTTAGTCGGCTGGTGGAGGCAAATATGAACTGTGACCCTGGCTGCTAGAGCCTGGCCACACAGGAACTTGGATTTGTACTGGGTTCCCTCGTCGACACAAAGGCCAAGCCGGTATACCCTGGGCAGGCTTTACTCTTTCGGTCGCTTCACTCCATATTTCGATCGGCCTTGTAGACGGTTTTTTACTCCGGCTGTATCAAGCGAACCGCGAACAATATGATAACGTACACCTGGAAGATCTTTTACTCGACCCCCACGTACAAGAACAACTGAATGTTCCTGTAAGTTATGACCAATACCTGGAATATATGCAGTTACTTCAATCCCCGTTGTTAAGCGAACACGAGCAACTTTTCGAAGTGCTGAATTTGGTTTCTTTGGCGTTGTTGTGTACACTCGAGTACAAATCCCGCGGCGCTGTGGGCATGCTTGTAATGCAGGTGATTTAGTTTTCTTCTCAATTTTTAAACGTTGAGAACGAATAAGTTGTTGAATCGTTGGCATAATAAAAATTATTCTTTGTATAGGAATTGTAAAAACCCTAAAATACGTGCTTGCTTAATAGCACGGGCTAATTGACGTTGTTGTTTTGCAGTAACACCAGTAAGTCGGCGGGGTAAAATTTTCCCCTGCTCAGTAATAAAACGGCGTAAAAGGTCAACATTCTTATAATCAATACGCTCCCCTGCATGAATTGGAGATGATCGTGGGCGTGAAAAGTTCATAACGAGTATTCAATGGTAAATAAATGAAGAAACTTCAAAATCTTTTGTCAAGAGCACAGCCATACACTCAGACGACAGCGTGTACGTCTCCGACATGAGACCAATCATGTCACTTTTAGACGTATATCAATCTGCTTCCAGTGTAAGCGCTGGTGAAGGACAATCGTATCGTACATGCGACACTGGGACACATAAATCAGATGCATGACAAATCCTCTACCATGGTTTGAACAGCTATGATGGTGTTCATCATAGTGAAGCCCCAGTGGCAACGAATGCATGATGGGTTAAACCTTCGAACCAGTTTTCTCTTTGGCTCGGTATGGTTTGCAAAAATTAAGATTTTTATACAAATTGAACCATAGATGGCAGGGAAATGCAACATTGATTCCAAAGCATAAAACCAAGGCACATAAGCCTTATGCATAGGAGAGTTTGTGTTTACTCTTTTTCTACCCCCAAGGGAATTCGAATCCCTGTTACTTCCGTGAAAGGGAAATGTCCTAGGCCTCTAGACGATGGGGGCGCGTATGAAAAAATGCTATATGAAATAGTCGTACAACATTTCTTTCCATTATTATAGGATGGATAAACAAGACCTGTCAATACATTTTTTTCGATAATTTTAGATCGTAGTTGAAAAGATACGAATGGACAGGATAAAATTGCCTTAAAGAGGACTCGAACCTCCACGCCATTGGCACTAGCTCCTAAGGCTAGCGTGTCTACCATTCCACCATTAAGGCTTTACTTCATCAGAGATGGATATACTTATACTATAAAAATTGTGAGCTTGACACAAGGGGTGAGCCGTACGGCTCACAACATTCGTAAGCCATTCGGCTTGTGTCTCAGTCGTTGGATAGCTGATCATACTGAGCAATGGTAGCCTAAAGTGACTAGTTCAAGCTTAACGACCGGTTGTTTGTAGCCAATTCTGTGCTTCACTATAATTCAGTGGTGCTAACCGAATGGCTTCTTTCCAATATTCAGCTGCTTTTTCAAATAACGTTTCTGAATCTGGAATATTCCCAGCTTCTAATGCTTGCTCACCCCGATAATGGTAAATGACGGCAATATTATTTAATGCCTGTGGGAGCGCTGGGTTACGATCGAGAGCTTGATAATAATATTCAAGTGCCTTCGTATGCTCACCGTTACTTGTATGGATGAGTCCAATATTATAAAAGATAAAACTTCGATCATATGGATCAACTTCAAGACGCATAGCTTGTGCGTAATTTTGTAATGCTTCTGCATACTCACCTTCGGCTTGTGCTGACATACCGTCTCGATAGTAAATAAAGGCTTCTTTTTCGTTTCGGGTTGTTGGTAACACTTTCAGAAGAATGTCAGCAACAACCGTAAAGGTTTTATCAATGAAATTATCATTCCGTTGTGAACGTGGCATAAAAGTAAAAATAAGTATAAGTAATACAGGGCTGAGGCGCGCTCACACGTTTGGGCACACGGAGAGTACTCGTCGCGTGCCTGGTAAATCACCCAGCTTAGGTCAACAACCCGAGATTTCCTATCGTAGGGAACAGGAATAGAGATCATGTGCCACTAGATGCTCGCATTACCAGTGTCGTCGGGGCCAATTGTCAACACCAAAATGTCAGCTCTAGTCACTGGGCTCGCGCTGCCAACCTTTGACTCTCCTCACAATCGAAATATTTTGCGTAACAAACCAAGTGAATTGTGATACAATGACAGTATCGTGTAAAAATACTAGTATTGTATAGTAGTAGTATACTACAGGAATAGAAAAATTATTGAGACAAGAAGGAGATATAGCATGGCTCGATATCGTGGACCCCGCGTAAAAATTATTCGCCGACTGGGTGAACTTCCTGGTTTAACCACTAAAGTCCCAAATCGTCTGTACCCCCCTGGGCAACATGGACCAGCCGCATCAAGACAAAAACTTTCCCAATACCGTGTTCGCTTACAAGAAAAGCAAAAACTACGTTATAACTATGGGGTAAGTGAAAAACAACTTTTAAGTTACGTTCGCCAAGCCAGACGTGCAAAAGGACCCACTGGAGAAATTTTATTACAGATGCTTGAAATGCGTCTTGATAATATTGTTTATCGTCTTGGATTTGCACCAACCATCCGGGCTGCACGTCAGTTTGTTTCCCACGGACTTATTACAATCAATGGAGCACGTGTGAATGTTCCAAGCTACCAGTGTTCGCCGAAAGAAGTGATTAAGAGTGTGTCTGCACCAGTGATGGCTTATTCAAAAGCATTTGGTGGAACAGTGCCATCCCACCTCTCACTTGATAAAGGAAACACAAGTGGAGAAATTCAGCGTGTTGTTACACGTTCACAGGTTGCATTAACAGTGAATGAATTACTCATTATTGAGTTTTATTCACGCAAATAATCACAAGTTTGCAGTGCCAGTCTTTTACTTATCCATGCTACAGCGGCTAGAAAGTTGGAAGCGACTCTGGAATAACTGTGTGTTTGGGGACAGTCAAGCAGGCGCATTTAAAATCTGTGACCCAGAGGATTTTGTTGCCTGTTGTTCTTCATGTTATAGTATAATCAATGTGGTTTGGCACTAGACAAGACACCCGAGGCGCTGCCTCGAGCTACACGATCCTGGGAACGGCAAGTGTGCCTAGACATTGTGGTATTTGGAGGTCAAAGAATGACCCTACCTTTTTAATCTTCATGCTCTTCAAAAGGATCACGAAGATCTTTTGAGGGAGGACCAAAACCAATATAAATTGAGTATCCAGTGACACTAAGAAGTAGGCACCAGAGAAAAACGGCGTAAAAAAATGCTGGAGTTTCCATAGGGGATGAAAAGTGAAATTTGGATATAGTGTAAGGTAGAAAGTAAAAAAACACAAATCGATCTGAACATTTTATTCATATGAGTACAAACGAAACAAAACTTGTTGGCACAGGGAAAGTGACAACATTAGGAACAGTATTACGTCCACTTAACTCAGAGTACGGAAAGGTAGCTCCAGGTTGGGGAACAACGATCGTGATGGCCGTGTTCATTGGCTTATTTGCTGTGTTCCTTGTCATTCTTCTTGAAATCTATAACCGCTCATTAATTCTTGACAATGTAGAAATGAGTTGGCTTTCAAGTACAGGATACTAAATGTTCGAATCGGTTTCGCATGTCGGGCCGATTAGACATTGCACCTCTGCAAGCAGAGGTGACACAATAGGTCGGCTGGCCTGGTAAGCAGAACATCTTGGGTAGGATTCGAACCTACACAGAACAACTTAGAAGGTTGTTGCCCATCCCTTAGGCGACCAAGACATTAGTCAATCTTTAACTGATTATGATATGGTGAGTCTCGTAGATGAAAAGCCAAAATTGTATTACACAAGCTGTGCGTTGAAGAGCCTCCTGTCGGACTTGAACCGACGACCCTCGCATTACAAATACGATGCTCTAGCCACTGAGCTAAGGAGGCGTCTTGTTTCAGTATAAACAATGCCTACCAAACATTCAACCAAGTTTTTTATTCCTCAAAATGGGGCTGGATCTGGACGCCAACCACAAGGTTTGCTATACTCGTGCTATCATATGTGTCAGCATTTTATCCTCAGTAGCTCAGTGGTAGAGCGATCGGCTGTTAACCGATTGGTCACAGGTTCAAATCCTGTCTGAGGAGAAATATCTCCGTGTTATATGTTCCAGATCCATCTGGCTTATGTTATACTTTGGGTATAATCACAGTCATAGAGCATAGGTCCGTGGTCCTACTGACATGGGATAGCACTAGTTTCATTCCCCAGCCGCTGTATTCAAGTCAGATGCAACGAGTTTGTGCCGACGGACTAGGTTACAGCCTGCATTCTAGGGAGTTTATCGTTGGCAGAGATGTAACATTCGTCTATGGCCGAGGTGAACAGATGCTCCGCATAGAGATCAGGGGTCTTTTTGCTTTACACACCTTTGCAATGTAGATCAAAAAGCTTTAGGATTGAATATACACAATGTGTGGCCTTACTTCATGTATAGGTACCAATTGTACCACAGTGAACACAAACCTATCCCAGTCACAGGATAGGCGTCCCTACTGCTTTGCCAAGTTCTCGTTCAGGGGGTATACCACTCTCCGACGAGATTAGACAAAATGTGAGAGTTCGATACATTTTATAGACGTTATGGAACATAGTAATAAAAACAGACCCTCAGATGGAACACAACGAAAATTGAGTTTACCAACACCTGGCCTCCATCCAGAACATGGAACTAAGCCTGGTGTTAATCACAAAATACTTGAAAAAATTATTTTGTTAGAAATAGATCGATTCCAACAACGTTTGGCCGAGGCTGAAGCTGAGGCCAAAGAGATTGTACCAGAAAAAGAACTTGAGAAGTTAGTATCTGAGTGGACAAGATACGAAGCACAACGACCCTTTTTAATTGCCATTATCGACCAGGCTATTTCTGATCAACAGTTTTTTGCAGTCTTAGCTTATATTTTCACTTTTGTGAAAAAAGCAATTCTTTATATTTATTCAGGACCGAGTACAGCTTTTTATGTTCTTATTGGTAAAGATATCGAAACTCTAGTCTATAACGCGAGAATCGAATACGCGAAGTTTGTCGACGAGCTGGGTCGAGGTCGAGCAACCTCTGTATTAGGTCGGGTACGCGCCGAATTTTTCTACTGTCTTCACTGGGCGTATAAAGCCGGCGGGGCACGAAGCGTGTTAAGTCATACTCTCGATGTCAGTCGATTCCTTTTGTTTTTCAGCCCAATTCAGGTCTATACCGTTGCTATTATTCAAATCACGCATCACCAAATTCAACAGGTTACCCTTCCACAGGTATTATCACCACAACGTCACCTTGTAGCAGTGTTACGAGACTCGTCAGAAGAACAGTTGATGCTTGTAAATGATGATATTGATGATACCCCACAGCGAGTAGAGGATGAACTGCCACCACTGCTTGAAATTACATTAGATAACAATATGGAGGATGGCAACTGGGCGGAAGGTACTAGCGAAGAGGAATACGCTATCGATACTGACGATGAAGAAGGTGAGTATGATGAAGATGAAGACTGGGATGACGAGTATGGTGAAGACGAAGACTGGGACGACGAGTATGGTGAAGACGATGATGATGAAGACGACGGTGATGATGATGAGGGAGACGAAGACGATAAGGGAGCCGATGACCAGGAAGAAGGCGATGAGGAAGACGACGATGACGAAGACGACGATGAGGGAGATGATGAAGGTCGTAATGCCGATGGCACAGAAGAGGGTAATGCAGTGGTCACGAAAGAAGAAGAAAAAAAGATCCCTGCAACAAGCATTTATGATATTTTCCCTGATGAAGTACCACTTGAGGCTACCAAAATTGCTTATTATGGGGAATGCCATGACGATGAAACCGCTGATACTTTGGCAGAGGACCCGCCTATCCCTCCGACCGAGGACGAGTTCGGTGAAGACTTTTTAGAGATGCACCCTGATGAGGTATGGACGCTTGTCCCCGCGACGGAAAAAAATTATACCCAATCATTCCGGGATAAAGTAGGAGAGGTAGCAGACGAGGTAGAATCAGACTTTTCACTTCGTGATGTTGATTCAAATTGGGACGAAATTAGTCCCGAATTTATCGCCGGAAAATGGCCAGACGATGACGATGACGATGGTGAAGAAATTTCACTCCTTTTTCGCAGCTTAGATACTATGATTTTTGATGTGAACGACGGAACCCGTTCATTTAGAGTACAGAAAGTCAATCAACGTCTTGCTTTAAAGTATGAGTGTGAATTAACTCAAGCGGAAATCGACGATCCTGAACTAGTAGATCATACTGAGGATGAGGACTCGGAGGAGGTTGAATATCCTGAAGCAGACATTGAAGATATCTGGCTCACTGCGGACGATGTCCATACCCGCAAGAATAAGCAGGTCACTGGGCCATTGCAAAAAACCGGGGCAGTATTGAATCGAAAGTGGGATAAACGACGAACACAGTACTGTCACAAACCTGCACCAAACGACCTAGCGATTATAGATCGCCCAGCCTATGGGTTATACGGGAATAAAGTTTACAGCGGAATTTCACCTGGACAATGGTTCCAGAAACTCGAATTGCCTTTATATGCAACCGAGGGAAAACCCTATCTTTTTGATCCCGAAGGTCCCATTCCGCGAGCCCATGAACTCACTATGTGTGATGATGAACTTGTGACAAAGAGTTTTGCTATGAACCTGGCTTTTGATGAATTCTACGAGGAGGAGGAGGATGACCAAAACGGGTTTGATGACAGCTATTACTATGATGATGAAGATGAGAACGATGATGATGATGTAGGTGTTGCGTATGATGAGGATGATGACGATGATGTAGGTGTTGCGGATGATGACGATGAGGATGAGGATGGTGTTGCGTATGATGAGGATGATGACGATGAGGATGATGACGATGAGGATGGTGCGGATGATGACGGTGAGGATGATGAGGATGATGACGGTGAGGATGATGAGGATGGTGACGATGAGGATGGTGAGAATGATGAGGATGGTGACGATGATGTAGGCGTTGAGTATGATGCCGATGCGGCTGGCAATAATGAAGATGTTGAATCTGCTGAAAGCGAGAAAGCAATCAAGCAACCATACAACAAATTGCGTTCAGCATTCAGCGCAAACGATCAGGAGTGGTATGAGGATGAGTTTGAATTAGAGCTGAGCCTTGATGATCTGGCAGCCCTACGCGCTTCAGAGCCTGACGTGTTCGATTCAGCTGATAGCTTTGCTCATTCAGTGGTAGTCTTTTCGGATGCTACATCCATGGACCCAATCATGCGTTTTTGGTCACCATGTGTAGTATCTTCCCTGACTAGTGTAGTACTTATTTCTGTTTGGTGGCTCAAACGTATGCGTCTCTCTCGACGTAGACACGGATCACACGGATCGCACAAGCGTGAAAATGTATCTAGAAAGATCATCCACGTTAGTCGAGTTCCTAATTATGTGCCACTTGCCAAGCTTCCTGGAAACTATACCAATAATGTAAACATCAGGAAGCTATTAAATGCATTTGAGGCGAATCGTGGTAAGCAACTCTACCGTCCAAATTTTGTAATGGCATGGTGGGAAAATCATGTTTTGGCCTATTTATCCTACCTCCCACCAGACGTTCAAGAATGGTTGCACCAACCACCAAAAGTGACTAACATTTCTTCTTCTTCGCCGACTGTCCCACCCATCGGCTCATTAACAGCAAAAACTCCAGCTTATGTAAACTTTGCAAAGGTGGAAAGTGATCTACCGATTCCACGTATTCCACTGTCTCAAGATCTCAAAACTTGGCAAAAAAATACACTCCAACATTGGTGGATGACAACTGGGCAACAAACAGATACAGTCCAGCTTGCAGAGAAATGGGAAAACCGCTTTATTCGTTGTATTAATACTGTTGGTTACTTGACCCCACTCGCCACTATGTACCGTGTTGTTCGTTCTGTTGAACATGAAGTGCGTAGTTTTATGCCTATTGCGTCATTTTATCAGGGTCCCGACCAATTAGAAAAGTTACCAAGAGGGCTTCTTGTGTCAGGTCCTGCAGGAAATGGGCGTGAGTTGTTTGTACGTGCACTTGCGGGGGATGCTCGCGTGCCACTTTTCATGACAGAAAGTAACCGTTTTACAGATGAAAAATACGGTTTAGTACGTCTTATGGCAGCCTTCCTTCACGCACGTAATGAGGCTCCAAGTATCCTATTCCTTCGAGATATTGACCATATTACGTATGATCGAGAAAAAAATAGAAGTTGGCGTTCACTGCGTATGACTACGCAATTTCTCTTAATTCTGGATGGATATCGTGCCGGTTCGGATAAAATCCTCTCGCACTGCCGAACGTTTGTAGTCGGTTCAGTGGCAACAACAGCGACCCTAGACCCAGCTTGTCTGCGTTTTGGTCGTTTTGAATGGCTACTCGAGTTCAACCAGCCAGCTCTAAAGGAACGCCGAATCATGCTTAAACAGTTTGTCTCAGTGTCAGCGTTTCCTACAGCAACGGGCTTCCTTTGGGACGAGGTAGCCTTAGCTACGAAAGGCTTTAGTCTTAAGGAGCTCCGTTGTCTTCTGAATAGTACTGTATTGCAGCAAACATATAGACGTCAGAGTGAGACCTATACGATGAGCAATCTGCACCATGCGATTGGGACAAATAACCTGTTACGTGATAGACGAACTTATTATCCGGAGTCATCGGAATTTCAGAGTACCAAGCTTCAAAGCTTCTTTGAATGGCAGGCCCTCAATTCACGTGACTCTTCACTCGCCAAAGATACAGCAAGTGCAGACCTGTTACAACTCCTGATGGATGGGACCTATGTGGAAAAGAAAATTCTTCAATGCCTTCGTCTCATTGTCGGGCAACCAGAACGTGCCACACGAGTAGCGACCAGCTGGGCACGTTGGGCATCAAACCCACCACAAAGTCTTGCGAGCGGGGGTTGCATTGAGATGCACCAACAGGGGCTGTTTGTTGACGGGGTTCTGAACCTACTTGCTGAAATGTTATTTTTACGTGACTTTATGGGAGTAACTTGTTCCCCGCTAATGACCTTTGATACGTATACACATTCGCTAGGGGCCCAAATCCAATCTGTGTATCTCCCCATGCATGAACGCCAAATCTTAGCACGATCTATTAGTACGGGTACTTTTATCCGTCAGTTTAATATTTGGGAGCAAAACCAGCCAGTGGGCTGGGCAAGCTTAAGTCACCGTCCATTGCGTCAACTCACGGCGCGTTTTTATTGGCTAAATGACTGGCAGATGAAGCGCAAATTCCATTTTAAACCCGAACGTCATCCGTACCCACGAGCAAAACGCTTTAGTTTACCAATGTTAAGTCCTGCACTCGAAAGCGTAAAAGCCACACCACGTGATATTCGAAATCAGTATGAAGAAGAAGGCGAACTCATACATGTAGGTAAAACAATTTCCCTAATGATGCAAACACGTTTACGTGAGAATATGAGTATTGGGTTCATGCGACGACCAAAACGCACGTTCTTACGGGACCAATATATGTTCGGTACATTTGGTACAACACACTTCTTTGCACAAAAAGAATGGAAAAAAGTGGTTGGAATAAAGCAAGTGGCACACGAACTGCTTAAGTTAGGCCAGCTCACTGATTAAGCAGCATCCGCTAGTTAGAGTAACAAAGATGGTCTTG
>Ga0115558_1000620_pt1 | contig 23034 bp, 22 predicted proteins | sample COGITO_mtgs_1104_4_FD_87279 | JGI IMG/M metagenome (GOLD analysis project Ga0115558, IMG submission 87279) | Pelagic marine microbial communities from North Sea - COGITO_mtgs_110426 | ecosystem: Environmental > Aquatic > Marine > Epipelagic | place: Germany:Helgoland, sampling site Kabeltonne... | reverse complement strand
TTTTTTCGATACATACATATACTACATGTTTCATTATTTGATTCTAATTTATGTATTTCTTTTAATTTAATTTTTATTATTTTTAATTTTGTTGTTTTGATATTATATATATTTATTTCAATTGGATTTTGTTGTATATTTTCTAGAGCATTTATCATAACATTTTGAGTATTTGGTATTTTATAAATTAGCATATATATTTGAATGAAAAATACAAATTCTTGAATAATAAAAAGTCCTTTACTATAAAAATATATATGGTTTTTTATATATTCATACAAAACGCAAAAAATAATCAAAGATATTAATGAATGTACTAAAAATAAAAATAATATTTTTTCTAATTTTACATAAATTGATTGTGATTGCGAATTTACTTGAATATTATTGTACATAATTGATTTTTTATTTTGATTAGATTAACTGTTATATAATATTTAATAAATTAAATGTATATATAATATATAATATTTAATATTTAATAAATTAAATGTATATATTATAATTAATATCTAATTTTTATATATACATGAATTCCATTTTTAAACATCAACTTACTATGTTTATTATTATGGTAGTAATTGGTATGGCTTTTAATGCTATGAATGTATTAGCGTACAGACTTAATGATTTATATATTTCATTGACTTTATTTTATGGTGGTCTGTTAATGGCTTCTAATATGATGTGGGGTATGGAAATTGTTCATTATTTAGACCATGGACACTTTAATTATTATGTGTTTTGTATTGGAATATTATTAAGCGTTGTTATATCACTTTATTTATTAAGAAAACAATTTTTAGTGGATGATGAACAATGGCTTAAAAGAATGATTAGTCATCATTCAACAGCAATAACAACATCGGAAAATATTTATAAAAAAACACAAAATAAAGAAATTAAAAAATTAAGTAAATCTATTATAAACACTCAAGAAAAAGAAATTCAACTCATGAAATCATTATTGAAATAATGATTATAATTACCATTGAAATCATTATTGAAATAATGATTATAATTACCATTGAAATCATTATTGAAATAATGATTATAATTACCATTGAAATCATTATTGGAATAATGATTATAATTGATTTTTGTTTTTATAAATTATTTTAAAAATTAATAAATGATTAAGGCTTAGTATAACCCTTTTCCTTTTTATCTTTAATGAGTTTTTGTATCTTTTCAGCAGTATCCTCATTCTTACTTTCAGTACCAGAATTTCCAACTTTTCCATATCTGACAATGTATTTTTGTTTTTCATTGTCAGAATTTTCGGAAATAATCTCCCAGAACTTTTTTTTTGATTTTTCATCTTCTAACTCCAAATAAACTGTCTTAGGTTTTACCATATCTGATTTTTCAAATTCAGGCTTTTCTTTTTTTTCTTTTTGCTTTTTTTCTTTAGTTTCGGATTTATCTTTCTTTGCTTCACTAGGTGCCTTTTTCTTAGGCTTAGATACTTCGTTTTCAGGATTCGTTTCTTTTCTTTCTTTAGTCTCTAAATGTGAGCGTAAATCTACGCCATATTCCATTATTAATGTTATTAAAAGTAAATCCTTAGACATTGTTGAAAAGCCTTTAATACCTTTATCTTTTGCTATAGCTTTCAAAGTTGGTAATGGTATAGAAGACATTTTTAAAAGTTTATTATTCAATAACTTATTATTTTTTTTAAATATTATTAAAAAATTCAATTTTTTTTTATTGAATTTAAAGCTATTTTATAATTTATATAAATATGAATACTACAAAACCTAAAAAAATATGCAAATTTTTCGTAAAAGGTAAATGTACCCAAGAAAATTGTCCATTTGAACACCTAGAAAATGTTTGTAAAAAATATTTTTTTGAAGGAAAATGTAAGCACGGAACTAAATGTAAATTTCTACATGTTCAAACATTAAAAAAACGTCCTAAAAATACTGAAAACTTTCATCCTGACCATAAAAAAGCTGATATGTGCGTAAAATTTGGTAATTCATCTTTAGATACTCTCGGACAAGATGTTTATGTCAATGATGTAATATTAGTAAATAACTTTATAAAACAAAATGAGCCAAAAGAAATGTTTGGTTTATTGATGAATGAAATTGAAGTATGTACTCAAGAAAATGAAGAATTGTGGAAATTATGGCATGGAGATACTCATTTAATTGCTGATGATAATGTTTCATGGAAAGAAAAAGTTCCTAGTTTTCAAAAAATAATTGATGAAATAGAAAAATATTTTAATTTTAAAACAGTTAGTACGCGATTTAATTTATATCAAAATAGCAACCATTGGAAACCTTATCATCATGATGCTGCGGCAATTAAACCTCATATTGCTGCAAAACAAAATACAACCATTGCTATTTCTTTTGGAGCTGTTCGTGATGCTGCTTTTCAATTTAATGATAATAAATGTGTTGTAAGTTTTCCATTGGAAGATAATTCTGTATATGTATTTACAAAAGATGTAAATATTAATTGGAAACATGGAATACCACAATTACCAAAAGAACAATTTAATGAAGAAAAACGAATTTCTATTATATTATGGGGATGGATGGACCAAAAAGAATAAAAAGAATAAAAATATTATTTATTGGATTAATTAGGTTTATGATATAATATAAAAATAAAAATTACTAATTAATAATTATATATATATATATAATGAGTGAAAATATAAAAACAGCTGACAATTTTTCTACTACAAATAAAACAGCAATAGAAAAACTTCAAAATTTTAATAATTTATTAAATGAATTTGAAAAAAATATGAACTTTATAGAAATTTTATTTAAATATAGAGAATCCTATGTTATATTAATTAATGATTATTATAATAAATATGATGCAATAATGTTTAAAGATAATGATATTATAGAAAAAATAAATAAAGATAAAATAGAAATAATTAAAAATTTATTTGAACAAATTAAAACTAAATATAATAATTTTAATTTAAATTATTCTTATTTAGAAAATTTTAAAATTTTTAGATATAATAATGATCCAAAACGTACAAAAAATAATACAAAAAAAATTAACAAAGAAAAAAAAATAAGTGATTTTTTACAAAATTCTATAAATAATTTTGATGAAATATATAAAAAAAATAATTATACTTATCTAGTTAATAATATTTCAAAAATTGATAATATTGATAAACAAATATTGAATATAACTATTATTTATAAATTTTTATGTAAAGATATTTATGATAATATTGATGAATTATTAAAGTATCTATTAATGTATATTAAAATTTTAAAAAATAAAATAAAAATAAATAAAGAATATTTTAATGAATTATGTAAAAAATTTGACAATTTATATAAAAAATATATAGAACTATCAAATTTAGATGATTGGAATAGAATAAATGGAAATTATATAGCATATCTTAATTCATTAATATCATCTATAAAAAATAATAACTCAAGAGAACATAAAGTAAATAATATAACAAATGAAATTAAATTAAAAAATAATAACTCAAGAGAACATAAAGTAAATAATATAACAAATAAAATAAATACTATTATTAATCCTAATGATAAGTTACAATATCCTGAAATATATAAGAAAATGCTTATAAATATTAAAAAAAAAATTAATGATTTAGAATTAATTAAGAAATTTTTTGTTGTGAAACTAACTAATTTTAAAAATTTAAAAATGTCACAAGAAAAATTTAAAAATGGTATAATAAATAATAATAATAATTGGTATAAAAAAATTAAAAATAAATTTAATATTAATAATAGTAATAAAATTAAATATAAATGGAATTTTAATAAAGACAATGCTTATATAAATTTATATAAAGATCTTGAAGATATTGAAGATAAAAGACCATTTTCACATCTATCTTTCCACTCTGATTTTAAAAGATATACTGAATCTAGAATGCATATAAAAATAGATTATCCTACAGAAAATAAGCCTGTAATAATAAAATGTCAAATAGAAATTAATAAAAATAAAAATGCATTTCCAATATTAATTAAACCTTTAAATGCAAATCATATAAATGATTTAGATAAATTGTTTATTGATATTTATAATGATATTTTTATTAATAGTTTTTCTAAATTATAATTATTATTTGAAAATAATTAATTTATTAATAAATTTTTAAATTAGTTTTTTGCTTACATTTTTTTATATTTTCAATTGAATTAGGCATTATTGTTGAATGAAATTTAATTCAATGTTTTAATTTACTTTCTTAATTTTTATAAGTTTTAATTTTTTTATTTAATAATGATTTATATTTATCAATTTTTTATTGATTAAATTTTGTAAATTTAATAAATATTTTGCTAAACATTCGTTCATTTTTTTAATATATTTATTTGAATCATCTTCAGAGCATATTTGATAATATATAATATCATATCCTATTTGTTCTACAAATTCAATTAATTGTTCATTATTTAAAGTTTTTATATATATTTCAATATCTCTTTTGGTTTTAATAATATTTATTTCACATAACTTATTTATTTCTTCAGTTTCTTTTTTAATTAATATTTCTACATTAAATTTAATTCTATTCACAAATAATTTAAATTCGTCATAACTATTGGATGACATATAAATATCTTATGTACTATAATATATTTATATATATAAATATTCGTTTAATAATTTTTCAATTTTTATTTATAAAAAAATTGATTTTTTTTATGTATATAATTATAAAATTAATTTATTTTTATTTTTTAATTAATTATGAACTGTTCTCAGTGTAACTACTTGAAATACGAAAATGATTTTAGACTTTGCTGTGCTCATAATCACATGATTTGTAAAGAATGTGTTGAAAATTTAATGGATAATAATATTCATTTTTGTCCATTGTGTATCCATGAAAATGAACCATTATTAAATAATGAAATAAACAATAATATTAGAATAATTATGAATAATGTTAATTCTATGATTAATACATCAAGAATTAATAATAGAAGTAATATTATTAATAATATAAATAATACCAATCATTTAATTAATGATAATATAAATTATCAATATATAAACAATCCAAATACAAATTATATAACTGGAAATAATGATATTTTAAACAATCATACAAATAATCATTCAAACAATCATACAAATAATCATACAAATAATCAGTTACCTTCAAATTAACAACACATATCTTTTTCAGGTCCATAATTTGGATGGAAATTGAATGTTGGATGTGATTGAAGTGGAACTAATGGTGTTTTTAATTGATTTGTAACATAACCGTAATTATAACAATTAAATGGAATTTCATATCTTTTTTTTGCTTTTTGTAATTCATAATAATCTTTCATTCTATTACATGAATCTAAATAATTTACATTTGCTATATTTATTTTTTCAGGATTGGAAAAGTTTTCATTCATTGTTTTAAAACCTTCTTGAATATTTTTTCTTAAATCAAAGCATTGATTATTTGAAAAATAAAATATGATTAATATTATTACAACTAAAAATATAAAAAATCCATAATTTTCTATTATAAACATACTACTTATTATTAATATAATTATTTTATTAATATTTTATTTTTAATAATTTCAATAAAATGTATTCTTTCTGCTTTTGTTTTCTTTACTCCAAATGCTTCAGACATTGCTGTATCAATACATATAATATGACCATTATATTTAATTTTAACTCCCTCTGTATAAGGAGTATGTCCTATTATCATATATTTACAATCATATTTATTTAATACATGCTTTATTTCATCTAAAATTTTAGGATTTTCTGGTTCATTGTTTGAATAATTTCTATTCCATAATATACTATTTTCTGTTACAAATAGATTTTGGAAATTATAATCATGTAAATTGTAATTGTTTGAATATAATCTTGACCTCATTATTTCATTTATTTCTTTAATTGAAAATCTATTTGCTATAACTCTTGAAATACCACCATGACAAAATAAACAATTATTAATTTTAATTACTGGATTCCAAGCACATGATAAATATTTACAAAAATCAGAACCTTGTTTAAAATAATCTTTACGTCCATTAATAGATTGAAAATGACGCATTCCCATGTTACTAACATAATCAAACATTCCTAAAACATTCATAATTTCATGATTACCAATAACTGGATGATAACCTCCTCCATTTAAATATGCTTCAATTTGTAATTTTAATATAAAACTTATAATAATAAATTCCGAATCTTCATCACTGAAATCATCACTTCGCGTTTTTCTATCTAATATATCACCTACTTGTACAACATGAGTATTTCCTCCTATCCATCTATCTTGTATATTGATTAGTTTTGCCTTTTTTAAACAACTTTTAAATGCGTTTAAATCTCCGTGAATATCTCCAAAGGCAATTACTTTTTCTATATTTTTATATTCCGCTTTTTGATAGTATTTAAACATTTCATTATATTGGTCTTGAGATAAATCCATTAGCTTACTAATATATTATATAATAATTTAAATATATAATCTAAATTATTATTCATTAAAAATAATAAAAGTTTAAACTTTTTTAAGGAAAATATAAATATTCATTTTTAAATTGAAAAATTTTGAAAGCAATTCATATTTGTAATATATCCTTGATTTACTAAAATATATATTTTCACTCCTAATTCATAATTCTTTTTTTGCTTAAATAATTTTATACTTGTAATTATTTCTGAACTTTCTACATTTTTTATTGTATTTCCTTCATATATTATGTCGAAAATAGAATCAACTACTTCGTGCATATCATATTTTAATTTTTTCATTAAAATTATATAATTGGTAACATTAACAATTTTATCTATTTTTTGTAATTTTATATTATAAATAGTTTCTAATTTTTTTATTATTTGTTTTTGATTATTTTTCTTTCTATATTTAAATTCTATTTTTAATATTCTCAAAGGATCTTGATAATATTTCTTTAATATAAATAATGATTCAAAAGCAGAATATGCATTAGCATAAAATTTTCACCATGGACTATTGTTACCTGGATAAATTCTTGAAATCGTTGAAAATAAAATAACTTGATTGGTTTTAAATTTTTGAACAAATTCATCCATAGTTGTTTTTGTAGTATTCTTAAAATCAATATTAGGCGTACTATAATAAATACATAATCTGTAATCACTTAATATATAGAAAATTTCTCTTAATAATGAAATTAATTTAGGGTAATTAATTATTTTTTTGATAAATAATAAATAATCTTTGTCTGTTTTTACTTTTACTTTTGTTAAATTATATTCATAATATAAAATAAAATGTCCTATTTCACTTTTTAATAATTGATTATTTGTTTTATAGAAATCCATAATTACATTAAAATCATTTAATATACTTTGAATTTTATTTTTATTATTTTTAATTTCTTTTAATACAACTTGTTGAACTTTTGGATGTTCTAACATTTTAAACATTTTCATTAATATTATAATATTGCGCGGACATTTTAGAAATAAATAAATTTTTTTAAATAATCTATTATTGTATTTACAAAAATGATTTATATTTAATTCATTACTTGATTTTGGTGATTTTGTTGATTTTGTTGATTTTTTTGATTTTGGTTTTTGAATATAATTATTATTTAATACTATATTTATTTTCTTTTTATCCATGTATTTATATTATATTTTTTATTTTAATTAATAAAAAAAAAATATTTATTTATATTATATATGCCGTTAGAAAGTTGGTCTAATAATAAAGAAGAAAAATTTGAAAATATAGTTAATAAAATATTAAATAAAGGAAAAAACGGAATACTTAATAACAAAAATATAGATGGAGAAACTATAAAATATAATTTATTAACTGAATTAATGGAAAGAAAAAATATTAATGATTTAATAAAAAGTGCTAAAAATAAATCAGGTCATGAATCTAATTTAACTTCTGAACAAATAAAAAAAATTTTAATTAGTTATTTAAAAAGTAAAAAAAAAGAACCAAATGTAATTAAAAAAAAAGTGCAAAGCAATAAAAAGCCAGAAAGTAAATCAACTAAAAAAACAGTTACATTTAGAAATAAAAAAGGACCAAATGGAAATTATGAAAAATTAACTAATGTAAAAACTTTTAATGTAAAAGCTGAAATAGAAAAATTAGAAAATAATGCTTCTAGAAAAATCACAAAAGCAGTTAGAAAAACAGCTGAAAAAAGTAAAGAAACAAAAAAAAAAGCAGAGAAATTAAAAAAAACTGAAAAAAAAAAAACCGATAAAGTTTTAAAAAAAATAAATGAAGTTAAAAATTATTTAAAAGAATTAAGAGCTCAAATTACTGATAGTTATAGGAAAAAATCTCCTCAATTTGTATTTTTAAATCTTGATAAAGTTAAAAATGAATCTTTAAGTAGGAAAAAATTAACACAATTATTAAAAAGTGGAACAATTATAAAATATTTAAAACTAATTTGTAATGGAAACCCTTTTTTTAATGTTTCTAATGAAGACTGGTATTTATGTATAACTGGATATATTGAAAAAGAATCAAATGAAATTAGTCATCAATTAGGATTAGTTGCTTATAAAAAGGATATAGTGAGTAATTTTTCAGGATTCAGAAACAGAACAGATAAACTTAAATTTAAAACAAAAATATTCTTAGATTTAGGAAAAGAAAATAAATTAACTAATACAAAAGATTTAACTGAAAAAATTAAAAAATATTTAAATAGTAAAGTTAAAAATAACAATAATTATACTCAAAATGAAGAAGGATTCTATGTCGGAAATGTATTAATTAAAAATAATGGAAATAATAATATGAATGTAAAATAATCTATTTAATAATTACCAAATAAATTAATGGTTACATTGAATATGATGAACATGTATTTCATCATCTAAAAATATTAGTCCCTGATTACAATATAAACAATAAACATCATTATTATTAAATACAATTGGATGATTACGTGTATTCATGAATTCAAATATTTTCTTTTTATCAAATAATTTATGTATTTCTTTATTTACATATATAAAATTTATAATTTCCTCATTAGTTAAAAATTCTAATGTATAATTTAATACATCCGTATTTAATTTATTCATTAATATTTAATTATATATTAAATTTTTTTTGAAATTCTTCAATAGTCTTTATTTTTTCATAATTTAAGTGATTAAAATCTTCTTCCATTAGTATATTTACTTTATTTAATGAATATTGGTCATAATATTCATAAAAAGGTTTATGATTTCTTGAATTTAATTTTTGTTGTGTATTATGTTTAGATGAAATATTTAGTTTTTTTAGTATATTTTGAAAATCTTCTTCAAATGTTTCAAAATGTCCAATATAATCTATATATAATTTTGCTTTTTCATTTATCATTGACCTATATTGTGGCATAAACATATGCATATATTCAACATCATTACATGTATTTTTTAGATGCAAGAAATTTTTAAAAGGAATATTGAAGCGATTTATATGATTCCATGCACTTATTATTCTATCATAAGGGTTTCTTATAAAACAAAATTTGAAATAAGTTTCCCATTTTTCTTGATTCATATTCATTTTTCTATTAATAAACTTTGATGTTTTATAATAATTAATAATTCCATGAATGCGATTTTCATAATTAATGTATTTTTTCTTTTTTTTATCAAAACAAAACTGTGAGTGGTCAGGTCTGCGCAAATAATATGTTTGGAAGTTATAATATTTTTTTAAATTCATTGCCATTGTTGTTCCTCCTGTTTTATGAATATGAATATATATTGCTTTTAAATCATGATTAACACTACACATTTATTTAAAGGGGAAAATTTTTTTATTATTTAATCTCGATTAAATTTGATTTTGTTTTTATTTGTTATTTTATGGAATATAATAACTTTATAATTGATAAAAATAGTAATAAAATTAATCAAGTTAGTCAGATTAATATTTTACTAAAAGAACATCAACTTTCTTCCATATATAGAGCTTTGGAAATTGAAAAATTTAAACTTTTTGATTATGGAATTATGAATGATAAACCTGGTTCCGGTAAAACTTATACTATTTTAGGATTCATCTTTCATAGTGGATTGAAAAATAATCTAATTGTTGTTCCTCAAAATTTAATAACTCAATGGACCCAATCTATTATTAACTTTAGTGATGGTTTATTAACTTTTAAAAAAATATTAAATTATTCGGATATTATTGAATTTTATGATGAAGAAAATCAATTATTTGATAAATATCATATTTATTTAACTTCATCTTTATACTATCATTCATTATGCACAACTTTTAATTCTTATTATTTGAAAATGAATAGAATTTTTTTTGATGAAATTGATAGTATTTCTAATATTTTAGTTCATAAAATGAATGCTGATTTTATTTGGTTTGTAAGTGCTTCTTTTGACTTTCAAAAAACAGGTGCTTATCACATTGATAGTTTATTAATGAATAATGTTATAGTTAAATGCAATGATGATTTTATTAAAGAATCTTTTAATATGGAAGAATATATTGAATATAAAATTATTTGTAAAAATTTTTATTTAGATAATATTTTTAAAAATGTGATTGAAGATGATGAAATTACTTTATTAAATGCTCTTGATTATAGTAATTTAAAACGAAAATTTCATAGCAAAATTGCATCTAATGAATTAGAAGCCATTACTTATTTAATTAAAGATAAAAAAGAAATTATTGAAATTGAACAATTGCGCATTGAAGACTTAGAAAAATCTATATTGAAAACCGAGAATGAAACGAAAAAAAAAGATTTAATTAAAATTTTGGAAAAATCTAAGAAAAATGTTGTTGAAACCCAAGAAAAATTAGATTTAATAAAATTAAGATTAAAAGAAAATGATTGTTGTCCTTTATGTTATGAAGAATTGAAAAATAAGAAAAAAGTTATTAGTCCTTGTTGTCAAAATAATATTTGTTATGTTTGTGCTGAAAATTGGTTTTCAAATTTGGAAAAAACATCTTGTCTTTATTGTAATACTGAAAATGTTAAATTAGAACATTATGTATTAGTGAAAAATTGTGAAAATGAAGTTGAGGATGAAGAAGGAAATATTGTTAATATTACTAAATGCACAATATGCGATGTTGATATAATTAATGAAAATGAGTGTTATTATTCAAGTTGTTGTGAAAAAATTGGATGTACATCATGTATTAAAGAATGGTTTTTAAAATTATTGAAAAAAGAATGCTTGTTTTGTCATAATAAAGAAATATTATATGATGATTTTAAAAATAAAAGTAGTCATGATGAAATGAGTATGAATATTAAAAATGGTATTAAATATATTAATAAATCAAAACTGCAATTTATAGAGCATTTTTTAATGACAAAAACTCATAAAAATTCTAAAATTATATTTTGCTCTCAATTTCCCAAAATATTTAATGATTTGACAAAATTACTAGTTAAATATAATATTGCTTTTATTGAATTGGATAATGGTAATATTGATGATATTGATAAAAATGTATATGAATATATATACGGGAATATTCATGTTTTATTAATGAATTCTAATTTGTTTGGTTGCGGATTGAATTTAGAAAACAGTACAGACATTTTATTTTTACACAAAACGGGACATGAGTTACAAACACAAATAATTGGAAGAGCACAACGTCCAGGAAGAAAAAATAAACTAAATGTTTGGTTTTTAATGCACGAGAATGAACATTATTATCAAGAAAAGAAAAATAGTGAAATTGTTATTAATGATAAAAATGATGTACATACTATTGAAATTATTCAAGATATAAATGACGAAAAAATGACTCTTTTATAATATTATTTGTTTTTTTTATTTTTTTATTCATTTATGTACATGTTTTTTTGAAATTATACATAAAAAAAATTGAAACCTTTTAAAGAAATTTAATACAATACTTGCTGTTAAAGAATAGACAGTATTATTGTTTGCATTTTTTTGCCCCCAGCGTTAGAGAGAATGATTACTTTTGGTAATTTTATTACTCTAGGTCACGAATTTGGCAATTTATTAGTTGCTATTTTTGATGAACTGAATGGTGTTCCATCAGAGAAAGAAGTGACTTTGGAAAAAGTCTTGGATAATGACAAGTCTCATCGAATGAAGTTATTTAATGAACAATCGGATGAGAAGGACACAGAATTTGTTGATGATGTTGTCATTGAATTTCATGAGATTCGTGTTAAACAGTTAGATTTTTCGATGGAGAATCCGATGACGTTTTCCGATTCTTACACTTTCTCGATTGAGACTTCTCATTGGCGATTGATAGTTCAGCCATCTAGACATAAACAACCACAATGGTTTTTGAAATACTGTCAGGTTATTGAATATTCGACAGTTCCAATGTTTGAGCTTCCTCGTGTTGTTTCGAATATGTTTGATCTTCCTCATGTTGTTCAATATCTCTACATTCAAGAGTCTAATGTTTTCATTGGACTTTGGATGTTGATGAAGTTGTTCTTCACCCTATTTCATTCACAGAAATGTGGATTGTTATGGGTGGCTAGAGAGATTCTTTCACAAGAACTCCTTTCTGGACAACTTTGTTACCTGAAGAAAGTACGAGGATTGTTTCGTCAGATACTTTCCTCCGACCTTCTTTCTGGACAACTTTGTTACATTAAGAAAGTACGAGGGTTGTTTCGTCAGATACTCTCCTCCGACCTTCTTTCTGGACAACTATGTTGATTCAGAAAGATTGTACTCGACACATCGATTTTGGCGATTGGATTGTTCTTTCTGAACATTCCTCTTATTCTTGCTTAACTGTTTGTTACCGGACCACTGACCTTCTTCATGAACAGCTTTGCTGTTCCTGAAAGATTGTACTCGACACATCGATTTTGGCGATTGGATTGTTCTTTTTGAACATTCCTCTTATTCTTGCTTAACTGATTGTTACTGGACCACCGACCTTCTTTCTGGACAACTATGTTGATTCAGAAAGATTGTACTCGACACATCGATTTTGGCGATTGGATTGTTCTTTCTGAACATTCCTCTTATTCTTGCTTAACTGTTAGTTACTGGAACTGACCTTCTTTCTGTTGAACAAAGTTGATTCAGAAAGATTGTCAAACACAAACTTGATATGCCCCCAAAACAAGAACATTATGTTACACTATACTCACATTCATGATTAAGTATGATAATTCATCATGTTTCATTTAATGATACATTATTACAATGTTTTAACTACATCATAATTGTTCAGTTTTTTGTACATATATATATACATATATTTATTGATATTTGGTGATAGCCCTTGGGTTTTCATAATTAATTTTAGATTATTATTTAAATGTCTTACTATTGTTACTATTTAATTATTACTAAGTTGGAATTCTGTACTGGGGTGTTGAGTATATACTTTGCGCTAATACTGGTATAGTCTTCTTTTTTGTTTAAATTAAAGAAATATTTTGATATCAAGTTTGTATTTTAATAATTTTTGTGAAATAATATACTTGTAATGTTAATTAGTCCTAGATTCTAGGAATGCTTATTTCTTGTGTGTATACTTACAATGTGAGTGTATATATAGGAGAGTTCTGTGTAGATTAAGTCAAAGACTTCTTATATACTGTGAAAGCATAAACAATTTAAAACATATAAAAATAACTAAAAAGGTAGTATCATTAGTATTTGATATTATAGACAAATAACTGTACAGTATGATGTGTTAAGCATGTTTTATGTCATGATAATCATGATAATTTCATCTTTACAAGAATGTGAATACAGTGTAACATATGTTTCTTGTACCTTTTATTTTATATAAGGTTTATAATTTAAAAATTTTTTAATTTTTATTAGTAATGAATAATATTATTAATTTAAAAAAAACTATTTATGTATATCATAAAGACTGGGAAAATCAAATTTTAATTGAAAATAATAGTTTAACAAGATTGGATTCAAATGGAATAAGTATGAGTACTTGTACTGACTTTTTCATAAATGAACATTTTTTAAAAATTAATTGGAATGGTATAATAAACTATTTTTTATCTTATGATGAAATAAATTATTATGAATATACTGAAAAATATTATTCAATATTTTTTAAAAATTATTCTTATTATTATACACTAATTAATAATGAAAATTCTGAAAAATGTATATTATATTTAGCGAATCATAAATTAAATATTTGTTATAACTTACATAATATTGAATTGTATTATTTTTTTCATATACATAAAAACCATTTTGTGTTATATGATGAATTAACAGAGATTAATACAACTTTTATTTATTTTTTAAATAAATATTATGAATTAAATTATTTTAATAAAAATTATTTTTCTGTGGAATTAGTTGATTTTATTTTTAATAAAATTACTTTACATAAATCTTCTAATTTGTTTTATTATGATTTAAATGTTCAAGGTACTTACAAAAAATTTGGTACTTATTTAATACTTACTTATTTTGGACACACTTATTTATTTCAACAAATTCATAAAATTGATTGTATGTTTCATGAAAATGTAAATATATGTTCCTATAAATTTATTCAATGTATAGATAATATTGATAATACTACTAATATTAATAATTGTATTTATATAAATGATTCTTTTTATGATTTTGATTATGGTATAGGTCTTCATGAATGTGTTAATTATACTGGCAAAAATATAATTGTTTGTTTATTTGATGCTATTGAAAATAATGAACTATTGAATTATTTCATTGAACATCATTTTTATGTATTTATTTTTTGTAATATTTTACATAAAAATACCAATAATATATATCATAATTTAAATGTGAATACTAAAATAATTTATTATAATGTACAAACTATTGATTTATTATTAGAAAAAATTTCTCATTTATCTAAACTTTATAATGTAAGCTATTATTTATCAAATGTACATTTTGAAATGGATTTGAATTTTGGTAAAACAAATGAATTTAGTATAAATTTATTAAATAACAATTATCATATTATTGAACATTTTAATAAACTAACTGATTTATTTGAACTCAATAGCAAGTTAAATAATGATATATTTGATACATTTTTTGAAATTCATGAAAAATTTAATTGGAATTTGAATAGTAATTGGAATTATAATTCTAATTTCATAAAAAATAGTAAAATACCCAAAATATTACATTTTATTTGGTTAGGTAACAATCAATATCCCGATTATTATTATTTATTTTTAAACAGTTGGATAATAAAGTATCCAGATTTTATTTTTTGTTTTTGGAATGATTCAAATTTAATTAGTTTATATAATCAAAGTGTTTTTGATAAATCAGAAACTTATGCTCAAAAATCTGATATTGCCCGTTATGAAATATTGTACATGTTTGGAGGAATTTATGTAGATTGTGATTTTTATAGTGTAACTAATATTGAATCTTTATTGAGCAACATTGATTGTTTTAGTGGTTATGAATCTGATGAATTCATTGCTATTGGAATTATGGGTTTTAAAAGAAAAAATAGTCATTTAAAACATTTGATTCTAAATTTGGAATTAAATTATTATTTGAATATAAATAATAAGATTCCTGACCAAACAGGTCCTGTTTATTTTACTAATTTTTGGAAACATTATGTAATTAATAATATTGAAAAATGCGTAAAAAAAGAAAAATATAAATTTTTTGATAAACAAATTTTTTATAATTATTCATATCAAGATAAATACAATAATAAACCAATTGTTTTTAATAAAAATAATTATTGTTACCATAGTTGGGGATATTCTTGGGATGTTAATAAAGTTCATCAACCTTTTCTTTCTTATTATTTATTAAATTTTATTTTTAATGGTTCCATTGAACCTTTTAACGAGGTTAATGAGGTTAATGATTGTCATGAATGGAATCATAAAAATGAAATGAATATAATGGATTTATCAAGACACTATCAAAAACAAGTATTTTTCAAACCTTTATTGAGAAATTGTGAAGTTAAAAAGCCATTAATTATACATGTTATGGGATATTTTTTTACTGGAGGCATTGAACGTTTTATGTTAAATTTAGATTTATATGGAAATCATAATAAATATGATTATATATTGCTATTTCTAAAAAATGAAAATGAATGTTATTATGAATATTTATATGAAAAGAATGATGACAATAAAATACTAAAAAAAAAACAGAAAAAGTTAATGAAACATATGAAATATTATTATTTTAAAAACCATCAAGAATTATTACATTATTTAAGTATATTTAATCCTGATTTAATTATTGACCATTATTCTCAATATTTTAGTAAATCAATATATAAAAATAACATATATCAACATATAACTATTCATCTTATACACAGTGCTATTCATTATGATACTAATATTGATTTTTTAAATATAATAAACTGTATTCATTTATATGATGAAGAAAATAAACATGAATCTTGGAAAAAGATTAAAAATAATTATATAAATAGTTTAGGTGTGCAATTAATAGATAAATCTAAATTACATTCTATTTGGGAAAAGAAAAAGGTAGATATTGAAAATAATAAAAAATTGGTAATTGGTATTGTTGGACGAATTGTTGAAGAAAAAATACCTTTATGTTTTTTAGAAAAACTTGTAAATATGATGATGAAAATAAAACAAAATAAGGGTATTAAAAAAAACATGATTGGAACTAACTTTAAAATTCAAATATATGGAAGTTTGGGGGATGATTCTAAATATAATGAATTGTTTAATGAATATATTAAAGATTTAGACGGTTTTATTGAATATATGGGTCAAGTTAATTTTTGTGATATACATAATATATACGAAAATATAGATTATTTGTTGATTCCATCTGTTTTTGAAACTGGTTCTTATGTATGTTTAGAAGCGTTATCATATGGTATTCCTGTGATTGCACGAAATAATTATGGATTACGAAAAATAATTAAAAATGGAATTAGCGGTCATTTATGTGATGGTGATGATGAACTAATACATAAAATAAAATATTTATATTATGATAACTTAGTGAATAATCATTCTATTATTTATAAAGAATCATTAAAATACAATGTTATTGATAAAATGAATACTTTTGAATCTATATTGGATAAACACATTTCAAGCAAAAATTTGGTGATTGTTAGTTCAGTATTAAATATTATTGATGATGAATTAAGTTATTATCATATGCGAAGTATGTTTAGTTTAAAAGAGCGTTTTAATCAAACATTGAAAACAATTCAATCAATAAGAGAAAAGATTCCTGATTCTTTTATATTATTTATTGAATGTTCTGATTTAAATAATTGCATATGCGAATGTGAAAGCGAATGCGAATGTAATATTGAAAAATCAATTATTGAAAATGTCGATGTTTATATTAATTGTTATATTGATTTGGAAATAAGAAAAGGAGTTAATAGCAAATATAAGGGTTGGGGAGAAAATTTATTAATTATGAAGGCAATAGAATATGTAAATAATTGTGAAAATCTTGTGTTTAATAATGTTTTTAAAATATCGGGTCGTTATTATTTAAATGAATATTTTGATTATAGTTGTTTTACTAATTCTAATAATCAATTTGTATTATGGGATGCTAATTTTTCTTCTTATGCATCTTTATTTTACAAAATAAAATTTAAATATTTAGGATTGTTTTATTTGTGTTTGGTCGAAATAAATCATTTATTAGAAAATGGGGAATGCTTGGAAATAGTAGTAAATAAACATTTTAATGAGAAAATGAATTATAAAAATATTAGTATTTTAGATAAAATGAATATAAGCGGATACTTATCTACGGAAGGTTACTTTTTTAGTATTTAGTATTTAGAATATTATTTCTATTTAATAATATGAGTAATTTTGCGGATAATAATGACTATATAACAATTATTATACCAAGCATTGGTCGTGAAACATTAAAAAATAGTATCCAATCATTATTAAATCAAACTTTAAATAAGTGGAAAGCAATTATTGTTTATGATGGTTGTAAAAATATATTGGATTTTGATTTATTAAATGATATACGAATAAGTTATTATGAAATTGTAAAAAGCAATGGAATTATTAATCAAGCAGGAGATGTTAGAAATTATGGAATGCAATTTGTTAAAAGTAAATGGGTTGGATTTTTAGATGATGATGATTGCTTGGGAAAAAATTATGTTGAATATTTTTTTAAAAATTGTGAATTATTTCATTTTGATGTTTTTATTTATCGAATGATACAAGAAGATTTAAAAATATTTCCTAGTTTGCATTCAAAAGATATTATTCCTTGTGATGTAGGAATAAGTTTTATTATGAATATTGAATTGTTTAGAGAATACGGATTAAAATTTGAAAATAGTCATTGTGAAGATTATGATTTTTTGTATATAGTAAAAAAGAAAAATCATTTAATATTGATTAGTCATTATATTCAATATTTTATTAAATCTTGTGAAGATGATTATATAAAAAAAAATATAAAATTACAATATGATTTAAATAATGTTGTTTTTATTAATGGATTTAATCCTAATTGTTTAATAAATTATTATAATTTAATGAAATAATTTAAAGTATATTTTATAATAATAAATATAATTTATGATAAAAATATTTTTATTTTTATTTATATTAAAAATGGTTTTTCAATATAACAAAAAAGAAAATTATCATTTAAATAATTTAAATGACTTAGATAGATTTTATGGTTTTTATAATCTAAATAATTATACTTCTAGAAGTAAATTTAATGTTGGTAATGACGAAAGATTTTTAAATAATACAACTATAAATAGCAATAATACTATTACTAACGAATATAATTATGAATTATTCAAAATTATTAAATATAATAGAAAAAAAAAATTATTAGATAGATTAATAGGCAATGAACTATCTAATTTACAAAAATATGAATTGATTATGGATAATGATATTTTATCTATGATAAATAAAAAAAAAATAAATATTAGTGAAGGCGGATTATTTGATAATTATAATTTTGATTTTGATGAATAACTTCTTTGAATTATTATTTTATTTTTATTTCAATACATAATTGTTGTAACAAAGGAAATCCATTTATATCACATACATGGTCAAAACCTTTATATGGACATTTTTCACATGGAATTTTGGTACATTCATTAATCATATGTTCTTTTCTTAATATTGTTCCTTTAAACTCTTTTTCACAAAATTTACATGAAACAATACAATATTTCTTTTTATGTATATTTATATTATTACACCAAAAATCTTTCATGCAATATTTACATGTTTGAGGTCCTTTATTTTTATGTATATCAAATTTTATTTTACCTTGATATTCAATGTGACAACAATTACAATAATAAATACATTCATTATTTTTGTGTTCTTCTTTGTTTGAATAAAATATTTGGCATTTATTACAAAATTGTGTCTTTTGTTTTAGATTTTTAAAAAAATCTCTTTTATCATATGCTAATCCAACATCAGATATAGTTTTTTTAATATCTGAATTTATAGTACTCATAATTGATTCACCTAATAAATATGATATTGTATGATGTATAAAAAATGTACTAAAATTGTTCTCATGTCCAGGAAATTTCAAATATGAAATCAATGCAAGTATTTTTTTTATAGAATACATTCTATAGTCATTATTCATTAACATTTTTGAGTTTCTAAATATTTTTTGTGTGCCTTTACATTCAAGATTATGAAAAAATGCATCTTTCACTTTATTAAATTGTTTATTACACAAAAAACAAAAATATTTCATTGTTGAACTACTTTCTCTATTTATTTTATTCAATATTTGTATTGTTTTTTTTTTCGTATAGTTGGCATCATCTATATTAATAGAAAAATAAAGATTCTTTATTATTCCATAATCTTCTTTGCACGCGTTTAAATAATGAAAAAAACACATATTTTTTTGAAATGCATTATTGTGACAATATACACATTTTTGTTTAGTTTTACATTCAGATGTACATGTTACAAAATTTGACCCATTTGTTATATGTGGGCAAAAATCAAATGAAAAATCTGTGGAAGTAATCGGATGACATATATTCTGACTTTTTCCAATAGTAATATTATTACATCTTCTACAAAATTTACCCTTCATTATTGTAAAAATAATAAATAATATATAAATAATATATGATAAATAATATATAATAGTATTATATATTATAAAAAAATCAATTTTTATTGCTTTATGTATGTATTATAAACTGTGTTAGCCACACAGAAAAGGCTTTTGACCTAAGTCATGTGAGTAAAAAACTCACCGTTTTATTAAAAGGTACTTATATTAGATTAAATATTTTAATTAAATGAAAACGTCACTTTCCATAATTATATTTTATTTATTTAAAAAAAATCAATTTTTTTTTTATTTAATATTTTTAGGTACATAAATTATAATAAATATCATAAAATATTAAATTATAAAAAATGTTTAAATCTATATATTCTATTTCCAAATTTTTCTTTTTCTTCTTTTGTCATTTTTTTGATAATAATACAATTCATTCCAAAATTAATAGATGATATATTGTCTAATACATATTTTGATACTAGTTTTTTTTTGTAAATTTTATTTTTTTCTGTTTCTGTTAAAAATTCACGATTTACAATAGGTAATATTATTCTAAATATATTTACAATATTTTTTTTTGAATTAGGTCCTGAATTAATATTATATCCATATAGTTGTCCTTTTTTCCAATATGATGTTTCAATATCTTCAATAATATATGTACCACCATAATTTAAACAATGTTCAAATAAAAAATTAAAGGAAAATAGTTGATGTTCTGGTACATGACTACCATCATCTAAAATAACATCACATTTTTTAGTTATTTTTATTAATTTTTGTAAATCTTCTAACTTATTTTGGTCTCCTTTCACTACATGAATTCTATTTTCTTTATACTCTTTTTTTATTTCTAATCCAAAAATAGTAGCATATTTAAAATAATCTTTCCATAATTTCATACTATCACCATAATGCATACCTATTTCTAAAAAATTAATTTTTTTATTTATATATTTGTACAGAAAATCTTCATAAAATCTATCATATCCATGATGATAAATTTTATCTGTTTTATGTATTTTCCCTAATTTTTCCATATATATTTATAAATAATATTTTTTTATTATAATATTTGTTTATTAAACTTTCTTTTAATGTATTATTATTAATGTATTATTAATGTATTATTAATGTATTATTAATGTATTATTAATGTATTATTAATGTATTATTAATGTATTATTAATGTATTATTAATGTATTATTATTACAATAATTATTTAGTTACATTAAAAAATACTGGTTTATTAGGTTGTTTTATTTCTTCAAGTTCTTCTTCATCACTAGAATATAAATCTTCAATAGAACTATTATCATCAGCTTGAATAATTTGTATTTTTTCATTATCAACTAAATAATGTTCTTCATGATCACTTTCATATTCTTCTTCATTAATCGTATTTATTTTTATGTAATAATTTGCTGACTTTACATAAAATATTCCAACATCATAATAAAATTGAATATTGGATGGAAAATTAAAAAAATGACCACATTTTTTTGCTTGTTCCATTTTTTCTTCTGGAATTAATCTTTTAGGTACTAATCCTATTAATCCCGTTTCAACTTTATATTTTCTTTGTTTAGTATCTTTAAATATCCCATCTCCATTATGTGTATTATGTATAACTACAAAATTTTCATAATCTTCATTATTTGTTAAATCATGTTTTCCCGATTCAAATTTATATTTTTCTCCTAAAACATCATAATAAAGTTTTTCTGATAGTACATAGGAAGGGTCTCCTAAATAATATGTACCACGAATTAAAGTTTCTTCCATTTGTTTGATTATTATTCTTGGTTAAATTTTAAGTAGTTTATTTTTAAAAATATAAATAGGTTTAAAATGAAAATCAATTTTTATTCATTTTTTTCTTTTATTTAATTAAAATTATTGAAACGGAAAAGCATTTTTTAATTTTTCAAGATTAATTTTATTTCCTTCTGTATATAATTTATTTTCATCATAATATTCTATTTTTTTTATATAAATATACTTACGTTTTTGACTTATAAAATAATCTTTAAATTTAATATCTCCTTCACTTAATTCAAATTCATATAACATTAGATTAGGTTTATTATATGCATCTGAAACAATTAATCCATGTAAGCTTGATGATAATATTGCCTTACACGAATAAATATAATCAACAACAATATCCCATCTTTCTCTTGGGTTAATTATAAAAAATTTATCTTTATCATAACTATTTTCATCATTTAAATAATATTTATAAGATGATTTATGGGGTATAAAAGCTATTTTATTCGTTAAATGATGTTGTTTATTTGGTTTGTAAAAATATTTTAACAATAATGCTGGATCTCCATAAATAACTGGACATTTAATATTTCTTTGGTTTGTTAAAAAATTATAAGTAATTGGACCACGTAAAGCACAAACATGTAAATTAGTAAAACCTAATGCTCCTTCTACAGGAGGTTTTGTACGTATTCCCGTACCATAAATATAATAATTATTTTGGGCTGCGTGTAAATAAGAACCTAAACAAATAATATTTTTGGGTATATTTGGTTGATTTATGACTAATTCGTATTTATTTTGATTGATTAATTTTTTAGTAATAAAAACGGATATTTCATCACCGAAATTACCATTTTCTATTTCTTCATGACAATATAATAGATTTATTTTTTCTTTGTTTTGAATCATTTTTGAAATAAATATGTATATTTATATTTCAATTTATACGAATTTTATTTCTTTTAATTGATACATAAATATGTATATTTATATTTCAATTTATACGAATTTTATTTCTTTTAATTGATACATAAATATGTATATTTATATTTCAATTTATACGAATTTTATTTCTTTTAATTGATATATAAATATGTATATTTATATTTCAATTTATACGAATTTTATTTCTTTTAATTGATACATAAATATGTATATTTATATTTCAATTTATACGAATTTTATTTCTTTTAATTGATATATAATTAATTAAAATTAAAAAT
>Ga0115558_1000604_pt1 | contig 23351 bp, 21 predicted proteins | sample COGITO_mtgs_1104_4_FD_87279 | JGI IMG/M metagenome (GOLD analysis project Ga0115558, IMG submission 87279) | Pelagic marine microbial communities from North Sea - COGITO_mtgs_110426 | ecosystem: Environmental > Aquatic > Marine > Epipelagic | place: Germany:Helgoland, sampling site Kabeltonne... | reverse complement strand
ATGATTGTCGATCATGATGGCAATGAGCTTGAAGGGAATAATGTTGAAGGTAACCTGTGTATTAAATATCCATGGCCTTCTATGGTCAGGACCACTTATGGTGATCATGAGCGATGCAAACAAACTTATTTCTCAACTTATCCTGGGATGTATTTTACTGGTGATGGGGTGAAGAGAGATGGCGATGGAGATTACAGAATCCTTGGTAGGGTAGATGATGTGATGAATGTTTCAGGTCATCGAATGGGAACCGCTGAGGTGGAGAATGCCATTAATGAAAACCCAGGCGTAGTCGAGTCTGCGGTGGTTGGCTACCCACATGATATCAAAGGGCAGGGGATTTATGCTTATGTTATTTGCGACTTGGGAGGAATGTCTGAGAAAGACAAAAAAGCTGAGATACGTCAAACAGTGAATAAGTTTATTGGGCCAATTGCAAAGCCAGATAAGATTCAAATTGTGCCAGGGTTGCCAAAAACTCGTTCAGGAAAAATTATGAGGAGGATTCTGAGAAAAGTAGCGGCTGGAGAAGGCGATCAATTGGGTGATACATCAACACTCTTGAATCCTGAAGTCGTTGCAGCAATTAAGGAAGGAGTCGAGTAATTAGTGATTCGTCATCCTGAAGGAGAGTAGTGACTGAAAGAATCTCTATTTAAAAAAATCCATAGTTGTTTTGATGGCCTTACTTTTCTTTGTGTGACCAAAGAAAAGACACCAACATCAAACACATCGAAATGGTGAGGGAGTTAAAAATTTCTTCTTATTGTCGATGTGCACGCTGATGTTGGATCCCCAGCCCTCTTGGATGAATATCTGATTTTGTCCCCCGGTTGGAGGTTGGTTTTGGTTTTGCATGCGATGGAGATGTATTAATTCAATGGGGAGATGAGAAAGGCATTGATGAATATAACCTGTATACTTTGGAGACTAATGGATTATTGAACCTGTTCTCAACTACAGCCGATACTTTTGCTATTATTTCTAAGAATCAAATTTTGTCAGACTTTGTATCCCTTGCACCAGTGGTAGGTGGAATAGAAGGAGTTAGGTCGTTTGGAAGAAAGGTTAGTGAATCAGGAGTTAAATGTTATTATAACTATTTTAATGCTGCTGTGAATGCTGAGTCGGTTTTATTGAGTCTTAATTTGTCAACACTTTATAATGTTGATAAGGTAATTTTTGAAAAAGAAGTGAATGGTCAATTCGAGATTATAGATGAGATTGGAGTTAATAAAGAAGTAATTCTAAACGCCATAGATGATCATTTGCGAAGCGGTTATTATACTTATAGAGCAAGAATCAGATTAATAGATGGTTCGGAAATTACAACCGATCATCTCGACATACCGGTAATCTTGCCTGGTATAAATAGTGTGTTTCCAAATCCAATTTCCCCTGGTGAGGATCTAAATTTTCTAATCAGTGAGCCTGCAGCAATTCACTTTTCATTGACTGACTTAACAGGAAGGGAAGTGATGCGTTATGAGCTTGAAAGCAATGCAGATTCCTTCGTACTAAATGATATTGGAGTTGGTCTCTATATATACAGACTGATTTCAGAAAATGGGGTAGTTTCAAGTGGTAGATTAATTGTACAATAAAAAAGCCTTCTCGTTTCCGAAAAGGCTTTTCTGTATTTGGATTAAACACTTATTTTTAACTACCACATGCCTCACAATCATCCGGGTTGTCGATTGAACAAGCCATATCTGCTGCTTTTTGCAATTCTGCTGCCGTTGTTTTTGGCTCTTCCAATTTGTTCTTATCCACAGTAAACTGGATTGCTGAAGTAGCTGCTCTTGATCTCAAGTAATACATACCAGTCTTCAATCCTTTTTTCCAAGCATAAAAATGCATTGAAGTCATTTTACCAAAGTTTGGATCTTGAATATGAATATTTAAACTCTGAGACTGACAAATATAAGCTCCTCTATCTGCTGACATATCAATGATCTTCTTTTGAGAAATTTCCCAAACAGTTTTGTAGAGTTCTTTAATATCATCTGGAATTTCTGGAATTTCTTGTACAGATCCCTTAGCTGCAATCAACTTGTTTTTCATGGTATCATTCCATAAACCAAGTTTGATCAAATCTCTCATCAAGTGCTTGTTCACAATAATGAACTCGCCTGATAATGTTCTTCTTGTATAGATATTAGAAGTATAAGGCTCAAAACACTCATTGTTTCCTAGTATCTGTGAGGTAGAAGCCGTTGGCATTGGAGCTACAAGTAATGAGTTTCTAACGCCATGCTTTTTCACTTCTTTTTTCAATGAATCCCAATCCCAAAGTCCTGACGATGGAGTGACTCCCCACATGTCGAACTGGAAAATACCTTTTGAAACAGGTGAACCTTTGATTGTTTGGTAAGGTCCGTCTATCATTGCTTCATCTTTTGAAGCAGTCATTCCCGCAAAGTAGATGGTTTCAAAAATATCTTTATTCAATTGGGCTGCTGCGTCAGATTCGAACGGCAAGCCCATTAAGATAAATGCATCTGCCAATCCTTGAACACCTAAACCAATTGGCCGGTGTCTCATGTTGGAATGCTTAGCTTCCTCTACAGGATAGTAATTGACATCAATTACCCTGTTCAAGTTTTTAGTAGCTACATAAGTTACATCATATAGTTTTTGGAAATCATAGGTACCATCTTCCTTAACGTATTTAGGAAGAGCAATAGACGCCAAGTTGCATACAGCTACTTCGTCAGGAGCAGTGTATTCTATAATTTCAGTACATAAGTTCGAAGACTTAATAGTACCTAAATTCTTCTGGTTTGATTTTTTATTGGCTGCATCCTTATATAGCATATAAGGTGTTCCAGTCTCAATTTGAGATTCTAAAACTTCGAACCATAAGTCTTGAGCTTTTACTACCTTCTTGCCTTTGCCTTCTTTTTCGTACTTGGTGTACAACTTCTCGAAATCTTCACCATAGCAGTCAGACAATCCTGGGCATTCATGAGGGCAGAATAAAGTCCAATCTTCGTTGTTTTCAACTCGCTGCATGAAAAGATCAGAAATCCAAAGTGCATAGAATAAATCTCTAGCTCTCATTTCTTCCTTACCGTGATTTTTCTTTAAATCAAGGAAGTCAAAAATGTCAGCATGCCAAGGTTCCATGTAGATAGCAAAAGACCCCTTTCTTTTCCCACCACCTTGATCAACATAACGCGCAGTCATATCGAAATTTCTTAGCATTGGTACAATACCATTCGAAACACCCCCTGTCCCTTTGATATATGAACCCTTTGCTCTAATGTTATGAATACTCAAACCAATTCCTCCAGCAGACTGCGAGATTTTAGCACATTGTTTTAATGTGTCATAAATTCCATCAATACTGTCATCTTTCATCGTTAAAAGGAAACAAGAAGAAAGCTGTGGTTTTGGAGTTCCGGCATTAAATAATGTAGGTGTTGCATGTGTAAACCATTTCTCAGAAAGCAAAGAGTAAGTCTCTACTACGCTTTCCATGTCTTCACCATGAATACCAACGGCAACCCTCATCAACATGTGCTGAGGCCTTTCTACGATCTTCCCTTCGATTTTCATCAAGTAGGAACGTTCGAGTGTTTTGTAACCAAAGTAGTCATAGCTAAAGTCTCTATCATATATGATAGTAGAGTCGAGCATTGCGGCATTCTTTTTAATAATGCCATAAATTTCTTTTGATACTAACGGTGCGTTTGCGCCAGTCTTCGGATCTACATAAGTATAAAGCCTTTTCATAGTGTTTGAAAAAGACTTACTGGTTGTCTTATGCATATTTGAAATTGCTATTCTAGCAGCTAACCTTGCATAATCTGGGTGTTGCACGGTCAGTGTAGCTGCAATCTCAGCTGCCAAGTTATCTAGGTCATGGGTGCTTACACCATCATACAATCCTTCGATTACCTTTTTGGCAACATCAATGGGTTCAACAAAACTCGGGTCTAGTCCATAGGACAGTTTTTCAACTCGGGCAGTGATTTTGTCGAACTTGACTGACTCTCGTCGGCCATCTCTTTTAACTACTAACATTATTATTTGGGGGTTAAGGGTGTTTCAGTTTTTGGTTTAGAAATCTGCATCCATATTGAACTTGTGAGCATCATCGTCCTCACCTTCTTTCATGACGCCAGCTTTTTGGTATTCACCAACTCTCTTTTCAAAAAAGTTAGTTTTTCCTTGAAGGGAAATCATTTCCATAAAGTCGAATGGATTGCTTGAATTGTAAACCTTCTCACAGTTAAGCTCCATAAGAAGTCGGTCAGTTACAAACTCTAAGTACTGCGCCATTAAGTCGGAGTTCATTCCAATTAGTCGGGCAGGCAGAGATTCTAAAATAAATTCTCTTTCGATGTCTAATGCATCGATAATAATTTCTTTAATACGTTCCTTTGGAACCTGATTGATGAGGTGCTCATTGTGAAGGTGAACTGCAAAATCACAGTGTAGTCCTTCGTCTCTAGAGATCAACTCGTTAGAAAAAGTAAGTCCAGGCATGAGGCCTCTTTTCTTTAACCAGAAGATGGAACAAAAACTACCCGAGAAGAAGATTCCTTCAACAGCAGCAAATGCAATAAGTCTTTCTCCAAAATTTGGTGATTCAATCCACTTCAAAGCCCAATCAGCTTTTTTCTTAATTGCATCGAATGTTTCGATGGCATTAAAAAGTTGATTTGCTTCTTTTGGATCTTTTATATAACTGTCTATTAATAGGGAGTAGGTTTCAGAATGGATATTCTCCATCATGATCTGAAAACCGTAAAAGAACTTGGCTTCAGTATATTGAACTTCATTGATAAAGTTCTCTGCCAAATTTTCGTTTACAATGCCATCAGAAGCAGCAAAGAAAGCAAGCACATGTTTGATGAAATATTTCTCATCTTCTGTTAGTTTGTTTTCCCAATCAGTAAGGTCTTGGTGAAGATCAATCTCTTCTGCAGTCCAAAAACTTGCCTCGGCCTTCTTGTAGTAATTCCAGATGTCATCATGTGCTATCGGAAATAGCACAAATCGATCTTTATTTTCCTTCAATAATGGCTCTTCTACATTCGTAGCTAGCTCACTCATATTTATGTTGTTATTCGGGGTTGAAAAAAACAATTACGTTAGATCTATATTTCAAAATCTAAAAACAAAATCCATTGGCATAACCTTTGGACTACTTCCTATACTTTTTTCAGAGTCTCTGGCTAAGTTCCTGAAACTCTTGGGAGTTAGGATCAAATCCAGAAGATAGGTTGTTTTGCGGGTCGTAACCTTGAACAAATATTACAAAATCTGAGCGGAAAAACAATGGTGACTTGCCGAGTAATTTAATTAGAATGACTCTTTAAAAATGTATTTTAATTATCTTATTATTAGATAGATATGATCACCCCTTAGGACTAAAGCTTCTAGCCGTTTTAAATGGATTCGAGTGTAAAAAAAAAAAGTTTTTTTTTTGTTAAGTCATTGCTTGTTTTTTTATTGAAAATATGGTTTGATTTTAAAAATCATTCTGCTATCTTTGCAGTCCGTTTTGAAAAAATACATTTAGATGTACGCAATAGTAGATATAGCAGGAAAGCAGTTCAAAGTAACACAAGACCAATTCGTATATGCTCCATTATTGGAGGGCGAAGAAGGCGCTTCCGTAGAATTCGACAATGTGATGTTGTTAGACAACAATGGCAAAGTCAAAGTAGGTACTCCAAAAATTAAAGGAGCCAAAGTTTCCGGTAAAATTATCGGACACGTTCGAGGAGACAAAGTTATTGTCTTCAAGAAGAAGAGAAGAAAAGGATACAAAGTGAAAAATGGTCACAGACAGGACTTCACTAAAGTGTTAATCGAAAATATTAAATAAGAAAATACCATGGCACATAAGAAAGGAGCAGGTAGTTCGAATAACGGTAGAGAATCGGAATCGAAACGATTAGGTATCAAGATATTTGGTGGGCAGGCAGCAATTGCTGGAAACATCATTGTGAGACAAAGAGGTACAAAGCATCATCCAAATAAAAATGTTGGAATGGGTAAAGATCATACTTTATTCGCTTTGACTGATGGCGTTGTTGAGTTCAAAAAAGGAAGGCAAAATAGATCATTTGTATCTGTTGTTCCTTTTGAAACTGCAGAAGCGTAAGCTTTAACAAAATATAGAATTGAAAGCCTGTCGATAGACAGGCTTTTTTTTATGCTTTACACTTTGGGGGTAATTATAAAAGAAGAAGTCTGCTGTTTACTTGACGGTTTTCAAAGCATTAACCAATCTAAGGTCATTCATTGTGAATATGGGTTTACCCAATTCTGCTTCAATGGCAATTCTTAATTCAAGCAGCGCAATGTCGAATGGGTTGTAGCGCAGCATAAGATTCAAATCTTTGCCTGCTTTTTTCGATTTCCCCTTCTTTACGTTAGCATCAACTTTTCCTTTGGACTTATTGTAGGCCTTTAGGTGTTGGTCTTCAGTATTGTTGGGTGGATCTTGAGCAGCAGTAATAAAGGCAGGTTCTAAAAATGGTTGGTCAAGTTCAAGATTGAAACCATTTACTTGCCCTTTGAATTGATCAGGATAAGATTCATTAAGGCTGAATAGAATTGGCTGATAGAATGTATATGACTCCTTAAATGTTTTCCAGCTGTCCTTTCTCTCTTCCAAAAGTGCTATCAACATAGACTCGATCTCATTATCCAATTTGGTTAGGAATTCAAAAGTAACACCGTCTTGAATAGAGCCTGAAATGGCAACAATTACGGCACCTTGAGTTTTATTCTGAATGGAAAGTTCTGGGTATTCAATGTTATTATCTACATAGCTTTGGAATCCAATTTTACCATCACTATAAATAGAGTCCATGGCATTGTCATAGGTTGGTTTAAATGTTTTTTGTGTGACATAGTTGCCTTTGTCTACAAAGTCTGAAAGTAATTTTGAATCATAAACCTGGTATTTATTGAAGCCTAAGCCTTGTTCCATTTTGATTCTTTCAATCAGTAATTCCTTATTTAGTGGATTGTATCGAATTACTTCGCACAAAGCATCATAAGCTGCTCGGTAAGTTTTCTTTTTTAGTCGCTGTTCAAATAGGTTCAGTAATTTGACGTACTCATTTTTTTGGGCCTCTGTAATCGTAGTCTCAGCTTGATTACCCCTAACTTTTACAATCAATTCATTAAATTTTATCGGAAGATCTGCAGGCAGTTCAGGTAAGTCACCCACAAATGTTTGGGGATAATAGGGTGTTTTTGAATAAACAACGGACTGATAAATACGGAATGGCCCTCCACTTGTCATTTTCCAATAATCTCTGCTTGCTTGTATGGTAGCGTTGATGTTCTTCTCAATGTCTTTGTCTAACAATGTTAAAAAAGTAACGTCTATCGATTTCTTGGCTGGGTTGATGTCATAATAGAATAAGTTTAAACCTTCAATTTTGTTTTTGAAAGACTTCTGTGGATACGTCAATTTAGATTCAAAAAATCTCACATAGCTATCATGTCCACCCTCAAAGTTGGCTGCAATAAAATCTGTTCCTAAAAATGTTTCAGATTGTCCTTGCCCAAAACTGATTGTCATGGATAAAGCAGTAATTAATAAAGAGAAGATGTAACGGCGACTAAATTTCATGCGGCAAAAATAAGAAGAGATTCTATGGTAATGCTAAAATATTGCTTCAATAAATGTTGAAAGCGTTGAAGGTCGAATTATCAAGGTAAAGAGAAGGCCATAGAGTGCTCCATATAGGTGAGCATCATGGTTAATGTTATCTGAGTTACGTTTGCTCATAAAAATTGAGTAGGCAATAAAGAGTGCTCCTAATATGTATCCCGGTAAGCAAATCGCAAAATACAGGCACAGGTTTCTTAATGGGTCAAAAAGAATGAATGCCAAGACCAAAGCGGCAACACCACCCGAGGCACCTAAGGAATTATAATTCGGGTTGTTTCTGTATTTAAGTGTTGTGGGAATGTTGGCGACAATAATTGCGCTCAGAAATAAGAATACATACAATACTTGGCCGGTTTCAGAAAAATAGGCGTTAAATATTTGTTCAATCGCCAGCCCAAAAAAGTAAAGGGTCAACAGGTTTAAGAACAGGTGCATGGAATTGTTGTGTACAAAACCAGAAGTAAGTAAGCGATAATATTGCTTCGTTCGAATTGTCTGGTACGGATTAAGCATCAATTTTTTATGCAACTCCGGTCGTTTCCAGGCGCCATAGGTCACCAATCCAATGACAATCATGATTAGATAGGTGGTTTCCATTTATTGATCTCTGTTTATTAAAAAATCGACAAGATTGACTAGTGGTTGTTTTGCTTCAGCCGGAATGGAGAGGTTGTCTAAAGACTTAAAACCTTGCTCAAAGTAAGTATTCATTTTCTTCTCGGTGAGTTCTTTGATTCCGATCTGGTTGAAGATTTCTGTGACTGCCTCGATCTTATCAATGTTGTTGAAACTTACTGCGCCGATCCAATGGTTAAGTTCCTTGCGTTGCTCATCTTTAGCCAACTCGAGTGCCTTAATCAACAAAAACGTCTTCTTATTAGCGATGATATCTCCTCCGACTTGTTTGCCAAATTTATCTTGGTCAGCATAAACATCCAGTAAATCATCCATCAATTGAAAGCCGATCCCAATATCACATCCAAAATCATAAAGCATTTTGGCTTGCTCTGAAGTCGTCTCCGCTAACATGGCACCCAATTGAAGGCTATAGCCTAATAAGATAGCGGTCTTCATCTTGATCATTTCAAGGTATTCTTCTTCTTGAACAACCGCGTTGGTTTCAAAATTCATGTCCAACTGTTGTCCTTCACAAACACCAAGTGCACAATTGTTAAAAGCATTAAGAATTTCCTTCAGATTTCCAGAAGGAGCTTGGATCAAGATTTCATAGGCCTTGACAAGCATTACGTCACCAGATAAAATGGCCACATTGGAATTCCACTTTTCATGTACAGTTGCCTTTCCTCTTCTTAAAGGTGCCTTGTCCATAATGTCATCGTGCATTAAGGTGAAATTGTGGAATACCTCCACTGAAATGGCCTGATCAATTATAGTTTCGGAATCCTTTTTAAACAAGCGATAAGCAAGAAGCACTAAAAGAGGCCTCATCCTTTTGCCACCCAAGGACATTATATATCTAATTGGTTCGTATAATTCTGCTGGATTATGACCAAACTTTAGCGCTGAAAGGCGTGCATTAATTTTATCGACTTGTATTTTAAGCTCATTAGTCATTGTCTGAAAAAATAAGATCTATTGTTCGTCTATCTATGTCTGTGGCTTTAACTCTTACCGAAACATTGTCACCTAAGGTGATCATACGTTTATTCCTTTTGCCAAATATCCTGAAATTTTCAGGATCAAATTCGTAGAAATCATCCGTTAAATCAACCATTCTTACAAGTCCTTCACATTTAGTCTCTGTTATTTCAACAAAAACTCCCCACTCAGTGACTCCAGCAACAATACCAGGAAAGTCTTTGTCCTCGACACTGGCCATAAACTCAACTTGCTTGTATTTAATAGATGCTCTTTCTGCATCGGCAGCTCTTTTTTCTCTTCCTGAAGCGTGAAGGCAAAGCTTTTCAATTTCTTCCTTGTCTTCTGATTTTCCGCCATCAAGATAGTGCTGAAGAAGCCTGTGTACCATCATATCAGGGTAGCGCCTAATAGGGGAAGTGAAGTGCGTATAATGAGCAAAAGCTAATCCAAAATGTTCTTTTTCTTCAGCTGTATATTTAGCTTTGGACATTGTTCTGATTGCTAATTGTTGAAGCACATTCTGTTCTGGTTTGCCCTCAACATCATCAACAAGCTTATTCATGCTTTGTGAAACGCCTTTGCGTTCAATGTCCATTTCATAGCCGAATTTTCGTGCAAAAACCGAAAAGGATTCCAATTTTTCTGGATCTGGGTTGTCATGCGATCTGTACACAAAGGACAATGGCGATTTGCCTTTTCCTTTTTTATAGATGAACTCGGCTACTTTTTTGTTCGCCATTAGCATGAACTCTTCTACCAGTTTATGTGCGTCCTTACGTTCTTTTGGTATAATTCCTAATGGAGTTCCGTCTTCAGCCAGTTTGAATTTGACCTCAACTGTTTCGAAATTCATTGCGCCATTTTTGAATCGCTGATTTCGGATGAGGTGTGCTAAATTATTAAGTTGAATTATTTCTTTTGCATAATCTCCTTCACCAGATTCGATTCTTTCTTGGGCTTCTTCATAGGTAAATCTTCGATCGGAATAAGTAATCGTCCTTCCAAACCATTCAGATTTGATAATCCCTTCTTGATCTAATTCGAAAACAGCTGAGAAAGTCAGTTTTTCCTCATTCGGCCGTAATGAACAGAGTCCATTAGATAACCGCTCAGGTAACATTGGTATCGTTCTGTCAACCAAATAAACTGAAGTTGCTCGATGCACTGCTTCTTCCTCTAATATTGTATTGGGTTTAACGTAATGCGTAACATCGGCAATGTGTATACCTACTTCTAAATTGCCATTCCTTAGCGTCTGAATAGAAATTGCATCATCAAAATCTTTGGCATCAAATGGATCAATAGTAAAGGTTGTGACTTTTCTAAAGTCCTTTCTCGCTTTTATTTCTTTAGATGTAATTACATCAGAAATCTCTTCTGCCTGCTGTTCAATTTTATCTGGAAATTCAAATGGCAATCCAAATTCAGCCATGATCGAATGAATTTCTGCATTATGTTCTCCTGCTTTACCTAAAGAGCGTGTAATTACTCCCTCCGGTTTTTTATTGCGCCCTGGCCAAGAAGATATCTTAACTAATACTTTGTCATTGTGTTTGGCGCCATTTAAATCTTCGATTCTAACAAAAATATCGTGAAACATTTTTTTAAAATCGGGTACTACAAAGCCATATCGTGTTGACATTTCAAGTCGGCCAACGAATTCATCTCGGTAACGTTTTACGATTTCGACAACCTTACCTTCAGGGTGCTTTCCGCGTTTTGTTGGGCTGAGGACTACTTTGACAGTGTCATCATCTAATGCACCTAAAAGGTTGTCTTTTGAAACCCATATATCGGGTTGTGCTTCGTCCGGTATTATTACGAATGCGAATCTTGCATTTACGAAGTCAATTACGCCTTCAATTGAATCTGTACTTCCTTCGATGCAATAAGATCCATTTCGAAGTTTTGTTAATGTGCCAGTATCATGCAGTTTGTAAACTGCATTCGTGACAAGTTCTTTTGATTTTCGGTCTTTTACTCCTAAGCTTTTTAAAATTTGCTTGATTTGATATCCCCGGCCGGGATGTTGACTTAGAAGATCGACAATTAAAGGTTGAATCTGTCTGCTTCCTTTAGAATTGCTTTGTTTATTAGAGTGGCCTTTTCTTTTATGCCCCATGTATTTTTAATGTAGAAATAATAATTACTCCAAAAGTAAGTAAACATTTATGTATTCGGTTGAATGTTTAAATATTAAAGGTATCGATTGCCGATGTGCTCATTATTTGAAGGAGTATGTGGGACCGGCATTAGCATACTGGCTGTTTTAGGTGCTTTTATTATACAAAAACTACATTATCGTTTGAAATTACCTCCTTGCCCATTAGTCTCAAATATACTTGGGCCAACACTGCCACGTCTTTTTTACAGTACTCGCTGATCCTGGTAAGATCATTATCCACATAATAAACATGGTAAACTTGGCTTCCATCAATGTCATCTTTGCTGGTAGGGATATTGAATATGGTTGCTAATAATTCTAATGAAGTATAATGTTTATAGTCACCGAATTTCCACATTTCCATTGTGTCGATATGTTGAATTTCCCAAGGTTTTTTACCCGATAAATTCAAACAATCTGGTAATTTAATTTGATTAATGATCATTCGCCTAGCGATATAAGGAAAATCAAATTCTTTGCCATTGTGAGCACATAGAAGAATGTTTTTATGTTTAAATTTTGTCTCGATTAGGTCTTTAAACTCCTTAAGTAAAAGCGCCTCATCATGTCCATAAAAATCTTTAATTCTCAATGATTGCGTTTTGTTGTTGGAAACGAAATACCCAAGTGCAATGGATATTATTTTCCCGAATTCGGCATAAATTCCGGCCCTATCATATACCTCTTCCGGAAGTGTATTCTCAGTTGCGGCGATGAATTTTGATTTTTTTGACCATAGTTTTTTAAACGGCTCTGACAGTTCATCGAATGTTTTTTTCTGAGGAATTGTTTCAATGTCTAAAAAAAGGATATTGTACAATGACATTCTAATTAAAATTAGTTAATAGTTATATTAAAAATACAAATAATTTAATTAATCGAACTTTTGAAATGAGCTAGAACTCACATTAGCGATTAGAATGTTATGAGGATAAGGGCGAAGAACCATAGGTTTGTCATTAGAATGGCGATATATTTACCTCTCTAAGAGAAGCCCAAATGGTATTATTCAAATTCGACTAAATTCAGTACTATGAAAAAATATATTATTTAAGTGCAATGGTCCTACTACTGTTTACTGTTGCATGCGGTGACGATGAAACACCATCAGACCCTTGTGCCACTCCAATTCTTATTTCTGTTGAAACAACAAGTTCTGAGTCGGATAACCCGACAGGTAGTGCTACCATATCAACAACTGGAGGCAATGCCGGTAAGACTTTTGCTTTAAATTCGGGCACAGCACAGAGCAGTAATGTTTTTAATAATCTAGCTGCTGGTGCTTATACAGTTGCTGTAGTTGATGGTGAAGGATGTGCTTCCAACTTATCTTTTAATATCGATGAAATCTTGGTGGCGTCATTCGCAGCTGATATCGCACCAATTATTCAAACAAGATGTGCAACATCGGGTTGCCATGTTACGGGAGGGAATGCTCCTTTTACTTTAATTGGCTATGCTGAGATATCAGCTAGAGCGGGCAGAATAAAAATTAGAACGCAGGCTGGAACAATGCCGCCAGCAGGAAGTCCTGGAATGTCACAGTTGCAAGTAGACTTGATTGGTGCATGGGTAGATGCAGGGGCACTGGATAATTGATTTTCGGTAAGAATAATTTTAAGGGTGAGCCTAAAAAGGTTTACCCTTTTTTATTTGATTTTATTAAATGCACCAGATATCACGTCTTCGGCCATTTTATTTTGTGGCGTGAAATCAATGTTGAATTCTTGCTGCCTTCTACGATTTGAGGGGCCGTCTGGAAACCATTTCCAGATGTGGATGCCAGCTAACCATGGTTGATTCCAAACTTCTGCAAAAAGTCCTTTATAAAGAGTTGCTTGAGTTTCTTCTGAATGAATGCTTTTTCTTGCTTCAACACCTTCTCTTGAAGGCCAAATCCAGGGCTCAATTCCTGCGTCGAGTGTGCTTTTATATCCTACTTCAGTGAATAGAATTGGCTTTTTATATTTGTTAGAGAATTTTTGAAGCTCCTTCATTGGAGATTTCCAGCCTGCGCGTACTTCTTCTAAAGTGGGTGCTTCCCCTTTTACTAATGGGAAATAGGCCTGGATACCGATATAATCTAATTCATCCCAGAAAAGGACGTCGTGATATTCATCACTGAAATTTGCTGCATAGGTAAGGTCACCTGAATAGACTTCTCTAATTTTTGCAATTAGAATCCGCCAATCTGCATCCCTATCTATACAAGTTTGATGTAGTTCTGTTCCAATGCAGAACATCTCAATTTTTTCTTTTTCTGCGAGTTTTGCGTAATGCAAAATAAAATTGCTGTACTCCTCAAACCATTTTTTCCAGTCAGCTTCTGACTTCATTTTTATTTCTCCACGCCATTTTCCATTCTCATCATTCAACCAAATGTGAGGTTTCAATATGGTTTTGATACCCGCTTCTCTGGCCATTCTTGTGGTTGATTGGATGCCTTCGTCACGTTCTCCCCACCATGCCCTAGAATTTTCACTTTTTGTTTTATGAATAGTACCTATCTCGGGATTATCAAACCCTCTTTGCCATCCAAAAGGTGTCTGTGAGATCCAATTTACATTATGGACGCTTAGGGTTTTTAGTGCTTTTGCATTGAGTTGGCTTGGACCTGCAACCCAACAAACCCCACGGTGCTTGTGTTCTTGAGGGATATTTATGAAAGATTCATTTTCGGAAGAAGTGAAAATATAGACGAGCGTAAAAATCAAAATTATTGGCAAAATTGTGACGGCCAGTTTTGATTTGTTCATCTATTTATTAATTGCATTTCGAAAGATCGCGATATATTATCAATAAGTCGACTTTCTACTTCTTCAATTAATACGTCATGCCCAAGCTCTTTGTTTAATGAAGTAACAGCTTTGTCATCGATTCCACAAGGAATTATGTGTGTGAAGTAAGACAAATCTGTATTGATATTAAAAGCTAGACCATGCATTGTTACCCACCTACTTGATTTGACACCCATGGCACATATCTTTCTGGGGTTGGCACTGCCAGGTTCAAAATCAATCCAAACTCCAGTAAGTCCTTCAATTCTTCCAGCGCTAACACCATACTCTGCGAGCGTGTGAATTACAGCCTCTTCTAATAACCTTAAGTATTTATGGATATCAGTAAAGAAATTTTCAAGGTCAATTATTGGGTAACAGACAATTTGCCCAGGGCCATGATAAGTTATATCACCACCACGATTAATTTTGTAGAAAGTGGCGTCATGCTCTTCAAGGCCTTTGCTGTTTAACAGCAAATTATCAAGCGCTCCACTTTTACCAAGAGTAAATACATGAGGATGTTCGCATAAAACCAAAAAGTTTTCTGTTGGGGAATCAAGATTGGCGTCATCTTTTTTTCTGTTGGCAATTTTTATGTCAACAGTTTTTTTGAAAATCGATTCTTGATAATCCCATGCCTCTTGGTAATCAATATTACCAAGTCGAATTACACTTACTTTTTTATTTATGCTAGAATTCATGCCATACACACACAATACTCAACTCACACACTAAGCCGACATCTTACTACTTGCGATTTCATCAACAGACAATACACGAATGTATTTTTTAATTTGTCTATTGACTTTTCTCATTGCAGACATATGATTGCGCGCTAGAAACTCTTTTTTAGTTACATTTTGATCTTTCATATTCAGAAATGTAGCCTCAAAACTTTTCATGTTCTTTTTTCCAGCCATATGCAATGATAAATCATCGTATGAATGTTTCCAACATTTTGAAGCTTAAATTAGTTCTTAAAGTCAAATTATTTAACTTTCGCGGTACTAAAATTGCATTTCCCATACATAATTTAACAGTTGACCCCGGAGTTTCAATATCGACTTCACCCTCAATACAGGTGTAAATTATGAAAGAATCGAGGGCTGAAAAGTCCCTTGAAATACTGCTTTCCGAATGCAAAATATTGGTCTCGAAATACGGTGATTTTACCAGTTCAACTGCCTGATTTTTCTCTGTTTTTACTAATATTTTATACTCACCATAAAAATCATAATCAATTGCATCTAAAGCAGCTTCAGTATGCAATTCTCTTTTATTCCCCTCATCATCCTCTCTGTCAAAATCGTAGATGCGATAGGTAACGTCTGACGATTGTTGAATTTCAGCTAGGAGCAGTCCTTTACCAATGGTATGAACCCGCCCTGCTGGAATAAAAAATGTATCTCCAGCGGCTACTTTTTCTTCATTTAGTATTTCGCTTAATGTCCCAGCTTCTAAATGCTTGACGTAATCTTCTTTTGAGGTCTGTTGATTAAAGCCAGCTATTAGTTTGGAGTCTTCATCGGCCTGGAATATGTACCACATTTCTGTTTTACCTAAGGAGTCATGTCGTTCCTTTGCCAAGGCGTCATTTGGATGAACCTGAATAGACAGGTCTTGCGCAGCATCTATAAATTTGATTAGCAAAGGAAAATCATTGCCATATTGCTCATACACCTTTGTACCAACAAGGTCTGATTTAAAAATTTCTATTAGTTCCGGGAGGGTTTTACCTTTAAGAGCGCCATCTGATACTTTGGATAAACTTCCTTTAACACCACTAATTTCCCAAGTTTCACCACAGTTTTTCAAAGGAGAGAAATCTTTGCCTAGGACTTCTTTGATCTTACTTCCACCCCATATCTTTTCTTTAAATATGGTGTCGAATTTTAGAGGGTAAAGGTTTGGCTTCATCATGAATTACGAAATGTTTTGAATGCATTGATCAGCCCATTAGTGGAGGAATCATGATTGTTTATTTCCTGTTCATTCAATAGTTCTGGTAATATATTCTTAGCCAAGTTTTTTCCTAGTTCTACTCCCCATTGATCAAAGCTAAATACATTCAGTATTACTCCTTGTACGAATACTTTGTGTTCGTACATCGCAATTAGTTTACCTAGTGCTTTAGGAGTTAATTCTTTTACAATAATAGAATTTGAAGGGTTATTTCCCTTGAAAACTTTAAAGGGTAATAGTTTTTCGATGTCCTCTTCAGACATTCCTTCTTTTTCCAGTTCTGCCCTTATCTCTGCATCAGTTTTCCCGTTCATCAATGCTTCAGTTTGAGCAAAAAAATTGGACATCAATTTATTGTGATGATCGCTGATGGGGTTGTGACTTTTGGCGGTAGCTATAAAATCACAGGGAATCATTTTTGTGCCTTGATGTATCAACTGATAGAACGCATGCTGCCCATTGGTTCCTGGCTCCCCCCAAACGATGGGTCCAGTTTGGTAATTAATTGGTTGCCCATTTCGGTCCACAGATTTGCCATTACTTTCCATGTCGGCTTGTTGCAAATATGCGGCAAAACGATGTAGGTATTGGTCGTAAGGAAGTACAGCCACAGATTCGGCACCATAAAAATTATTATACCAAATACCGATAAGTCCTAGCAGTACTGGAATGTTAGAATCGAAAGTTGATGTTTTGAAATGTTCATCCATTTCATGTGCTCCAGTTAGCAGCGCTTCGAAATTATCGTATCCAATAGTACATGCAATTGGTAGCCCAATGGAAGACCAAAGTGAGTACCTGCCGCCAACCCATTCCCAAAAAACAAACATGTTTTCTTTGGCAATCCCGAATGCTTCAACAGCCGCTGTATTGGTAGAGATTGCTACAAAATGCTGCGCGATATCTGCTTCCTTTCTACCTGAAGATAAAAACCATTGTCGCGCAGATTGTGCATTGGTCATGGTTTCTTGTGTGGTAAATGTTTTTGAAGCAATCATAAATAGCGTTTCCTCAGGATCAATCTTTTTGAGTGTTTCCGCTATATGGGTTCCGTCTACATTTGAAACAAAATAGGCCGTGATACCATTAGTATTATAATTTTTTAAAGCTTCACAAACCATTACCGGTCCTAAATCTGAGCCACCTATTCCTAGGTTCACAATGTTTTTAATTGGTTTTCCTGTTGCCCCTTTCCAAAGACCTGAAGATAGCCCCTCTGAAAACGATTTTATTTGAGCCAGGCTGGACTGTACCTGAGGCATCACATCTTTTCCATCAATGAATATGGGTTTGTCTGATGTGTTTCGAAGCGCCATGTGCATGACTGCTCGCCCTTCGGTTTCATTAATTTTATCTCCTTTAAAAAGGGCATCAATGGCCTCTTTTAATTTGACCTCCTTTGATAAGGCAAGCAAAAGCTCAACTGTCTTATCATCCATTAAATTTTTTGAGTAGTCCACAAGTAAACCCTCGTGCTCAACGGAATATTTTATAAACCTTTTTGGGTCGCTTGAGAATAGGGTGCGCAAGTGAGTTTTACTAGATTTTTCAAAATGAGCCTCTAGTGCCTTCCATGAAGCGGTATTTGTGGGATTTATTTTTGGGAACATAGTTTGATCAAATGAAGCCGTGAAGATAATAGATTTTAATGCTTAAATTGACTAATAGACGGTCTTAATGTATGAAGTCCAAAGGAAAAGAAGGAGAAAAATTCGCTGAAAAGTTTCTGTCTAACAAGGGGTATCAATTGTTAGCTAGAAATTATCGATATAAAAGAGGAGAGATCGACCTTATAATGAAGAAGGGTAACCTGTTCTGTTTTATAGAAGTGAAGCTAAGAAGCAACATTCATTTTGGCCAACCAGAGGATTTTGTAACCAATAATCAACGTGATTTAATAATTGCTTCGGCCGAAAACTTTACTCATGAACAAAATTGGGAGGGCGATATAAGGTTTGATATTGTAGCACTTACCGAAAATGATTTGGAAATTGAGGTGAAGCATTTAAAAGATGCTTTTTATTAACGCCTCGACTTGATTTTGGGTGAGCTATAGATCTCATTACCGCGGTTGTCCCATTCTTTCCTGATATATGGTTGTGTTTTGCTAAATGCATCTTTTGGGTATTGAATCTCTCGTTTGATGGTTGTCCTGGCCGTGTTATAATATTCCTCCCAAATACCAATTCTCTTGTCGAATTGATAACGTCCTTTGGCCGCCATTTTTCCATTAGAAAAGAAATAGTAGTATGCTCCTTCCCGTATTCCATATTGGATCGGAATAACCTCTTTAACCACTGTTTTTTCAATAACATCATAATAAGAAATGTCGGAATCTCGGTACCAACCTTTATGATAGTGTTCTTTATTCAGTAATAATTGATTTTGATCCATGAGTACCCAGCGCTGATGTTTGGCACCATACAAAAAGACACCTTCTTCAATCAGCACGTCATCTACAAATTTTTGATATGGGCCATGTAGAACCAATTCCATTGGCTTAGAGGTTGGTTTTACGCTCCTCACTTTGTTGCGTGCTTTGTCATGTACATAGATAGATTGCATGTACTTATTAACAGCGGTAGGTTCTTTAAAAATGTAGAATTCTTCAATTACTACTTTGTTCCTTTCAATATTTCTAGTCCAGCTTGGCTTTACTTTTTCTCCAAAAAAGACATTCTTTTTTACTTTTAATTCGACAGCCTCTAATTCTTCTTCAAGTTCTTTTTGAAGCGTCAAATCTGGTTTCTTAAGTGTGTCTTGTACAGCATTAGTGCTTGATTGCGAATAAGCGATCATGGGCAAACACAGAATTACAAGCAGTAGCCATTTCATTTCGTTAAAATTAACGAAAAATTAGATTTTAAATTTTATTGGTTGGCTTAATCTGGTTTCTGGTTTTTTTGCTTCCTAAGTGAGAGATGAGAATTGATTTGATTGAAATCCTTGGGGAAGGTTTTCCGGGTTGGTTATTTGAAAGTGGCATAGTAGTAAAGTTTGGTCAAGAATATTATTGTTGTTGAGACAGTTACCCTACTAATTTAATAATTAAATCAGTTCTTTTAGTTTATCGGTGGTAATATTCGCACCACAGATAATTATTACCACACGTTGATTTTCAAATATTGCAGCATTGTTCATGAAGGCCGCCAATGCCACTGCTGCCGCGCCTTCAATGACCTTATGGTGTTTATCGACCATGTATTTGATTTTCGCTGCGATGTCTTCTTCATCAACCAATTCGTATTGGTCTATTACTTTTTTACAGATATCAAAAGTGATAGAATCTTCTTCGAGTCCCCCAGCTGACCCGTCTGAAAGTGTGTCTTTGTATTCATCCAGCATTACAACTTCATTCTTTTGAACACTGAGGTACATTTCCGGAGAATTGGAAGGGAGACATCCAATGACTTTAGTTGATGGACTTACTTCTTTGAACCATGAGCCAACGCCTGACATCATTCCTCCACCGCCAATACAGCCAAATAGCGCATCGATATTCTCAATTTCAGAGGTGATTTCTGAACCAATTGTCCCTTGGCCAGCAATAACATCTAAATCATTATAGGGTGATACCCAGATTTGATCAGTTTCAGATGCAATTTTCTTTGCATGCAATTCTGCTGAAAGCGGGTTGTCGCCAAAAAACTCGAGTTGGGCATCATAATATTTAAGCGCTTCAACTTTAGATGGTTCTGCATTAGTAGGTAAAAATATGGTGCCATTGGATTTGGTAATGGTTAGAGCCCGAGCAAAACCTTGGGCATGATTTCCTGTGGAGGCAGTTACCAATCCTTTCTCTCTCTCAGAAGCCGTTAGTCTAAGGACTTTATTCAATGCACCCCTGGCTTTAAATGAACCGGTATATTGTTCGCTTTCCAATTTTAAATATACTTCCCCATTATTAAGTGCGCTTAAGTAGGTTGAATAAAAGAGTGGCGTTTTTAAAACGTTGGAACTAATTCGTTCAGATGCGGCTAATATTTCTTTGTAGATGCTCATTAGATGAATCAAGTTTAAGTTTCACTGAGGTGTTACAAGTACCAGGATATTTTTAATCCTAAAAGAAAGAAAGTAAAAGGAATAAAAAAAGCCTGAGATATTTCTCAGGCTTTTGCTCCCCCTCTTGATAGAAGCTGCAGCAATAAGTTAGCGGTTTTGCTAACTTTTAACCAGTCCGAATTTTAGGTATACTTACATTACTTTTCAATCCAGTTAAAAAAAGTGCCCAAAATTTTATCAATTCAAACACTTTGTTCCAAAAAAAATTAGTCGGACAGTAGTGAAAAAAAAATTAAACTCACCTACAAAAGATTTTTTTTTGTTATACTATTTTTGTAAATATTAAATATATTAAGATTAGAGCTGATCACTGATGAGGAACTTAATATTTTTTTTAATTATCTCTTTAATTTCTTGCAATGAAGATTTTGAAGCGCTAACATTGCCAGCAAAGGAATGTAAGGATGAAATAATTGATGAAGTCAATAAGCGCACATCTCACTATAACCCATATTTTGTTCCCTTTATAAATTATTGGGGAATTTCAGGTATCTCTCCATCGAATTGTACCGATATTACAGGGAGAACTTTTCTTAATATTAATAAAAATAATATTCCTGATTTAATAATTACTATTACTAATGGTTGTGGTTTTGAAAATGGAAAAGTGTTTGTTTTTATTGACAACAAACTTCGGTGGTCATTTGAGGATCCTCAAATTTTAACTCGAAAAATTGCAAGAGGGGACCTAAACGACGATGGTTTTGATGATGTTGTATTATTTGGTCACGGTCATGATGGGCCACCCTATCCAGGTGATAAAAATTACATCATATATTTTACTCCAGAAACTTACGAACTAGTGGAACTTGATTCTCAATCAGCTTATCATCATACAGGCGCTATTGGTGATATAAATAATGATGGGAAATTAGATATAATTCCAATAGCAAATCAATACAAAGAAGGATATGTTTATTTAAATAATGGTGATAAGACTTACCATAAAAAGAAGATTTTTAATGCTAATGAAGTGGACATTGCATTTCATTTGGAATTATTTGATTTCAATAGTGATGGTAATTTAGATTGCATAATTGGGGGACATGAATGGATGGATTACCCGTCACAAAACCCAAATACAAGAATTATTTTTGGCGATGGAAAAGGAAATTTCAACACATCTAATTCAATAATTCTACCAGAAGTAAAAGGATGGGGAGTAATTACAGACTTTGACATCCATGATATAGATCAGGATGGGAATGTTGAAATCATTATAACTAGAACAGCAGGATCTTTAGGCACTGGTAGTAGTGGTCCTAAGAAGAACCCTAATGGGTTTTATGATGATTTCAGAATACAGGTTCTTAGGAAAGATGGAGATAGCTACATCCAATCACACTTATTATCCTCTCCAAGTGGCTGGGAAAAAACAAGTTATCAGTGGATAAATTGGGTGAGTTTGAAAGACATTGATGACGATTGTAACTTGGATATAGTGGTTGATAGCGAAAGATTAAATATGCCGTTTTATGATTTGAGATCGTTTTACAAACTTTTTTATAAAGGCGATGGAAAGGGAGGTTTTATCATTTCCTACAAGTATTAATGTTCTCCTGAAAAGTGGCTTATTGGTTTTTTACTAGCTTTTTGTTTTGTAACTCCCAACGTACAAAATCAGCACCCCCACATTTGGTACTAAAAAAATCAATTTTTCCATTTTTATCATAATCATCAAACCGCATCCATGAAATCCAACTAGTGGGTGAAGCGTAATCCATTAAATTTTTTTTAATAAATTCACTGGTTACATCGGATGCAGCACGATTATTAATTTTTATGATCTGAATATACCATCCATTATAAAAATATTTCATTTCATTACTAATCCATTTTCCACCAGTTCTGGTTACAGCAATTTCATTTTTACCATCTCCATCCAAATCGAATATATCGAGATCGGTAATTACACCGTAGTTATCGACTTCTGGTAATTGAGATTTATTTGAACTCGAAAACTTTAAATCTGGATTTCCCCAAAATATTTCTGTGAAATTATCTGAATCCATCTCGTGACCACCAACAATTAAGTCTAAAAATCCATCTTTGTCTATATCAATAAATTCACAGTGGTAGTGCCCCCCCAATTTATTATTGTCAATTTGATCCGTCGAAATAGTAAAATTTCCCTTTCCATCATTTATAAGGAAATAACTATTTGTTCCGCCTAAAACAAAAATATCTAAGTCACCATCTTTATCAAAATCCCCAGAGGTAGCGCTGTGATAAAATCCAACTTTTGATTCAAATGATTTAAGATCATATTTATCTGAGCTATTAGACATCAGCAATTGTGTGTGTTCTCCTGGAAATGGTGGTCGATCATATCCATGTCCTGTAATGAAAACGTCAGGTTTCCCATCTTTATTAAAATCTCCTACAAGTGCTTTTCTAGCATGGACCAGTGAGGAAGGCTTAATAAAAAAGCTATTATCTAAGACATAATCTCCATTTTTAAAAACATACATCTCTGCTTCGGATTTATCATTATTTCCAGACCCTGGATTTAAGAATATATCATCAACACCGTCATTATTAATATCAAAATAGGCTATAGCCAAGATAAATCCACTATTTCTCCCATTCCTTTTTCTGAGGTCTATTAAATCAATCTTAATTTCAGATTTTTCTAATTCGTATGATGGGAGTTGATAATTTTTTGAAGGATTTGATGGAGAAGAAGGAACATCTGCAACTGGTTCAATATTTTCTTCTTTGGAACAGGAGAGACTTAAAAAAAGTAAGCAGGCATAAAAACTTAAATTTTTCATTTTCAGATTTTTCTCAAAATTTAAATTAATTAGGTAAATATCACATTTTTCGAACCACCTATAAGGTGGAAGGAAAGATGGGTATTAACTTTTTAATTGTCAATAGGAGGTTGGTTATTCAATGATTGATATAGGTAGTATGAATTCAATCCTTGAATTATTTTAATAAATTGAAAACCAGTTATTTAAAAATCAGAGATGCATCTAGGTACATTTTTTTCTAGTAAGTTTTAAAAAAGATGCAGGGGATAAAAATCCTTGTTTAAACGAAACTGGTGGGGATAAAAACAAAAAAAAAGAGGTCATTTCTGACCTCTTTTACCCAACGCTCCTCCTCTTGGACTCGAACCAAGGACCCT
>Ga0115558_1000597_pt1 | contig 23466 bp, 18 predicted proteins | sample COGITO_mtgs_1104_4_FD_87279 | JGI IMG/M metagenome (GOLD analysis project Ga0115558, IMG submission 87279) | Pelagic marine microbial communities from North Sea - COGITO_mtgs_110426 | ecosystem: Environmental > Aquatic > Marine > Epipelagic | place: Germany:Helgoland, sampling site Kabeltonne... | reverse complement strand
GGCCGCACCCAGACCAATGTTGTGCGGAAACAACGTTGCGCCTATCACATTGTTATGGCCGTGCACGGCGTCGCTACCCCACATAATGGGAATACCTGCGTTACCGGCACTGCTGTCTACTGAGGCGTGGTAATAGCTATCGGCAAGGTCGGTCCAAGCGTCGAGAGAGGCTAATTTCTGGCCCCCAGGGAACGAGCCTCCGCCATTTAACACACTGCCCAAACCGTATTCACGTACATCGTCGGGGGTAACGTGTTTAATCTCGCCTTGCAGCATTTGACCCACCTTTTGCTCCAGGGTCATTTGCTTTAGGAGATTGACAACCACTTGGTTATCACCCTGCGGTGCTGAGGCCTGCTGACTATCGCATGCGTTGAGGCTAAGCAAGCCTAAAAAGACGATTAACGTGACAAAGTGTGAGGGCCGCATGGTGGTATCTATCTCTTGGCAGATCGGGGGCAGTCCGCACATCATGGACTGCCGCAACGATAGAATACGAGACTAATTGACTCCAGCGGATTACGACCAACAGGTTGAGCCCCGCGTTAAAGCGGACAGAATAGGCCTTTCACCGGTCCAATAGGCGAGGTCTCAACTGATGCCGAGCGCCGAGCTCAGTGTCTGCTTTCACGCTTCTCGACAATAGTGGTCGATGAAGCGCTGATGTTCAGGTAGCTGAGACACCAAGCGTTGGGCGGCACCATGAATACCGCTGAGGAAGTCTTCCAGTTCTTGGTCTTCCATCATATTGGCAATGGGATGGTATTGCTCTGGGTACAGCCCCTGCCCCAACATGACCTGAGTCCAAGAATTTTCTCCAAAGAGCTCGGTAGGTACTTTGAAGACGCGACCGGTCTCTTTGAATAACTCTATTCGATGTTTCAACGTGTCCGGTATCTCCATAGAACGCACGTGGCGCCAAAACGGCGTATCAGTTCGTTCGGTCACGTGGTAATGCAAGATAATGAAATCTCGAATATTCTCAATTTCGAACATCATTTGGTTGTTGAACTCTTCAATATCGGGCTGACGTACACCCTCATGAGGGAACATTTGCATAAAGCGCACCACTGCGCGCTGAATTAAGTGAATACTTGTAGACTCCAGAGGCTCCATAAAACCGCTTGATAAGCCGACCGCGACGCAATTTTTAACCCAATGGCGACGACGTGTTCCCGTTTGAAATTTAATAGGTCGAGGATCGGTGACTAAAGCGCCCTCTACATTCGAACGGAGCTTCGCTTCAGCGTCATCGCGAGACCAAAATTTGCTGCAGTACACCATGCCGTTGCCCGTCCGGTGTTGTAGGGGAATACGCCACTGCCACCCGGCTTCATGGGCGATGGATCGAGTATAAGGAATGGGTGGCTGAATATTTTCTGTTTGCACCGCTAGCGCACTATCGCACGGCAGCCAATGTTGCCAGTCATCAAAGCCCGCATGAAGGGTTTGCTCAATGAGTAAACCTCTAAAGCCCGTACAATCGACAAAAAAATCGCCGTCAACACAGCCGCCTGATTCAAGGATCAGCTGGGTAATAAATCCTGACTCTGGATCTTGATTTACCTGCTGGATTTTTCCTTCGACACGTGTCGCACCGTACTCTTCGGCAATCCCTCTTAAGAACGTTGCGTACCGCGCCGAGTCAAAATGATAGGCATAGTTGAGGCCCTGATTAGGCATGACCGCAAAGCGATTGTGCTTAGCCGCCAGCCACTCGTTGCAGTACTCCCCGTACTCTTTAGCAATGCCCCGCTCTTTACCTTTTAACCAAAAATGCTGAAACCCAGCAGCCCAGCAGTCCTTGCCGGTAAACCCAAAGGAATGAATATAGTCTTTACCCACATCGAGCCAGTTCTCAAAAGAAATACCTAGCTTAAAGGTACCGCCGACAGCAGCAACAAAATCCTGCTCCTTAATCTTTAATAATTCATGCAAGGTTTGCAGCGTCGGAATGGTTGCCTCTCCCACACCCACCGTTCCAATTTCTTCAGACTCAACAAGCGTGACCTTAACGGTCTTGCCCAATAATTTAGCAATTGATGCGGCGGTCATCCAACCAGCGGTCCCGCCCCCGGCGACAACAACGTGCTCAATTTTCTTCTGCTCCATAATTAGTTCTCCGTCAAAAAACGGTCCATTACTGATTCAATCGATTAATAAGTTCAGCACGTAATCTACGCACGTCATCTTCTCTTAGCTCACCCAGGCAACCTTGCGCATGATCGGGGATGTGTTCCACGCTACCCTCCTCTGCTTTAAACACGTAGTGTTCAAATAGCGCCTGCCACGCGTCTCGCTGACCAGACGGCAAATTTCGTATGGACATCACCGCGTGCATCAGCGCCGTGAACGGCGAGCCCATATAGGCCGCGTTATCTAACCACCAATAATTTACCAGCAAATTACAATCAGCCAATGCCTTCACATGATGCCACCACATGGAGGGTATAAAAATCGCGTCCCCGGGTTCTAGTAAGGCTGTTTGCCCATGCTGTAAGGCCTCTTTAAAACGCGGGTAGCAGTCGAAATCTGGGGCATCAAAATCAACAAGACTGATCGGCTGGCCTGAGGGCGTCCGATCTATTGGGCCAATATATAGATTGTTAACCTGCTCCGTTGGAAACAACGTGAACCGACGTCGACCCTGGACCACACAGGCTATATTGCTGGGAAAGTCATAGTGCGCTGACACAGTAGTTTGATTTCCCATCCAAAAATTCACCAGGGGATCACCTGGGACGGACAGAGGATTGGCATCACGGAAGCCCGGCAACCACTCATCGACAGGGGTCGACCCCACATAAATCGAGCGGCCATTAGGTGATAATTCTTCGTCCTTCAACCGTTGTACCAACTCCTCAAGAGATGCACTGCCCGCTTGAAAATTGAAGCCATTAAATGCTTCGTTGTAACCAAAGCGACCGTTTGCTTCAGCTGGAGCCACATAGGCTGTGACGGGGCGCTTTGTCCAGAACTTGCTCAAGTACTCGCTAAGCCGGGCAATATCTGCTTCTTCGGTAGCAACAGCGGGCCAATGGCTAACAAGGCCTCTCAGCACAATCGGGGTGTCTAGGGCGAATACATCGTCAGGTATCTCCCCTGGCTTGACCACGTCGATACTATCAATGGCAGCCAAGGCATCGTAAATCATGTTGTCACTACGCGCTGTTCTTTACGCTGAATAAGATCCGCAAAGTTGGCGTGAGACGCCAACATCATAAACAGGGGCATCAAAAAGCCTTCGCCTGAGAGCGCCGCCAACTGCTCACCTGACGACTTTCGCAACACCTCTTCATTAATTGTATAAAAGCCCAGAAGCTGATTTTTTGAGCCGTCTTTCAATGTGATGTCTAGCGTCACCGATTCAATAAGCCCAAGAGATTCAAGTGCCATAGTAAAACGCTTGGTGTGTTCGGCACCATCAAACAGTGTTTCCAGTAGATTTGCTGTTTTCTCCAGATAGTCAGTTCGGCCACCGAGAGGTTGAAACAACGCCGTTCCCTCACTGTGGCTCACTCGAGGGTTGGACATATCTACGCTCATCAGACGAATTTGCTGATCATCATCACCCGCATGAGTACCTATCAAGAATGGGCCTTTGCGAATGAACGCTGGAATGGTGTTTAACAGCCAAGTATTGCTTTCGATAAATAGATTTTCGCCCGCCTCAAAGCCCATTAGCGCAACCGGTATAAAGCCCCCTTCACTGTGTTCTTGTAGTAATAAAGGTAGGCTGCTTTGAATATCTCGAAATTCAAAGGTATAAGCGGGACAGCAATGAACGTCATCCCCATAGGTCATGGGGCTCCCTTCAATCACTCGAAGGTCCTTGTGATCAACATTATTCAGTATTTGAAAATCGCTCATAACAGTCTCTTGGGAGCAGCGTTGGCTATTGGGTCAACGCATTGAGTAACGCACGGTTAGTCGGCAGCGCCTGTGTCAATTGTAAGGTTTTCTCTCGCACGTCATGGAGCACCCGGTCGATTCGCTCAGCGCCGAGGCTCCTGTCATGACAGTCCCCCCGTAACACGCGATCAAGCTGCCCGTTCATACCCAGCCAAACGTATTGATAGCTTGCCGCGGGGAATAGTTCATCAAGCCTAGGAGCATCACTGTGGTACGGCGCACGAACCTGCCAAAGAAGTAGCTTATCCTTCAGGCCTTGGGGCAAACGCTCTAACGATCTCGCCTCACGCCAATAGGAAGTATCCTCTCGCTGACTCAGAGCGTAATGCAGCAACAAGAAATCTTGGATGCTGGCCCAGTGCGCCGTCATTTTTTTATTGTACAGTCGAGCAACCGGCGCCAGTAACTCCTTATTAGCCGGAAAATTTTCCACCAAGGTGGTAATGCCTTGCTCGATCATCGCCAAGGCCGACGCTTCAAGTGGCTCTATAAAACCAGCCGATAGGCCAATCGCTACACAGTTACCACGCCAGGGCTCAGGTCGATAGCCTGGTTCGAAATGCACAACGCGAGTAGTCAACGACGATGTGATTTCAGCTGTCGTGCTGACACTAACATAAGTCAGCAATGTTGCCCGCGCCTCGTCCTCTGAGATCTTATCCGCGTCATGAACATAGCCCACCCCTCGACGACTCTGCAGCCCAATATCCCATATCCAACCGTGTGCTTGTGCTGTCGACAGGGTGCAGGAGGCAATCTCGTCATCGGGACTACCGTAGGGTACTTGAGTGACTATCGCCCGGTTGTTTGGCAAGGTATCACGCAGGGACTCAAAGGGACTGTGTAAATGTTCGCCAATGAGTAAAGCCCTCTGACCGGTACAGTCAATAAATAGGTCGCCACTAAGTGATGGAGTATTCGCCAGCTCGACTCGCTCAATAGCCCCCATTGCGTCGCTAACAACCCCTAGCACGTCATCGCGTATGTGGATAACACCAAGCTGCTCTGTACAATGGTGCTTCAGTAATTCTGCAAATTTGCCCGCATCAAGGTGATAGCCATAGTTCAGTGCGAACGCATAATCGGGCATGCCAAATTGTTTAGGGGCTTTATTCGCCGTCGCGACGGCAGCCTGAGGCGTCACCGCGTGACAAAATAAGTGGCCGTCATCGCGGCTACGCCACCAATCAGCAAGGTTTAAGGATGCGTAGTCTGCGGGCAAACTGAAAGGGTGCATATACTCGTCATCAGCCTGTCCATTAACCCAGCCTTTAAACAGTGTGCCCTGCTTCAAGCTCGCCTCACAGTGCTTGAGTACCTCACGCTCGGTTATGCCGATAGACTGAAGCGTTGCGCGCATTGAAGGCCAGGTACCCTCACCGACCCCAATGGTGGGGACGGTAGGTGATTCCACCAAGGTAACCACCACGTTATCAGTTAACGCGGCAGCCAGGCGAGCGGCTGCCAACCAACCCGCAGTCCCACCGCCAACGATAACTATTCTTTGGGTATTCATATGGAGCTATTGACACTCATTAAACAAAGAAGAAGTGTAGTGGTATTTAAATGTAAAAAAAGCTGCCCGAGAGCAGCTTTTTAACATTTGAAGCACTAACACCATTGGTCAGAACGTATAACGCACGCCTATATTATATCGCGGTCCTGATTGACCAACAAATAACGGTTGGTCATCTGTTCGACCATAGACGTAAACTGTCTCATCGGTGATATTAATAGCATCAACGAACAGATTGAGATTGTCGGTCACCGTAAATTGCGCACCAATGTCGACCTGATCATAGGCAGCAACGTAAGTGGGTGGAATACCTCCCACATTCGCCTGTCCAGTGCCTGCTAGGAAGTCATCTCGCCAGTTGTAGGCTACTCGAACGGAAAACCGATCGTTCTCATAGAAACCCACTAGGTTGGCAGAATCGCTAATACCTGCGACAACAAATTGTTGGGTTAAATCAGTGTTGTCGTAGCCAGTATCCGAAGTGACGAATGTAGCGTTGGCGATCAACCCAAATCCAGTATCCCCAAAGGTATGCTGGAGATTGACTTCCCAACCGTCAACCGTATCCTCGTCCTGATTGATCGGCGCTATGACTCGGAAGTTAGCGAGCTCGTCGCCCGGCTGACCCGAAATCCGGCCGGTGGCCGTGTCAACACCGGGAGATCCAGCCTTGTTGGCAAGAATCCAGTCGTAGAGCTCTCCGCTAGTAGCTCCTGACCCCAATGCCGAACGCGCTTCATCCGCGTAGGCACCCTGGCCCGGGTGTGCCAGATTGAAGAGCGGCTCATTGAACTCCGCAAAGCCAATAAAGTTGGTAACGTCCTTGGTAAAGTAACCAATAGATAGGTAGCTCGCGTCATCGTAGTACCACTCAAATGACAAATCGATATTGTCGGACTCGAAAGGCTCTAGGTTGGGGTTACCCCGCGACCCATTACCCCCATCGATACGCAACAACTGATCGATCGTTTGACCCCCTTGAATATCTGCATAATTTGGGCGTGTCATGGTCGTACTGAAAGAGGCCCGGAAAATCATGTCTTCGGTCAGATCGAACCTGATGTCAAGGTTAGGTAATAAATTATCATAGCTACCCGACAGTTCAGTGAAATCACCATTGCCTTGAATGGCACTGAATTCGTTACCGCCAACCCAGTCAATACGATCGTATAAAGGGGCGAGGGCCTGAGAGTCAATGTCTGTCTCTTCGTAACGCACACCGAGGCGAATAGCGACAGGGACATTGCCCATGTCGAAACCCATATTCAACTGCAGGTACGCAGCCGTCTGCTCCTCGGTGGTGCGCCGGTCTACACTGTAATTGCTGGAGGCGCACAAACCTGTGCCACAATCCCCCATGTCGGCGGCCTGAAAAGTAGTCGCTTCACCACTGGCCATGAGCGATTCGGTACGCTCAATAACTGCGGCCATATCGTAGGCATAGTAATTCGTGACGAGATCAGGATCATTTCCGCCTGACACCTCATCAAAGCGCCCTGCAGAGGACACCTCAGTCATGAGGTCTGCTATGGCACCCGGTTGAGTGACCCCGCCCCATGCATCGCGCTGCACGACGGAGCTGGCAGACCGATTGTTAACTTCGGTGAAGCTAACGCCGAAATCAACGCTCTTGACAAACCCATCGGGGTCAAAGTCAAAGGATCCACCAGCGCGGGCCTGTTCTATATCCATGCGCGCATAGTTGTTAGCGAAAACACTACCTGTAACGATCATATCGTCAGGGCTGAGCGGATTTGACAAGTCTAAAGACAAAACCGGCAAGTCGCCTCGATCAAAATAGGTGGTGGTCTTGTCACGACTGAAGGCGGCAATAGATAACAGCGCAGAGCTACCATACTCACTGTCAGGACGTTGCTCTGCACTTGAGTCGTGGTAGTCAAACATCAGCGATAAACGATCAGTGGCGTCCCATACAATGTTGAAGCCCACCGACTTATTTTCCGCTACTGTGGCGTCACTACCAGCCCCCATCGCGAAATCCCCAGCGCCACCGTTGAACTCAGCGTAGGTAGTGGGTGATGCATTACTGTTGCCGTCCCACACGGTTTCCTGGCCACCGAAGTTATACCAAGCAGAGTAGTTAGTGAATGTACGCTCAAGCTCAACTTCTGAATACGTGTAATCAAGCGTCGCTGTAACCGCTTCAGAGGGTGCCCACTGAAGGGTTAACTGTCCGTTGGTACGAACTCTGTCCCACTCTGCGAACTCGTAGCCAGTATTTTGCGGCACTGAATAGCGCTCGTCTGCGGTTGTAGGCCTGTTCTGCTGCGTTCCAAGATCGTAGGGCACACCGCCCCATTCGGATGGACGCGCACTACACCAGCAGTTGTCTGTATCGCCGGTAAAGGAACGCCAGCCGCCCACGCTGCCCGTAGCAGCACCATTGTTACGTTCCTGGCGGACAGCCGTTAGCGCGATACCGACCGTATCGTCCAAGAAGGTGTTCGAAATCAACAATGACACTTCTGGAGTGAAGTCGTCGCCTTCCTCTGTGGACGTATCGTGCATGGCTGATGCTGCAACGGTGGCGTTAAAACCAGGGGATTCCAAGGGCCGCGTGGAAACGATATTGATCGTTGATCCGATACCGCCAGTCGGCACATCGGCTTTACCACTCTTATACACCTCAACCCGCGACACACCTTCTACTGCAAGATTACTGAAATCAAAAGAGCGACTGGTGCCTCCAGTCGTCGGCATCTGCCGGCCGTTAAGCGTCACTAGGTTAAACGCGGGACCAAACCCCCGCACGGTGACATACTGGCCCTCACCACGAGTCCGGTCGATCGACACCCCAGTGACGCGTTGAAGCGCTTCAGCGAGGTTTGTATCTGGAAACGCACCGATGTCTTCTGCAGTAATGGCATCCACAACGCCTGCGTCAAAGCGCTTAACGTCTGCCGATGCCTCTAAACTTTGCCGGATGCCTCGAACAATGACTTCTTCCATCCCGGAATCGGCGTTATCTGCACTAATTTGATCCGGCTGGGATGTCTGCCCCTGCGCCAACATGGAAGACACCGCAATAGCAACCCCAGCAGCCAAGGGGGCTCTATGAAAACGTTTCTTTTGCATTTTATTTTCTCTCTGTGTGAGTGACCGATTAGCGTGTTTTTAGTTGTTATCTGTGTGTAGATTCGGGTTATCTGACCATATCGCAGCGAACCGTGGAGCACTCGTGAAATAGGACAAGTCGGGCTATTGCTACGACAAAGCGGCACAGGAGGCGAGTTGCCAGTTGCGAGGAGCACCGCCGTGCTAGCAAGTCAGGCGAGGAGTCGGCGTATTTTCAAGTGAGTAAATGGCGCATAGCGTCCCGGTAATTACGGCTCACCTTGAGGGTAACGTCACCAGAGAGATAAAGTAGGCTCTCCCCTTTCGGTAGGGAAACAACCCGCTGAACCTTGTCCATATTGGCAATGGTCGATCGATGTATTCGGGCAAACTGCCCGCTTAAACGCCGCTCTAATTCTTTCATCGTGGAACGCAGAATATGCGTCTCGCCAGCAACATGAACGCACATATAATCGCCAGCAGCATCAATCCAATCGATATCTTTAATATCAATCAGATGAGTGTCGCTGCCATCTTTAATCGGTAGCTTCGTTGTTTCCGTTGTCCGGCCATCGGATAGGTTGCCTACACGACCTGCTTGCATGTGTCCCATTGCATTTACAACAGCACCTTTATCATGCAATAGCGTTTCAGTACGCTGCCGTTGTCGAACCCGTTCAAGGGTTAGCTGCAGACGGGCAGGATCCAAAGGCTTCAGCAAATAATCTACTGCATTTAATTCAAAGGCTTCGAGCGCAAATCTGTCAAAGGCAGTAACAAAAACAATCATCGGGAATACGTCCGCTTGTAACTGTGCAACAACTTCTAATCCATTGATTGCAGGCATATGCACATCTAAAAAAACCAGGTCAATGGAAGTGGTTCTGAGGCTATGGAGCGCCTCCTTACCGTTACGACAGCTGGCGACAATGTCAATATCGGGCTCGGCGCTCAATAACGATCGCAAACTGTCCAAAGCCAATGGCTCATCATCAACAAGCAGCGTCTGAAGCCTATCCAGCATAGCGCTGCTCTCCCAAAACTAATGTGCCGCGATGTACAGGCAAGCTTAGGACGACTCGCCGACCTCCCAGCATTGAACGGTCAACTGCAACGCTGCTCTGACGACCGTAGAGATTGCGTAGACGCGCTTTTATATTGGCGAGCCCAATGCCAGTGCCTGCGTCTGAGTCTGAATCTGAGTCGGTCACCTTACTCAACGGAACTGCATCAGAGCCACTATCCTCAACGGTTAATACCAACGTGTTATTATTCAGATTCGCTGCGACCTTGATTACACCGCCTTCTTCAGACTGAGCAATCGCGTACTTAATGGCATTTTCAAGCAAAGGTTGCAGAATCAGACTCGGCACCTGGACGTCGTCAATTCCGTCGTCGATGTCGGTATGCAGCGTCAAGCGATCCGAAAATCGCACCTGCTCAATTTCCAAATAAAGTGAAGCGGCGTCTAGCTCTTGCCTTAGCTCGACAGTCAATTGCTCGTCGGACTCTAAGGAATAACGCAGAAAATTACTCAATTTCAATAACATAGGCTTAGCATCATTCGCGCGTTCGGCTGAGATAAGTGCGTTGATTGCATTGAGGGTATTGAATAAAAAATGTGGGTTAAGCTGATACCTTAATAGTTGCAGTTGAGATTCTCTAGCCGCTGACTCAGCTTCTGCTCGTTTTAAGGCGTCATGACGTTGACGCGACTCTAATACCAACAGCTGCTCGTGCTCACTTTGCAGTAAACGATGATACTTAATACCGTGATACAAAGCGGCCCACGCTAAAAACACAAAAATCGATGGGAACCACCAGCCACCAAAGTCGCCCCAAAGATCTCGCTCGTCTGTCATCGCCATGAACAATAGTAATCGCCCACCCGCCCATAGCGTGGAGATAAGGAGTACCGTTAGCACGTTGACAACAATGCGCTGCCAAGTTGGCCAGTCCCAGCAAACGCGGAATAAATAGCGCATGGGCAGGCTTAACAAAAGCCCGGCAATGGACTGCAAGACATTGTGCGCTAGGTAACTCAACTCGAACTGATTGTAGGGCCGACTCAGGGTGAAATAGGTGACCAAAGATATACCTATCCAACCCAGCACATTCATGATCCAAAATTGCGTGCTGGGGTCACTGCTGACGCGGTAGTAGCGTGATTTCTGAATGTCTTGACTTGACATAGACATGCTCTTCTCAGAGGGCTTGGTCCGCAACGAACCGTTAACAGACCACCTAGGCCAGCTGTGAAGCCACTGGTGACCGTCTACTATCACTCTCTTTTAACACAACTCGACGGCTAATCGGAATGGACAATCAGCGAAATAACGTACTCCCCTATGGCAATCGTCGGCGGTGACACTGTTCTGGCAACCGCTTAGCGTGTACCTTCTAAAGCGAACTACCCCTGTACAGCGTATAATTCAGCGCTGCCCACACTGATGAAATTCATACGGCTACGGAGTTAGCATTATTATGAGCGAAGATACTGTGTACACCCCATCCTCGGTATGGACCTGGGATGATCAAAGTGGTGGGAAATTCACCAACATCAATCGACCCATTAGTGGCGCCACTCACGACAAGATGCTGCCGCGGGGCAAACATCCACTGCAATTGTATTCCTTAGCCACCCCCAACGGGGTAAAAGTCACGGTGATGCTTGAGGAACTCTTGGCCCTCGGGTTTACCGGGGCCGAATACGACGCCTATACGGTAAATATTATGGAGGGCGAGCAGTTTGGTAGTGGCTTTGTCGGAGTCAATCCAAACTCAAAAATACCTGCGTTACTCGACTGCAGCGGTGATGAGCCTATTCGGGTATTTGAATCAGGGGCGATCTTGCTGCATCTCGCCAATAAGTTTGATGCATTTTTGCCTGCCGACAGCCACGCTCGAGCGGAGACCTTCAATTGGTTGTTTTGGCTGCAGGGCGCTGCGCCGTATTTAGGCGGTGGCTTCGGCCACTTTTATGCCTACGCGCCGAGTAAAATGGAGTACACCATTAACCGCTTCACCATGGAGATTAAACGTCAACTGGATTTACTCGATAAAGCGCTGGCTGAGCGTCCTTTTCTCGCCGGCAATGACTATACGATTGCCGATATTGCCACTTGGCCCTGGTACGGCGCCTTGGTGAAAGGGCTACTCTATGAGGCAGGCGAATTTCTTGACGTAGGCTCCTATGTGCATGTTAATCGATGGGCCAACACCGTCGGTGATCGACCCGCAGCCAAGCGCGGGCGACTTGTGAATCGCGCGTGGGGAGACGAAGACAAGCAATTGCTGGAGCGGCACAACGCCAGTGACTTCGACACCGTGAATTGGCAGTAACCGCTGCCCGACCCCCCAGCGATAATCGATCGCTAACGATGGGCAGGGACATCCATCGTCACACTCGGCGTCCCCCGTGCGGTTCAGGCTTCGCGTGAAAATTCCTAAAAAAGTGGTAAACTCGCCAGCCAGCGCCAAATGGCCATCCTGCACACGCGCAACACGACTAAAGCCCCGGACCACTCTATGCCCGAACTTGATCAGGTCGCAGCGACAACGTTGCTCACCGACGACAACAAAGATCTTCTAGCGAGGATGCTGGAAAAAGCCCTTCAGCAACCCCTAGTGCCCATGGAACCGGCCGCTGCCAAGCAGTATATGGAACAAGTCGCCCAGCGAACTGCACTCGATGCTGGGGTAGACATACAGTTATTTCAGATGGTGCAACTGTCGAGTAGTGAATCGACCTATGTGATGCGTGTGGCGTTACTAAGCGATCAACAAGCCATCGGCTTAGATATTATGGATGCGGAAAATGGACAGTTTTTCATTCCTGAGGCATGCCCAGTTTGCCAGTTAGCCGCCGTCACCCTTAACTGAAGGCCCCTAGTTGAAAGAACGCATTGCTTACGCAACATTAGTAGGGCTTGTCGCTTATGCCGCCGTTGCTACTGACCTGTATCTTCCCGCACTCCCCGCCATAGTCGATGAGTTTAACGTCAGCGAAGCTCAGGGGCAGCTGACACTCAGCTTATTTATGCTGGGCATGGCCGTTGGCCAACTCTTTTTTGGCCCGCTGTCTGACTTCTACGGCAGGTTGCCTGTAGTGACTGTGGGTACCATTTTTTTTATTGCCACCTCTGTGGCCTGTGCGGCAGCGCCCTCCATGGAGTTCATGTGGGTGACGAGGTTTATTCAAGGATTGGCCGCCAGTTCAGGGCCTGTCATTGCCCGAGCCATCGTCAGTGATCGCTATCATGGTCCCCGAGCCGCACAAGTCATGTCAATGCTGGGAGCAGCCATGGCTGTTATACCCTTAATTGCCCCTACGATTGGCTCATGGATTTTAGTCGTGTTTGACTGGCGCGCTACCTATCTCGCGCTAGCCGTTTTCGCTATCGCAGTGCTTATGGGGTTGCGTCAATTTCAAGAGTCGGCTCCCGCTATTGGCCAAGGCGGCGTCGATATTGGACGTATATTTCGGCTATTCTCCCGCTGTTTGTCAACCATGCGCTTTATTGGCTATCAGGTCTGTGGGACCGCGACGTACTCGGCCATACTGGCCTACCTGTCGACCGTCGCCTTTTTCATGCGCGATGTATTCGAACTCCCCTCGCAGTACTTTGGCTACGCGTTTGCTATTTCTGTTGCCGGTTTCATGGTCGGCGCGCTGCTTTGTTCACGTTTGGTCATGCGCTTGGGTACAAATCCAACCATGACTATAGGGGTGGTGTTAACGTTGCTAGCAGCCATTGTTCAGTGGTGGGCGGCCCCAGGAGGGTCCGCTAACATCAGCCTGCTCGCTGTTAGCTCCTGGGGATTATTTTTTGGTATCGGCCTCACCTCAGCAAATGCCGCCATGGGCGCTATTTCATTGTTCCCTCAATCGGCAGGGGCGGCGTCTGCCGTATTTGGTTTCATTCACGCTACCGTAGCCGCCATCGCAGGATTTATTGCCGGCCAACTGTATGACGGCACCTTGGTACCCACGGCAACCATAATGCTTATTTGTGCGGCCATAGGCCTATTAGGCGTCCCGCTGGCTCGTGGATCACGCATACCTGAACACCTGAATTAATCGCGCCAAGCACTCACTCCGACCACATCGCTACACTCGCCTATTAGCCGCTATTCTGCTCGACCCATAAACACGCTCCGGTAAATCACCTTAGCCAATGCACACCCACCCCGAGGGCAACCCCTGATACCAAAAATGACGGCGCAGCGTGGCAAATTGAGCCTGTCGATCTGCTATAGGGGTAGGCGTTAGGCGCGTTTTGACCACGCCGGCACTATAGGTGGGTAGACCTGCAGTAACGCCTATGCGGTACCGGGTTGAATTGCCACTAGACTGCTCTCCATCGGAGGTGCATATTGACCCTCATCAGTACAGAGTCAGCTACAGCGTCGATGCTTGAGGATAAATATCGTCATCCTACCAGGAGCTTGCGTGCACGAATTAACGAAAGATATAGAAGTACTCACCCAAGCAATCATTCGCTACGCAGTGGAACGGGTCCGTATGGATCCACCCACCTTGGACGCGCCACAGTCCAAAAATGATTTGCAGGCGATGGCGGGTCAAACCATCAATGAAGAGGGCATGGGTGGCCTAGAGGCGTTGCGAATATTTACCGATGTGCTCGCGCCGGCTTGTCTCTCAGTGGACCATCCTCGCTTGCTCGCCTTCGTGCCAGCTGCACCAACAGAGGCTGCAACTCTCTTTGATTTAGTGGTGGGAGCCTCGAGTATTTTTGGCGGCACGTGGCTAGAAGGCGCAGGGGGAGTTTATGCTGAAAACCAAGCCCTCCGATGGATTGCCGACCTAGCAGGCTTTCCCGCCGAAGCCGGCGGTGTATTCGTCAGTGGCGGTACCGCGGGTAACCTGTCAGCTCTATCGGCGGCGAGATACAAATGGCGACGCCGGCGTCCCAACATGCGGACAGCCCGTGGACTTATTATTTCCTCGAAAGGCGCCCACGCCTCCATTGCTCAAGCAGCGCAAATAATGGATGCCGATTTAATCGAGGCGGGCAGTCATCGCTTGATGGGTGCCCACGTTACCAAGGCAATCACCGATCTGTCGACCGAAGATCGATCGCGCTTGTTTGCGGTGGCGGCGACAGCAGGCACAACGAACTTGGGCATCATCGATGATTTATCGGGTATTGCCGATATTTGTGGGCAAGAGGATCTTTGGCTACACGTGGATGGCGCCTACGGTGGAGCAGCGTTAGCCGCACCCTCAGTGCGCGCCGATTTCAACGGTATTGAACGTGCTGACAGCTTTATTGTTGATCCGCATAAATGGCTGTTTGCGCCCTTTGACTGCTGCGCCCTACTCTATCGTGATCCGAGTATTGCCCGGCAAGCGCATCGTCAGCATGGAGACTATCTCGAAGTACTCTACGATGGCGTCTGGAACCCCTCGGATTATGCGCATCACCTATCACGAAGAGCCCGCGGGCTTCCACTGTGGTTCAGCCTAGCGTGCCACGGTACGAAAGCCTACTCAGACGCCCTCGAGCAAACCATACAGACCGCCAAACACGCCGAAGCCTTAATCATTGCCCATCCAAACTTAGCCATGGTCTTTGAGCAGCATTTATCCATCTGTGTCTTTAAACGAATCGGCTGGCAGGACGAGGATTATCAGGCCTGGAGCAACCGCTTGCTCAATGAAGGCCTCGCTTTTGTCACCCCCACCAAACACGAGGGCGAAACTGTCTTACGTTTTTGTATTATTAATCCTCGGACTAGTGTCGATGATATCCAAATAATCTTGGATACCCTCTAAACCGTGACTGAGCACTGGCCTTATCGTTGGGACCTTCTATTTCGCTACCGCTTTATCGAAGTAATAGCGCTCTGGGAGGGCCGCCTGACTACGCGCCATTTAGTCGAGACCTTTGGTATTGGTCGGCAGCAAGCTAGCAAAGATATCAATACCTACAACCGCGAAATTAGCCAAGGCAATCTTATTTATAACGCCACCATTAAGGGCTATGAGCCCTCTGGCACCTTTGAGCCACGAGTCAGTCGTGGTCTCGCAGAGGAATACCTACAGTTATTAGCCAATCGTAGCGAATTAAGTCGAACCTTTAGCGCACTTGCCTTACCCCGAGGACACACGGAGGTACTCGACCCCCCTAGACGCACTGTATCACCCGAAGTGTTACGGCCATTGCTTCGAGCGGCTCGCGAAAGACAACGTATCGAAGTGGATTACGTATCACTCAATAACCCCGACCGAGAGGGTAGAATCATTGCTCCGCATACCTTGGTCTGGACTGGTTTACGCTGGCATGTTCGCGGTTGGTGCGAAAAGAATCGCGATTTCCGTGACTTCGTGCTCAGTCGTTTCCGAGGGCTGCCCGAGATCTTGGGGCCCACCGACCACTCTGTAGAGGATGACATTGATTGGAACACCACCATCAACCTAGACATTGTTCCAGATCCTCGGTTGAGCCCGGAGCAGCAAGCGGTCATCGCTGTCGATTTTGGGATGTGCGAGGGTGTTCTGCACATCACCCTTCGCGCCCGACTGCTCAACTATTTAGTGCAATTGCTCAATATCAATACGGGCACTCCCCATGACGACCCCAGAGCCCAGCAAGTCATTATTGCTAACCAAGAAGCAGTGGCGGACTGGCTTATCTAGCGCCCTCCCTAGGTCCTGCCAGCCCGTCTATCGGCATCTGGCAGCCTGTTTTTGTGATCGCCCTCACATTAACTGGCATGATGAGACTATTTTTGTGAAGCCCATCCCATAACAACGCATTGCTGCTACCCAGAGGTTTTCTGGCATCGTACCCTTCTTCCTCACAACGAAATAATTGCGCCCAACAGAGAGACAGCCCATGACGTCAACAACTGCAAACACCGGTGAGGTAACCAACGAACGCCGAGGGCGCGTGGAAGCCGTTCCTGAAAAACTTGATCGGTCATTGAGTTTTGAGCAGTCGGTAACGCTCACTACCAAAGCGCAGTTTGGTTGGTCAGTAGCGTTTGTCCGTAGACCGCTGTTTGTAGAGCCCGAGGTGGTCATTACCAATCCGGATAAAACCGAGTACTTACTCATCGCAGAGGATGGCTCGGAAGCACCGTTTTTTAACGCTCGTAACGACGATTTTAGTTGATCACACCTCAGTAAGCTCGGCGCGGGTAGCACAGTGCTTCCTGTAGCCGTTGTTGTCCCACCCTGTGACCTACGCTAGGCCTTCAGCGCTTACCCACTGACGGTGTTTTCAACCATCGATCGGCAACCACCACCATCAAACACCCCACCAGCAGACCGATAGCCGCTCCGGCCAATGATGGCAGCAGGCTCTCGGCAAGGCCAAGTCGTTGAGCACCCTGCTCAATCCACTGTGTCAGTGGATGCCAGGCATGCATCAAAATGCCTCCGCCTACGAAAAACATGGCTATGGTGCCTGCCACCGATAGAAACCGCATAAGCCACGGCGCAAAATTCACCAACCCATGACCAAACAGTCTAGTATTTTTGCTGATAAGATCGTCGCCATTGCGCTGAGTCAATAGCAGCCCCACGTCGTCTATCTTTACAATGACCGCGACAAGCCCGTAAACCCCCACAGTCATTAACGTGGAAATACCTGCCAACACAGCAATCTGTATGAGTAAATCTTGACCCTTAACGATACCCAGCGTGAGAACAATAATTTCTGCCGACAAAATGAAATCAGTCCGGATAGCCCCGCGAACTTTTTCCTTTTCTTCACTCACCAGATCTTCCGCCGTCCCCGAGAGTTTCTGCACACGCTTCGCACGCTGTTGATCGTTATGTTTAGGCGTCGGATGAAGCAGCTTTTCAGCGCCCTCAAAGCAGAGATACAACCCGCCACACACTAATAGCGGCGTAATCAAGATAGGCGCAAATGCAGCTATGATGAGGGCGCCAGGAACCAATAGGCATTTATTGAGCAAAGACCCTTTAGCCACCGCCCAGACAACGGGAAGCTCTCGCTCTGGCCGAACGCCAATGACTTTTTCAGCGTTGACTGCAAGGTCATCACCGAGTACCCCAGCGGTCTTTCTTACAGCCACCTTGGTCATGACTGATACGTCGTCCAAAATGAGTGTGATATCGTCAAGAAGTGCCAATAAACTGCCAAATGCCATACTATTTCCTAGCTTTTTTACGTCGCTTCGACGGCGCTAATTCTGGCCGCACCGTATTCTTAAAAAAATCGTTTACCAACGTGCGCTGGCCGTCATCGAGTTACTTTTCATCAATAAGAAAAATACCGCGGCGACGCACCCCTGCCACACGCACGCGAAAACATTCGTCTACATTGCTCGAGAAACTCCCAAGATAGCGTACCCGCTGAATGAGGGGTACATCTGCGCTCTGTGCTTCCTGCAGAACCCGTGCAGTAAATGACAGCCAGCTTAGCTCTCTGGGGTAATGGTATGGGTCCCCTAGGTCGGCCAATAACCGCGTAATAGCGCTCAACTCGCTCATGGCATGCCCACTGGCTATTTGACTCAGGCGTGATGTCAACGTCTGCCTGCTTATATCCTTCGACAAATCCTCCCGTGGAATCGATGTAGCAAAGCCAACCCTTTCCAGCGAACGCTCATGGTTTGAGCGTTAAGGTGTCCGTCTTTAACAACGCCAACACGTTTTCTACCGTATTACCTATTAGCTGGGCTTTGATGCCTCGACGCCCCACTGTACCCATCACGACGAGTTGAGTTTTTAACCGAGCGGCCTCGGAAACAATGGTTTTCGCCACCGGACCACGTTTAAAAATGAATATCGAGGGGGACAAACCGACCTCTTTGGCGAGTTTCTCCATCAGCGGGAGCTGCTCTTTTTGTCGTTCCTTGGCGTAGGTTTTTGGGTCAATAATATCCAGATCGGACAAGATGCTGGGCACGTCAAGCACACATAGCACCTTTAACTCGATATCGAGAATTTCAGCATAATGCCTAGCTTCTCTAAGAATATCGACATTGAGTCTTTGCTTCGCTTTGCTGGTGGTATCGAGATCTACAGTAGCCAAAATTGACGCGCCTTTTGCCCAACGCTTTTTATTGACCAGCAATACCGGTACTGGGCAGGTGCGTAATAAATGCCAGTCGGTTGACGTGTGCGCCAATGACTCTGATTTGTGACGACTTTTTACCACGGCGGCATAATGGCCGCTGGCTGCGCGTTTGCCGACCCAGTCGTGGATCATTTCGGCCCAAACCACAGTGAGCTTGATGGCACGGTCGGCACTTGGGATTTTACTCAGCCGTGCGCTGATAGTGAGTCGACGCTCCGCTATCAACTGTTTTTTGATCCTATCAGCGCTTATCTTATCCACCTTCAGACGCCCGATATCCAAAAAAGTAAACGCCACTATTTCTGGGATAAGATCCATTTCCTCGGCCAGATGTAATCCTCGCGCAATCGCCGAACAACGGTCCTCGATATCAGCAATGATCAATAATTTTTCGTTCATGGTGTCTACTACCCTCAATCTCTGCTATCCCTCAAGACTGCCAGTATAGAAGTACGCCTCCTGTGATGCACGCACTACACGCAGTCTTTGCTTATCGTTTCTCTCGCTCGACACTATTCATTGCTTGGCCCACACTGAGGTATTGGTCAATGAAAGTAATGATCCGCTGTGCACACTCAGCGGGCGCCTCGAGGGGAAGTAAATGTCCGCCTTCAAGCTGCTCTACAGCCAATGCTGGCATGGCTGCTTGCCATAGTTTCACAAGCTCTGGGGTTATGACGTCACTCTCCCGCCCAACAATCCCCAACAGTGGTGCACGCATCGCTTTTAATTTTCTAAAAATACTCGGTGCACTGCGATAGACGCAGGCCTCCCAAGCCCCGGACCAACGAAGTCGTATACCGCCATCCGCTGCTTGCTCGTGACCGGCATGAACGTAATCCCACAGCGACTGGTCAGATAGTCGCCGAAATGGCCGCTTCGCTCGATAAAACGTAAATGCTTCATCAACATGAGCAAATCTGTGGGGTCGATTTAGCGCCACTTTGGCCATGGGTAGTTCGTAAGCGAATAACCTCGCCATTAGCTGCATCGGCAACCAAAATTTCAACGGCAGCAACACCGGATCGATCGCCACTAAACCTGTCACCAAATCAGGTCGCTGCGCAGCAGCGAGCATGCTCACGACGGCTCCCATAGAATGCCCAACCAACCAGACAGGCGCATCGATATTCTTTTCTAAGCTCATAAGTAAGTCGTCGGCATATACTTGCCAATCCAATCGCTTAGGGGCGTGATTTTTTGACCACAGTGGCCTGTGTTCAATGGTGTCAACTCTGAAGCGACCCGCGAGACCTTCGAGGAGTTGTCGATAGCTGCCTGGTGGATAGCCGTTAGCGTGCAGAAAGACTAAACGCGGCTCGTCGCCAAGGTGTCGTTCACTGAGGTGCTGATCGCTGAGCCGGAATGGCGTTAACTCTGAGCCCATGTCACTGCTTTCCTAGTCTATTACCGTCTGAACACTGCCCTCGATGGCGCGCTAAGCGTAGTCTCCCATATTTCATCCTCATCACGACACTCCTACTTAGTGGCAGGAATGAAAAACTCCGCCACAAACCCGCGGCGGTGCACAAGGGGCCGCCTGCTCAGATGAGAGCGGGTCGCCTGAGTAGAGCCACCCCTACGCTGAAGACCGCAAACGACAGGTCCTCAACATCGCTCACCGATTTTCATGCTGTTTGGAACATAAGGCACCTGTCGACCGTGGTGTATAATTAGGCAATTTACTAATATCAGCCGACATGACTAGTTAGCGCAGTGAGTACAGCATGCAAGAACAGGTCCCTAATTTCGATAAAGACACTATTGCTAAAATAATAGTAGAGCTATTTGGCATTGACGGTGGAATATCTTCATTAGTGTCTTTTGAAGATCAAAATTTTCTTATTACAACAACAACAACCAAATATGTGTTGAAAATTGCTAATAAGAAATGGGCCCACGAATTTTTAGCGACGCAAGCCAATGTACTTTGCTATTTAAAGAAGGCTGCACCTGAACTTACATTTCCTAGCATTGTAAAAAACGTAGAAGGCCAGAGCCTTAGCTACGTAGACGGTTTTGCCATACGGCTGCTGACCTATCTTGAAGGGGAGCTTTATACCCATGCCACAAAATCACCGGAACTTTATGAGGATATTGGCCGATTTTTAGGTCGATTCTCACGCGCCATGGAAAATTATAGTGATGGGTTTACAGAGGGCTCAGATGCGCTATGGAAACTTGATAATGTCATGGCCTGCAAGGTACACCTTGCTAAAGTTATCGATGAAGATGCAAGAAATCGAATCAGTCGACTGTTTGATGTTTACGAAGAGAACATCTTGCCGAGGCTTCCCTCTTTACGTAAAGCCGTCATCCACGGTGACGCCAACGAGCAGAACCTACTGGTGTCATCAAATAATTCAAAGCGAATATCAGGGTTGATAGATTTCGGTGAACTCCAATTGGCAAGTCAAATAAACGACCTTGCAATAACGCTAGCCTATTCTCTACTTGGAGAAGATGACATAGCCATGGCCTCGACAAAAATCATAGCGGGTTATGAGCGCGAATTCACTTTAGAACCTGCAGAGCGCGAGATACTTTACTATTTAATGGCAATGCGTTTGGTGACCAGTATTACTATGAGCTCCCACGCCGCCAATTTGTTTCCTGATAACGACTATATCGTAGTCTCTCAAACACCTGCTCGAGCATTGCTGGAAAAACTTGAACGAGAAAAATACATTCTGCTGTAAGAGGACGCAAATGAGCTACATAGAACCCTGGTCAAAGAAGCATAAAAAAGTTGCCGGCAGCGCCGTATATAGTTTGTCCAACTCTTTTGTCGAACCACTTACTAACGAGCAATTGATTGAGTTATCCCTCGAAAGAGGCGATCAGCAGATTGTCGATGAATTTCGACACCATTCTTTAGCCTATACCCCCAGCGGTGGCAGCCTCGATCTTAGGCAAGTCATAGCGAATTTTTACGGACCGGACATTAGCGCCGATAATATTGTTGTGTTTCCAGGTGGCCAAGTCGCCTTGCAGACTGCGGCTGCCGCCGTCTTGGACAACAAAAGCCACGCTATCGTTTTTAGCCCCGGGTATCAGTCTGTTCAACAAGCCCCGGTACAGGCTACGAGCCAGATAACTACCATTCAACGTAGGTCAGTAGATCATTGGCAAATAAACCCCCAATGGGTAGAGGCCGCTATTCAGGATAATACGAGGTACATCGTGATCAACGAGCCTTATAACCCGGCGGGCACGCTGATGAGCGCCCAACTACAACAGCAGCTTAAAGATATAGCCCAAAAAAACGGCATATTCTTGCTATCTGATGAGGTGTACCGATTTCTAGAGCACGATGCCAACGACAGACTACCGGCCATGGCTGATCTCTATGCGAAAGGACTCAGTCTTTGCACGCTCTCCAAACCTTGGGGTGGCTGTGGTATCACCATTGGCTGGATAGCCCTGCAAGATATAGAACTCAAGCAAAAGCTCATTGATGTGCAGTATTTTGGCACCGCCTGCCCTGCTCGCTCCAGTGAAATTCAAGCAATAATGACCCTACGGGCCAGTGACATTATTCTTCAAGAAAAAATGAGGATCATTCACCATAACCTCACGTTGTTAGATCAATTTATTGAAGATTACAGCGATTTATTTGAATGGGTTCGCCCCACCGCTGGCGCTGTAGCTTTTGTCAAATTTAAAGGGCCGTTAACCTCAGAGCAACTTGGCCAACAATTAGCAGAATCAGGCATTTCAATAAAGCCGGCCTATGTATTTATGGCCAACACCAAAGGCTATGAGCATTATTTTCGCATCGGCTATGGTGAACAGAATATGCCCCAAGCATTGTCTGCATTGATTCACTTTGTCGAGGAGAACAAGGATAATTGGCGATAGTTATCGTTGGATTTCTGAGCCCTCCAGAACCGCCTGAACAATTTGCAAATCTTGAACACCAATGCCTGAGGAGAGAAACAACCTCAGTTTTTTATCCGCCGTTGCATCACGATATCCGGTGGCTAGAAAGTCACCAAATTCCTGTAAGTCAGACTCCACTATCACTTCATTTTTAAGCGCAATTGCAGCATTACCGTGATCACAGCCCTGAGCGATAGAGTCGATCAATATCGTATCGGCTTTCTTCAGCAGTGCTGGGGAAAGCTCGACTTTGCCGGGCATGTCTGCACCAATAGCAATGATCAGCGTGTTGTCAAAAATAATATCGGCGGCATCGAGCAAGGCTATTTGCGACGGCGTTGTGGTGATGATGAGATTAGCGTGTTTTGCCATCTGCCCGGGTGTGTCCACAAGGTCAACTTCCCAGCCGTTTTCTCTCATCTCATTTGCAAATATTTGTGTATTAGCCGGGGTGTGGCCGCACACCGTGAGCTTCCGACAAGCTGGGTAAAGCTCTTTTAGCAGTCCAAGGTGTAGACGCGCCTGCACCCCTGTACCCACCATGCCAATAGCGGCAAGCTCCTTGGCTGGCATCATTTCCTGTGCCGCATTTCTGCCTGCAATTGCTGTTCGGAGATCCGTTAGATGGCCCTCATCGTTCAGTACCATAAGGGGCCTACCTGTTCGAGCATCGAATGCAATCATCATGCCCTGTGAGGATTGCAAGCCCTTGTCGATGTTCCCAGGAAAACCTGTGGCTATCTTAAACACATAGATATCGCCCTGTTTTTTGTGCGCTCCTTTTAGGTGTAGATCGCCGCGTCCGCTGAACGGCATATAGATCACGGCCGGAATAGTCACTTCCCCACGACTGAATGCTTTGAATCCCTGCTTCTGTAGTTGCCATACACGTGCATCGCCCGTGGCCTTAAGGGTTTGCTGAATCTCAGCCCAGCTGATTTCGGGCAGCGTTGTGTTGGGTTTTTCAGAGTCACTTTCAAGCAGCATTTGAGTGATAACACCCGT
>Ga0115558_1000595_pt1 | contig 23468 bp, 29 predicted proteins | sample COGITO_mtgs_1104_4_FD_87279 | JGI IMG/M metagenome (GOLD analysis project Ga0115558, IMG submission 87279) | Pelagic marine microbial communities from North Sea - COGITO_mtgs_110426 | ecosystem: Environmental > Aquatic > Marine > Epipelagic | place: Germany:Helgoland, sampling site Kabeltonne... | reverse complement strand
GCCCAAGAACATGCCGGTCGGGTTGAGCCCTGTGCTGAGAAAGTCTGCATCCCCAGCGAGGCGGCCCATCCACCAGTGGCTGACCTTGTCGCTGCCAACAGTCTGGAGGACCATGTGGAAGTGTTCGTTCCCAATCTCGGCGCTGCCATAGAAGGTGTAGTCCACACCAGAGGTGAAGTTGAGCCGACCTGAGCGAGGGAAAAAACCGCCTGGAAGGTCAGTCACTTGGATGCCCGACCCCCACATAGAGGAGGAGTATTTGTGGAACGCGGTGTCCGCGAGGAGATCCTGGTCTCGGGCGGAGAAGTTGGAGAGCAGAAAGTCGCTAGCGACTCCCGAGCCGTCCGGCACCACCCCAACGTTGTTAGTCCCGTTCTCGTTATATGATCCGAGGTAGGTCCCGACGATCTCTTGACTGTACGCAGGGTCCGGCAGGGTGGCATGGTTGAGGCCCGCGCTGCCCTCTACTGCCGAGACTGAGAGGATCTCGAACACATGGTTCGAGTAGGTCACAGAGCTAATGACAACGCTTGTCTTGAGGATCAAGGCCTGCCCAATCTGTGCCCCGCTGAATGGTCCGTCGCCGTCGGGCACCTGGGCAACAAAGGTAGTTAGGTCAAACAGGTCGCTGCTGCCCTCGACCGGCTGGCCATTTGCAGTGGTCCAAGCGACAGTCCCATTGGCGTCCAAAGGAATCAGAGTCTCGCCCTCTTGCCCAAAGTACAAGTTCGCGTCATAGGTGGATGACCCCGCCGCCTCCCCTAGAAGCTGGCCGAGAAGTACATGCTCCGTCGATAGGTTGTTCATATCCAGGCCAGGTATGATGTCGAACAAGTAGGCCGCTCCGGTGCCCCGGTGCTTTAGGCCAAGCACCGAATTGCCCCCAAAGGCGCTGAGCCCAAGGGCTCCGCCGAAGAGGTCGTCGAAGTTTCCGAGCGTGCGGATTGCAAATGAGCTGATTGCGGTGCGAAGCCCCTCGGGTGAGGTGGCGGTTCCAGTTGTATAGGCCATGGGGGTTCTCCGTGTTAGATTTCGTTCATGTCAAAAAGAAGGTTCCCAGAGTTTCCACCAGATGATGCGGGGACAGGGGTGGTGTTTGGCCCCGCCGACTGGCTGTAGCCAATCACCATGCGGAGCGTGCGACCCCCGGCATTGAACTCAGATCCAGCGGCGTAGGGTACCGGGGTCGCGCCGTCATACCTCTCTATGTTGTTCATCCAATATATGCCGGGGATTTCACCAATATTCTCATATGTCTCGTTGACGGCCGCAGCGCTATAATCCGCCGTGATGGTCTGCGAGTTGGCCCCCGACGTGGCCCAGCTATGGTCATCCGGGGCGATCTGCCTAAAGGTGACCGGGAGAATACGGGGTGCTCCGGGAGTCTCTAAGTGTTGGTAGAACAGACCTTGAGGAGCCTGCCACCCCACGACGGGGTCCCATGCGACCGCTTGGGTGTAGCCGTTGAACTCGGTGACCACCATTTTTTTGCTGTCGGTCACGGTGCCGATACTAATGGTAGTGGTGCCAGCACCGTTAACGTACCACCGCCCTATATTCTGGGACGGCAGTAATGCCTTTGCCTGCGCCGGAGTGTTAAGGGAACTGTCGCCCATTACAAAGTCGTGACTGAGGATCGACGGGGCCTTTAAGATCCAGTAGCCTGCGGAGATGTTAAAAAAGCTCTCTGACCAGATTTTAGAGTCTGCGGTATCCAAAGGCCCGTATGAGGACCTCCACCAAGGGCGCGTCCGGTTTGCGGCTGCGTCGCTTGATCGGTACCCGATGTCCCCAAGGAATGCCATAGGGTGTGGGTACTCGCTGACCTCCTCGTATGAGTTGAACTTGCCAAAGAAATACGAGACGTCTTTATCAGCCTCGGAGGCATCCGGCGATTCTGTGGCTGGGTCAGAAACCTGGCCTAACATTCTAACATACCCAGGGCCTCGGAATATCGTGAAGTAGTCTGCCGAGCGGTCGGCTTGGCTAGCGGGGTCCACACTGCCAAAAGCGCGAGCTGCGCCAAACTGGGTGAAGATACCGTTTGTAGATGTGCTGTAGAGGTCCGGTCGATTGAACCCGCCTCGCGATAAGTTTATGCTGTGAGTGAGGTTGACTACCGGGTAGACCATCGCGTCAATGTTGAGGCCTGCAAAGGCAAGACCTTGGATGTCGTACATACTCATTGGATCTGTGGGCGATAGGTTCTGGTTACGCTTTGTGTCAAAATGTAGGACTGTATAGGGATTGCTGTACCCACTGCCTCGGTTGGTGTTGGCCATGTCCGACCAGTTCAGCTCGTCGGTGTAGTTCGGGTTTATTACGTTGAACGTGGCGGTTATGTTAGAAGCCCAACCTACCCCCGTGGGTGTGTCCGTAGAGTAGTTGGCTACAGAGGAAATGCGAATCGTCAGGACAAAGTTACCGTTTAGGTCGTAGAGATCGGTATCAATGTCGGGGGCGAAGGTCCCAGTCAGAAATGTTGAGCCGACCTTCTTTTGGAGACCCCCTTGAACGAAAAAGGGTCCTTGGGATGGGTCAACTATGCCTAGGGTCGGGTGACTGACTTGATAGAGATTGGTCGAAGAGCTATGTATAGTGAAAGTGCCAGTTGCCGTAGAGGCGTTGTTGCCTCGGTTTTGCATCAGGTTATTGGTGTAGTGGGAGTACGCGGTAGCGTCCGTGAAGCTGGGGCGGCTACTATGGGGCGGGCGAGGTAGGACGGTAACATTTTGATCGTATTTGGGCAGGCTCGTGTCAATAGTTATAACCTTGCCGGGGAAGGCCCCCAAAGACCCGCTGAATGCGAAGGACGAGTAGTCCACAACGGGAGCGCCAACCATGAACTGAACTAGGTTAGACAGCAGAGCGCCACCAGAGCCCATTCGGTTGCCACGGTTAAGGGGGCCGTTCGCATCGTCAGTGAACTGCCCAGCACCGTATCTTCTCTGAGGCACTCTTACAACTATCTTATCTTCCATGATCGGTCTCCGGGGGGAAAGGCCCCGGCAGGTACGCCGGGGCCTAGAGTTGGAATTACAGAGACCTAAGAATCTCTGGGTTGCGCTGAATTACGTTCATGATCATAGTCTCACCCTCTTCACTTCCGAGGGCGTTGAGCGTGTTCTCCGCAGAGTCCACATTTACAATTGTGACCTGCGGGGGCTGTTGCTGCATCATGCCCTGCGTGGTCGTGTTGTTCTTTATGGAACCAGACTGCGGGGGAACAAAGAGTTCCGGTCCGCGCTCGCCGACGAGTACGGGATGGCCGCCGCTTACGCGACCGCCGCCTGCTACGAAGGACATTCCGCCGCCGCCGCCCAGTAGGTCACCGAAGCCACTTGCGCCGCCCATGCCGCCAGCCGTGCCGCCGCCCGCCATTGCGGAAGGGCCGGTCGTTGGGGAGGCAACGGCGCCGCCGCCCAGTGCCTTGATGGCCATCTGGATTGCGAGTTGGATGAGAAGTTTGACGATGATCTCCTGGATCATCTTGAGCATGGCCCTTGCAAACTTCTTGAAGCTAACTTCGCCAGTGGTTGCCATTTCGACGATGGAGTCCGTGACGAGATCAAATGCGCCAGCGAGACCTTCTCCGATGGTCGCCCGTGTGCTGGTGGCAAACTCGAAGATGTGTGCCTTCGCGTCGTCTAGGCCCCCCTTCAGGGAATCGAATAGCTCCGTGGGGTTCATGAACCCTGCGGCTTGTATCTCTTCCAAGGTGCGGTCAGCGGCTTCAGTCGGGGGCAGGATTTCGCCCCGACTGAAGGGATCGGAGCCACCGCTTAGTGGGTCGGGGGAAGACGGATCGGGCTCGTCGTGCTGGCGACTTACAATCTCAGCGGCGCTTTCTGCGAGACGCTTAGCTTCTGCCATTACATCTACGACGACTTCCATGGCGGTCTCTAGGGCGGGAGCTACGAACCCCTCGATCAGATTGCCCGCACCTTCGACGCCCTTTTTAAGTTGATCTGCGAAGGATTGTGCGAAGTCTACCGAACCCTCCTCTGCGTTCGCCCATGCCCCTTTGAGGAAGTCCCCACTTACGAGTTGGCCCATGTCCGCTTCCTGTAGGGTCTTGACAAATTTAGAGACCTTCGTCATCTTGTTCAGGATCGCGGACAGGAAGTCCAATGTGCCGTTGAAAGCCCGCTTGATGCCGCTTACTGTGGCGTCGAATATGGGACCAATGCTCATGGCGATCATCTTTGCCGCGAACTTGAGCTTGCTGAATGCCCAGTTTGCATAATTGACGACAGCCTCGAACGCAGTCTTCGCAACGAGTTTGTACAGATTCCAGTACCCAACGAGTACGTCCATCAAACTGATCTGTGACCCAAACACCTCTATTGTCGAGTTGCGGAACCGGTATATGCCCGCAACGATAAGGGAGATCACTCCGACGATCCCCATGAACGCGGAGGTAAGCGGAAACGAGACTATGGTCAGACCCACTACTGCGGCAGCGAGTATCGCTACACCAGCGGCAGCCCCGACCATCGCGGCCTCGACGTTGTCCATGATTTTGCCAGCTTCAGGTCCGCCCTCTTTGATGATCCCGTTCATCTCAATCAGGGGCTTTGTGATGAACTTGTCTATCGCCCCACCCAGCCCTTCAGCGGTTCCGGCGGCGTGCATCATCATGCCCGCGAACAAAGTAAGTTCTCGGTTCACGGATACCATCTGCGCCTCAATAGTGAAAGAGAACTTCTTGAACTTCTCATTCAAGCTGTCGATCGAACCGCCAAAGATTCCGACAAGAACGTCCGTCGTGATCTTGCCGTCTTTTCCTAGCTGGCGCAAAGCGCCGACAGGCTTATCCATGCCCTCGGCCAGTACTTGAGCAATCATGGGTGTCTGCTCTAGGACCGAGTTGAGTTCCTGCCCGGACAAGCGGTTAGCGGCTAGGCCCTGCGAGAACTGCCGAAGTGCGCCTTCGGCTTCCTGTGCGGTAGCACCGGAGAGCCTAACGGCCTTGGTCAAGTTTTCGACCATCTTAGATGCGGTCTCGTCACCAAATCCGGCTCCCGATTGCACCATCGAGATTCGCTGGTACACCTGACCGACTTCAGTCAACGAGGAGTTCATCTTGCGAGCGATGTTGATCGTGTCCTGCATCTTGAATGACGCAGACCCGGAACTCTTAGCGAAGACCTTCGTCTGATTGGTTAGGTTCGTGAACGCATCTGCGGACCTGACGAGCTTGCGCGATGTGCCTATGGCAACCGCGCCTACCGCCGCCAGAGCAATACTAGCTTGGCCAGCGGACAGTCCAGCGCGATCCATGGACCTTCCGAGTCCGGTCATCTGGCGAGTGGTCTGCCGGATACCTCGTGCATTTACGTTGATGTTAATGTTCTGGGTTGCCATCGTGTCCCCTTAGCGTTTCTCGTAGTTTTTGTCTAGAACGTCGAAACCTATAAGCCAGTTGACGGCTCGGTTCACAGCACGCTGAACGAATCCAGCGGGTGCTTGCGTCGAGGTGCCGTTGTCTAGGGTTGCGATGTATGGTACACCATTCGCGATACTCGCGTTCGTGGCGCCTCTGCGTATCTGAGTACGGGCCTCTTCTCGGGCCCCAGGAGGTTCGCCATATTGGCCCTCCCCAGGGTCATCATAGTTCGGTCCGTTCTGAGATATGTTCCACCCATTGGTTGCGCGTCGGGTATCACGCGGAGTTCCAGTGCCCGCTCCAAGGGAGCGTGGGTCTTGTGTGAGTTCCCCATAGACCTCAGCGGACACATCACGTACAATAAGTTTTAGATTGTTGTCAATCCTGTCAGTGAGTTTTTGCATCTCTGAGGCAGCTAGCTTGAAGTTTGATTTCATTCTCATATTCTACGCTCCGGTAAGAAAAGGGCGGGCCTTGTGATAAGGCCCGCCCGTTGGATCGCAAGTTTCCTGCTGGCCACGCCAGTTTTCAGCAAGTTACCAGTTGGACCGTTTGGGCTGCTTGGCTTGCGCCTTGCCCTTGCTCTCTGCCTCTTGTTGTTTCCTTTGCGTCTCCTCGTTTATCACTGCGAGATACTCTAGGTCTATCGCGGTGACGTAGGCTATGAAGTCCTCATAGAGGAGTACGTCCTGTGTATATGCATGTCGCTCCGCGTATTGGTCAATGGCGGTCCAAGGGATAGGCCCAGGACCAGACATCGTGTACTGTCTGCATGTTGTTAGGACCCAAAACTCCTGAATGAACTTACCTAGATGCTCAGGTAAGTCAGGAGGGACTGCGCTTTTGGGAGGAGGTACACCCGCATCGGCTGCGGCCTTCAGGAGGGCCGACGCCCTTTCGCCCCATTCCAGGGACCAGCGGATATACTCCCTTAGTTTTTTGAGTTCTGTTCGACCTCTTCCGCTACGAAATTCACAGCCTTCTGGGCCTCTTCAAGAATCACGGTCCGAAGCTCAGGGAGATCAAGCAGCAGTTGCTTGGCTGCGGGGACACTGAAGGGCAGTGCCTTGCCATCACGGTCGTTGACGTTAGCCCAGGACAGAATGACCGTCTCGGCTATTGTCTGACACATAATATCCTCGGCCTTGTCATCGCTCATGGTGCCCGCTTTTATCGAGCGCTCATAAGGTCGGAGAAGTGCCTGCAAGCGGTTCGCAAACTTCTTGTTCGACCCACCGGCACGGGCCAAGGTGAATTTGATCTCCACCTCATTGTCGAACAGGATCAGCTCGAAGCCGTCGAGTTCAGCGTCCTCATTTGTTTCAAAAAGTGTATACAGTGACATGAATGTGTTCCTTTGTTCAGGGGGTTATGCCCGCTGGTGCGGGCGAACTTAGGCCACACATGTGGTCCTAAAGTGTAGTGGAGCTTCGGTATGAACTAGGGAGAGGCTGGACCGTATTGGCAGCCCAGCCCCCAAGTTCCTAGGTGGTCTTCGCGATGGTCAGAGTATGATTTGGAAGCGTATTGTCGCGAAGGGCCTGAAAGGAGATCGAGGCCATCACGTCTTCATTTTTCCCAGAGACGTCCGGGGTGCCCTCAGAGAACTTAACTCTTGGCAGGAAGAACATGATGCTCTCGTCGCCCGAGTTGAAGGCCAAGGTCAGACTGGTTTCAGAGTTGTCGATGACCTTAGCGATCAGGTCGGAGTTGTTAAAATAAGTGTTAAGAGATCCGGTGACCGAGAACTCGCCAGCGCCGATTGAGATCGCCCCCAACGTACCAAGAGCGTTTCGCTCGCGGAGGTTGTTCTCGATTTCGATGCTCGCTTCCATGACGAAGTTGTCGCCCATGGGTTCGCCACCAATGGCGATGGTCGCCACGTTGCTCGCCGCATTGTACACAGAGAACGCTCCAGCGGTGGGACGGGTCAGAGATCCACCAAGCTGCGCCTCGAACTTTTGGGTCTTGCCGGTGAAGCCGAACGAGGCTTCAACGATTGAGGACGCCGAAGCTGACATGCTGAACGTGCCAGGGACCATGCCACGAAGATACTCATAGAACTCATCGGAGCCTTCGTCGGTGCGGTACGTCCGCTCCATGGTGTACGAGGACTGTGTCGTGCCATTGCTGATCGACGGGAGCAGGGTGACCGTGGTTCCACTGGTTGCGCCAGCAGAGGTCGTCGAGGCGGAGATCGTGATCGACGTTGATCCCGTTACACCGGTAACCGGCGCGATGACTGTCTCAGTTGCATTTTCAACCTTAACGACGCCACCAACAGTGACCCCACTGGTAATGCCGGTACCTGCGAGAGTGGTTCCGCCAGCGACGTCCGTGAAGGTTACTGAGCCGCTGTTTACTTTCACCGAAGCGGTCTGGCTGGCCAGGGTCGTACCGGAGAACAAGACCCCATCCAACAGGTTGTCAAGAGCATTGCCCGCGATCAGCTCGGTGTCGAACCCGCCGCCGACCGAGGCGTTCACGAGGACGAGGTCACTGATCTCTCGGTCAGATCGGATGATGCTTGAGGTGGTCGTCTCGGGGGTAAAGCCGAGGTCAGACGAGCCGGTGAACGGGATAGCCACAAGCTGCCCCGTGGATGGGGTAGTGCCGGGTGTACCTGCGGCCTCTTTGATATATCGAAGACCCACGCGATTGGTATCAGACATTAAATAGTTCCTTTTTTTTTTTACGACACGCGGTCGTATGAGAAGTTAGCAACTACGTTTACCTGAAAGTAGGTTCCGTCAGCGCCAATTTCGTTTATCTGGACGTCTGTCAATCGAACGATGCTGTTGTCCGCACCTTCAAGAGCAAACATCATTTGGTCAGACAGGTTACGAATCTCGTACTGTCCGCCGCCTTGAGGCATAAATATTTGGATGAAGAGCGCCCCGGATCGTCGCTTGAGCGACTGGTCGCCAAGGCTGATCTGCCGTCCGGTGAAGTGACGAACGATGGCTCGGCCGAATGTGCTGGGCACGTCGGGACGATCTGCGTCCATATTATCGAAGTAAAGCGGAGCGCCGCCAGCCTGAGCGTCCCAAGTCGTCTTGACTAAGGTTAGCATCTCATCCACTGCGCCCATCTGTGTTGACATATCAGTTCTCCACCTTCAGGATGTACAGGATAGCCTGATTTCCGGGTTGTACCGTTTCGACTTGTTCGATCTCAAGTACGCGAGAGCCGTCCACTAGTTTGTCCGCGATTGTCGGGGCCACGCCAAGGTCCCGTGCCGCGACGTAGACTAGTATTTTGCTCTGCTCTACTGGAGAAACAACCAGTCGGCTGACTGCGGACAGCCGCGCTTCAAGATCCTTCGCGTTCTCATTGAAGAACACAGCGGTCGTTGACTCGTCGGTATCCACGGTCGTGTCGCCCGCGCCGCCCCAAGGCTTTGCAGGGTCTCCTGCGGTCGTTACGGACCGCCGAATTGAAACAGTTCGGCCATTCTTTTTGATCAGCTCAACTGCGGTATCTATTAGCGCCATGGTGACCTCCTATCGGATGGTGCTGCCTGAGCGCCCGCCAGCCAGGAAGCCAGAGGACTGTATGATCTTGTCTGCCGTCGGATAGGACAGCGTGATCTTGATTCCACGAGCGGTGTCAAATCGGGTCTCCTCTTCGAGGGTGCCGACCTTCTCGCGCTTGTAGTTGACTGAGTGGGGCTCGGTCTGGTCCACGGCAGGGGAGAGGTCCACGAGCCCCGCACCGGTACCAAGGACTGCCAGAGCGTACTCAGCGGTCGCTTCCGCGATCTCTGCTGGGACCGTCGAGCTTACGTCCGCGCCACGGTTGTTCAGGTACTTCGCGGCCATGGGGAAGCTGAGTGCCTGCGTGGTGAGGAGTGGGGTACCTGTGAACGTCCAGCGGGACTCCACGTAGTCCGTCGCGCGAATCAGCGCGACGACTTGGTCGGACTCGCTCGCGTCCGCCCAGATTTCGTTACCACGGAGTGCGTGGTACGTTGCGGCGGGGGCCAGATTGATGTAGGTGTTGGCCGCTGAGAGGCCAGCGCCGTTTTCAACGACGAGGTCTGATGCGATAGGCATTAAACTAGATCCTTCACGATGGTTACTGAGCCGTACAGAACCGTGGACACTACGCCCGTGTCCGTCATCTGAAGCTCATGATAGTAAGTGCCCGCGAGGGACTCGGTGTCCGCTGGGTCAAGCGTGATGTCGATGCGGCCAGTGGCTGCGTCGATCAGGGTGACGCCCGAAGCCAGAGCCTTGGTCAACAGTGCTGCCCCGCGAGGCGCAACTGCTGAACTGCTCTTCTTGGACATCGCCCAAGTGAATGTGGCTGCGGTGAGGTCTACAGCCGACCCACTTGAGTCATTGACTGTGACCTCAAGGGTCAGAGTGTCGCCCGAGTGTAGGGTGGCGTCGTTCTGGGTGCCTAAGGCCATGTTGTTATTCTCCTGCGGAACCCGTAAGGGTCGCGGTGGTGCTCTTAGTGCCGGTCAGGGTCGCGGTGGTGCTCTTAGTGCCTGTCAGGGTCGCGGTAGTAATTTGGGTGCCGGTCAAGGAGGACCTGTATGTCTCGGGAACCCTGATGGTCAGGACCTCGATGGACTCGTCGTAGGCGTACATGCCAGAGATCAGGGGGAGCGTCTCGCCGAAGGAGAAGTCAGGTATGGGTGCTATTGATACGAAAGCAGAAGCTAGCTCCGTTGTGTTCATGGCGGATTTGTCTAGTCTAGTGTAGCCCCATTCACCTGTTGAGGAGGTACTGGGTTCGCTCCATGCAGCAGATCCCGAAGATAAAAAGCCAAAAGGTCCGCCACTGACCTTAACCCGCCCAGCCCACGTCTGCCCAACAACAGGCTTTATCTGAGCATAGAAGGTTTCCGCGCTCGCAAAGGATGGGAGCCCATATGCCGGACCCCATAAGATATAACTAAACCCTATCGCTGCGACCCCACCCCATGTGTGCGGGTTGTCGGGGAAGTTACGTGCGGGGGAGGCCGTGAACCCGTCAAAAGCATTAGCGTTGGGCATGTATCGGGTCATGCCTTCGAGCACCGCAGAGGCCACTCCTCTTTCGGAGGATACTGGTACAATCACGTCAGCCATTAGGTGCTCCTAGATGAGGTTGAACTTCAAAGCCCCGGACTCGATTACGATAGTGTCGAAAGAAGGCACATACATAGGGGAGGGCAGGTTCCAGAAAAGGATCACGGCGTTGTCCGCAGTGAGGGCCTCGGTGTCCACAATGGCATATGATCCGAAGGAACGTCCAGTAACCCAGGTTGGCATACGTATCTCTACCGTGTTAGTGAACTCATTACCGGCTGCGGAGAAGTTAGAGGAATTGAAAGTGTGCTCAGCGAGACCAACATATGTAGTCAGCACGGTCTCTGATGAGTTGCTGAAAGTGCCGTCGGCGCTCAACTGCCCCAAGTGATCGAAGAACATCATGAAATGCACGTCGCCGTTCGGAAGGGCGCTAAATGCGGAAGTGGTGAGATCCCATAGTCGATTACCTGCGTTCATAGTGTACTCCTGTAGAAGTTCCGCATGTAGCCTGCGACCATGTAGTCGATCTGCGGGCCAGTGGTCAGTTCACGCTGAGTGATCTCGGCGCGGTATTTGTTCCAGATGAAGAACCGTGTGTACGGTTCGTCCGCTAAGGCGTCGAGGCGCGCATGGGCCTCTGGGGTGGTGCCGTTTCTCAGGAGCAGCTCCCAGAACGGGTTGTGCTCAAAGGCTATCGTCCTGTTTATCTTGGTAATCCAGTCCTGGACTCCGCTACTGTCCTCGTGGTAATCGTTGAGCAGGTCGAGGGAGTGGGCGGTCATAGCGTTCAGTCCGTGAGAGTACGCATTCTGGATGAACGTGTTATAGTGGATCGTCATCAGTCCGACGTGGTTGAACCAGCCCTGGTGGGGCTTGTCTTCGATGTGGCCGATGGAGTACGCTAGAGCCTCTAGGTTGAGCCGTAACGGTGCGTCCAGTATGTGGGCACTAGTGCCATGGGTCTCGTAGTTATGGTCTCTCAGGCTCCACTTGCGCTCAGAGATCGCATTGTAGAGGTCGCGTATGATCGTGGTGACCGAGTCGTCAATCTGGGCGTCAACGCCTGCGAGCAACTTGCGGCAGACCGAAAGGCCGAACAGGACTCCGGTGACTTGGTCCTTCGTGGTCTTGAGCAGGTAAATGTAACCACTGCGGGACTGGAGCGGCTTGCTGTACCAGTAGCTGCCTTCGGCCAGGGTGTAGTTTAGTCCGAACCGGGAGGACATCCGGGAGGGCATCACGCGGCGAACCAGGACGCCGCGAGTTCCGGTCACAGTGGTTAGCAGTGAGATGCCCCGGAGGGACATTCGGATGGCTTCGAGTTTGTCATCGGAGGGGTCTGCTGCATATCGGTACGCCATCGCGCCGAGCTGGATGCCCGCATAGAGCGCATTGTCATCATCGGTCCAGTAGAGCCCATGGTCGTGACGAGTGAAAGGAATCCCATCGACTTGGTGGTTCTCCGTGTAGCTCGCGAGCGCCTCTTCGAGGGTCACTTTATATGCTCGGGGATGAAGTGTGAACCGGCAATGAGGTTACGTTGGGTGGGGTTGCACTAAAGATTGCTCCGTGATAAGTTATATCATATTCAACTACAGCAGTTACGTTGGAGGATTGGTCATTTAGTGGGTGTAACCTAATATACCTCGGGTCGTCATCCCCGGCGGTGTAAAAGGAAGTGGCAATGTCGTAGGTAATTGTTGACATTTTTCCGACCAGGGCAGTCCAATCACTTTGAACCCCCCAACTCGCACTAATCGCTACTCCGTCTATATACGCAGGTCTATTTGCAGGACCGAAGCCTGCGCCGGAGAAGTAGGGAAGATTGATGACGCGACCGCTGACGGCGTTACCCAGTTCCCAAGATGGTGCGGCCATGATAGTCGTGGGGGAGGTAATATCGAACTGGTCTATGCTTACGACCCAACTTATATACTGACCCGGATGGGAGGTCTCTCCAGAAATAGGTATAGAATCATCTGGCATACCCCCAGTTCCGGCTGAGTGGGTGGTGTTATCTAGGTTTGCGTCAGTCCATTCAAGATACCCGGTAGAACTTATGCCAGCCGCCACTCGAACGCCAGTACCGCCGGTTGAGGAAGACGTGTATTGGGGCGTAATGGCATCATACCCACTCGGCTCGGTGTGGCCGTCAGACGCTGTCACTGTAGCCATGTCCCACGCCCAAGTATACTCGTACCCCAGAGGCTCCTCTGCGGGGACGGCTGCGCGCCTGTCTTTGTTCTTATCCATCACGTACCATTGCTTCTGCGCGATGGTGGTACCCTTGCCGCGTTTGAGTTTGGCCATGTTGGCTCCCTAGTAAACAAAAAAAAATAGCGGAGAGGATAAGGAGATGTGCTCGCCTTTATCCTCTCCGCAGTTTAGGAGCGTGGAGTCAAGCGCGTAAGCGCAGCAGGAGACTCAACAACACTCCGGGTTTATGTTCATATCAATTTCATTTCGCGCAGCACCGCCGCGATCTTGTTCTTCTTTTCGTCGGACTCTGCCTGAATCATACGGCGTGTCGCCTGCTGAGACAGCCAAAGCTCCGTGGAGGTGAGCGTCTTGGGTTCGGGGCGAACGCCGCCGAGCTTGTGCCGGACGGCAACCGCCGCCGCCGCCGCGTCTTCGTGCCCTTTGACCTCTGCGGTCAGAGCTGCATACGCAGCTTCGTAGTCATACCCCTCGTCACCGGGAAACTTGCCGTCAATTTCAGGCGAGCCGGGGATGGGGTTCTCGCGCTTTGGTTTGAAAGCGCGGGGTTTCTTGTTTTCGCTCATGTTGTATCCTTCCGCGCGTCATGCGCTTGGGTTGGCTACCTGTCATCAGGCATCCGGGTTGTTGTTGTAGAGCCGAACCATCTCGGCCACGATAGCGGATCGCTCGACTTCATCCTCAGTGAACTTAATGTGTGCGATCAAGTCACTAGGGGCTTGACCGATACGCCGGATGATGTCGGCTAAGCCGTTCTTCTCGTAGCCACGGTCGAACTGGGCGCCGTCGCCTGTAACAAACAGACGCGAACCCTCGCCGATGCGAGTCGTAATCATCTGCATCTGGCTTGGTGTGGTGTTCTGACTCTCGTCCAAAATGATGATCGCATTCTTGAAAGTCCGGCCACGCATGTATGCGAGCGGAGCAATCTCGATCACCTTGTCCTGGATGAGCTGCTTGATCTCATCAGGCCGGTAATACTCACCGAGGCAGTCTAAAATAGGGCCCAACCAGGGGGCCATCTTATCTTCGATCGTTCCGGGTAAGAAGCCGTGCTGCTCGTCCACACTAACTGCGGGGCGAGTGATGACGAGCCGTTCGATGCTCTTCTCCTGAAGCTGCTGTACCGCGAAGAGGGTAGACACGTAGGTCTTACCAGTCCCGGCAGGACCACTAGCAAATATAATCTTCTGACTGTCGTCCTTGAGCGCAGCAAGCAGTCGCCGCTGCCTGAAGTTTCGAGCCTTGAGAACCACCTTTTTCACGGGCGGAGTCTTTACAAGTTCGGGCACTAATTCAACGGCTCGCTTCGCTTTTCGCTTCTCTCTCTTGGTCACAGGTTCCCTCTCGGCGCTTCATGCGCTAGTGGTTCACTGACCCCCATGGGCAGCGTCAGACAAGGAGGGGCCCGGAGGCCCCTCCAGTCTCTATGCTTATACGAGCGTATCAACGCTCGTTACTGCTGCAACCGTCTCGCCCAAAATGGTGGCGGCGTTGACGGTCAGAGTGACCGCTTCTCCGGCGCCATACACGCCAGCAGGGTAGGTGACAACAACCGAAGCCAGACCGTTCACAAACGTGAGGGTAGTGGATGGGATTGTTGGAGTTGGGGTGGTGGAGTCGGACACTGCCACGCCCGTCGTGATGGCCTTATTGAACCATTCGTGGACATCACCCGCTGCGTTCTTGAGTGCAACCTGAACGGTACGAGTTGTTCCTGCGTCGGCCACGGCTTCCGACGTGCCGAGCGTTGCTGGGGACGCAGTGAAAACCAGATCGCCGGACATGGCTTCCTGTCGTCGTGCGTTCTGCGCCCCGAGTGCGTGCGAAGTCTTGCTACTGAGTTTAGGCATATATATGGCCTTTCGGGGGCCGGGGGGCGTATTGCCCCCCGGCCCCGACAGTTGTGATTTAACCGTTCGAGCGAAGGATCGCCAGCGGGATGTCCTTGCGCTGTCCGACCGTCGTGTACGCAGTGTTCACCTTCAGTTCCGCATTCGTGGGGGATTCGCCAGCCGCGACGTTGGTCGCAACCGAGAAGCCCTTGGGGTGAAGCACGAACTCACGTCGGTTAACGAGGATCTCTTCGCCGCCGCCGTTGCCGTTCAGGGCGTTACGTTCGATTTCAGTGCCGACTCGGGGAGAGCCAACGCCGTACTGGAACGCACCAGGACCAAACGCAACCGAGGTGTACATCGGCTGATCAGTGGTCGTGTCCGCCTTGTGACGACTATTGTCAACGGTCAGTCCGTCGTCTACGAGGAGCGTGCGCCCCATGTAGGTTCCGAACCCAACGTCTGCACGGCTGTCCGGGATGAAGTCAATGAGGTTCGCCTTCTGGAGGTTCGTGTGAACAACCGAGTGGACCGCGATGGCCGTAACGTCGCTCTTGTGGTCGCCGAGAAGCTGGAATGTGTCCAGGATGTCGCTGCTCGTTGCGAGGTTAGCCGCAACCGCGTCCGTGTTATTAGCAGCAGCGATGTCGTTGATCAGGCCCGCCTCATCGAGGATAAGACCCTCCAGGATCGCGTTGACCATCTTCTGCTCTTGTCGAACCCAGTAAGAAGCGACTCGACCAGCGACCATCGCCATCGGGTCAGAACCAGCGAGCTGGCTCGCAAGGTCCATAGCGGACCAAGCCTGATTGCGGTTGTGTCGAATGCCGATCTCTTTGTGAGACCCAGCCTTTTCAGGTGTTGCTGCGCCACTGTCGCCGGATACGTTGGCTTCAGTGTCCAGCAGGTCTTCCCAGACGGGCATCTGGATCAGATTGCCCCCACCGGACAAGAAAGCGTCGAGTGCGGGGTTACGAGCGATGACGCCCGACCGCACAAGGAGGCTAAGCTCCGTGCTGAGTTGCTGCGTGTACGCCGAGAAAACATCCGGGACGATCACGTCTGCGATTTGGGTAGTTGCCATTTTGATTTAAGTTCCTTTTGAAGTTGGGCCACGCCCACTGTTGGGCATGTTGGCCTATAGTACAAATAATTGTTCAGATGGCGTGGCGTGTACTTCAAGTACACAAATCAACCAGGGGGCTCCCCCGGTAGAACTTATTGCGATCAGATTCCGAACTTAGCCGGATTCTCGCCTGCGGCCTTCGCCAAAGCCTTGGCTCGCGCGGGATCGGCCTTAACAAGAGCACCGATCTCGGTCATATTGAAAGTTTCCTTCTGGAAGGGGTTCGGGCCACCAGCCGGGGCTCCCGACTTGCTGCCCGCAGCACCCGCGCCAGCCGACTGTTTGAACCAGTGGCTGCGCCGTCCAGAGGCTTGCATTTCTGTAAGCGATTCACGAATTGTAAGACCCGGCTCAAGCCCGACTCCATCCTTGGAGACGATCTCGCCGAGGTCGTTCAGCTCGAAGCTGCGCTCAACGAAGGGGAGGAGATCCTCACGAGCAGAATCCACAAGCTGGACGCCCTTATCCCCAGAGATGGCGTCGAGGGCAGCATCGCGCATGGTGCGCTGAGTCTGTGCCGCTTCGTGCATCTGGATGGCGTTGGTGTAGCTGCTGTTCTGCTCACGGAGAGACTGGAGTTCGCGGTCAAGCTCTCGCGTCTTGCGAGCGGCGAGAAGTTCCGCGCGGTCTTCCAGTTCCTGCGGGTCCGCTGCCTTGGGTGCCGACTCAAGCTGGAAGCTGAGGTCGTCCGCGCGGTCGCGCAGTTCCTGAATTTCTGTAGCTGAGAGGTCGATGCCAGTGTAACGGGACTTCGTTTCCTTGTGTGCGCTGCGCTCTGCGGCTAGGGCTTGCTTGAGCTTGGATACGTCTTCCGATCCAGGGCCATCAACTTGCAGCTCATAGCCGCCATCTGTTTCAACGTAGTAGCTTGCGAGGTCGCCCGCATCTTCGAGTGATTCAATTCGTCGTTTAATCATTTTGGTTTATCCTTTGCGCGTCACGCGCTTGGGTCGGCCTCACTCAACATAGAGTTCGGCCTACGGTGGGTTATTCCTCGACGTCCTGCTGGTCAGTCGGGGGTTGTTCGTTACTGTTATCCTGTTGCTGAGCTGTTTGCGCCTCTTCCGAAGCGACCGAGAGACTAGACTTGCGGATTGCTTCGAGGACGTTCCCCTCGGCTGCGATCTCCGCAATCTCATCATCAAATCGCTTCTCTGCGACATCATGCTTGACCAAATACTCATGTATAGATGCGTAGGACATCGGGAGACCCGCTGCCTTCGCTTCCATAAGGTTCATGATCTCCTGCGGCGGTAGTCGGTCCTCTGTGAAGTCCGTAACCGGAATCACTCGAACGGCTGCCTCGTCGGCACCCATCCAGCGGGCCATCTGCTTCAGCGAGGTTTCGAGCCCGAGGGCTGAGGTGCGAGCAATTGAGCGAAGCGTAGTCGTCTTGGCTGCAACGCGAACCTTGAGAGCCTCACCGGACTCCGCTTGGGAGCTGGTGTTCTCAAGGAGTTTTGAGCCTTCGGACTGCGCGCGTTTGTAGTCGCCTTCCAGAGCCATTCGTTGCTCGGTCAGGCCTACGCCTGAGAGTCCGATGAACTTAGCGTCCGCACCTTCGGGGAGTTCGATGATCGCGCCAGCGCCGATGCGCGTGGGCTGATCATCGTCTAGTTCAGAGCCAGGGGCGACCCCGGTAATGATTAGTGTCTCTTGTCCGAGGTGGTGCAAGGTCTGACGAAAGTCGGCTTCTGATTGATAGATGGTAAGGGCTGCGTTAGAGCTGCCCAGCAACGGGATAACTCCCGGAGTTGCTTCCAGATCGGAAGCGTTGATAAAGGTAAACGGGACAAAGTCTAATGACTGCCCGCGAAAGGTTGGGGTGAGGGTTTCGCTCGTGATCCGGTCCTGTTCAGTCTGGGTGCTGTAGTTACCATTCTCGTCCAGGAAGAGTGCGCGATGCACTTCCTCTTCCGTCCAGGCGTAGCTGCCAAAACCTTCATTGATCTGCTCGATCTCTTCAGTGACAACAAAGTCTAGCATGTCGGAGCCGTGGCCGTAGTCCCGCCGATCGCTCCAGTTGATTATGCTTCGCGCGTCGTACGTGACAAAGAAAGGAAGCTCTCGGTCCGGCGCTGTGTCGATCAGGAGGCCCATGCGGCCGTAGATAAGTTGCGCTTCGTGGATTCGACGTAGAAGTTGGTGTAGGGTCTCGCCTTGACGGGTCGCGTTATCAAGGAGCGGCTCCATCTCGGGCGGTAGTTCGATGGTCCACAGGTCCTTTGAAAGGATGCCGGTCATTGTGCCAGCGGCCTGCTGTACGATCTCTGGGAACACTGCGCGGTCTTTGTACGCGAGGTATGCGCCGTAACCCGGTTCGCGTGCCTGGAGGGCACCATCAATCACTTGGCTTCCGGTAGCGCGGAGATACCTGACGCCTTTTTCCTTAATGACTCGCTGGCCTGCGTACACGTCAGCCATCTGGACGTAATCCTCGATGACCTTGTCATACTCAGGATGGGTATTCTTCAGGGTCATGAGGTTCTCCTAGGTTGTGAGACGTCACGCGCTGTCCGCAGTAGGGGCAGCGCGATCGGTCTCCTTACAATATGCCGCGTGAACGGCGAAATTTGAAGATAGGCGCTGCGGGGGCCATAGCTAATACCAAGGCGTCCGCGCGGTCAGGGCTAGATACTCCGCGTCTGCGAAGCTCGTCCTTACCTTCAATCTGAATCTTGCCCGTCTCAAGGGTCCTGTACCCTGGGACGCTGAGTTCTTTTATGAGCTGAGCATCATCTAAGGGCAGCAAAAGAAGTTCATCGAGTGGGTACTCAGCCCCCTGTTCGCCGTCGCTTGACAGCCACAGGAAGTGATCGTGAGTTTTGTTCAGCTTGGATCTCAAGATCCACCAGAGTTCCGCCTTGAGGTTGCGGAACAGGTCGCGAGCTTTCCTGCCGTTAGGCATCACAGCCCTTGTTGGGCTCTTGCCTACGTCAACAGGGATGGATTCGATGGCCAGACGCCTCATAGTAGAGGCGACACCACGCCCAACGCCAATCGTATCATATTTGATTGAGGTCACGTTCTGAACTTCCGCGTAGGCCGCGAACTTCTCAGCCGTTCTCGTTGTGTCCGCGTCGAGCCAGCCTATCGACTTGCCGACTACTGGACCATGAACTGGCACAAAGACGTTCTCATCGCGCACGCCGCCAACATCACAACCAGCTACGCCCGAGCCGAAGTCCGGCATAGCATCCGTGTCGATGAGGTGCTTGTGCAACCTCATGCTGGACTGGACCCAAGCGGGATTAACTGTGGATTCTTCACCAGAACAGTCGAATGAAACATCCAGTTCCTGAGCGATGACCCGAGGGTCATTCAGTCGCTTAACTTCCCTATCGTACCAATCGCGGTCTTTTCTTTCGTCCTGGGTCCAATGGAAGGAGAAGCCACGTATGTCTTCATTCTCTAGCCACTTGCGAGCAAACGGGTTCGCGGGGCCGTTGGGCGTCGAGAGGTCAATTCGGCAATTCGTATTCTGCGAGAGTGAGGCATCAATTTTCTCAGGACGTTCGAGGAACGCAGCCTCATCTACGAAGTAGATTGAGGAACGGCCGCCACGGCCGATGGAATCACCTGCCTCGCCCGTGATACTAGCACCATTGACGGGGTTGATGATACGCAAATAGCGCGCATGTTTGTTTTCAGAGTATCCGTCAGGCAGGAGTTCATGTGGGAGGAACTTGAGGTACGCCCGAACCTTGGGTAGGAGCGCGTCCATCTGACCAAGAGTGTCAACGAGGGACTCCTTGCGGGAGCCCACAGAGACCTTGACGCCCGGTCGGAATAACCATGCGTGGGTAGCCCATGCCAAAGAGATGATCGAGACGCCCATGTCGCGAGACTTGCCGATCACAAGGTCTTTATTATTCTCATAGCAGTAGGTCAGCTCTTCAAGATATTCTATCTGGCGATCCATGAGGATAAGAGGCATCGTCGTGGGTAGCCCGCGCGAAGCGAGTCGGGGATCGTAGGTGAGAAGCCAATCCTCGACGAAAGCACATACGTTTCCATCCGCGTAATAGCGCTTCACGACATTCCAGGAATTGTCTTTGCGGATCTGCGCGAGACGTGCGGACCGCTCTGCGAAGATGCGGCCGTAATCTGGGTTCTGGAAGTCTAGTTCGTAGGGGCTCTTATATTTGCCTTTGAACTCGTAAGGGATGTTGGGGTCGTAGCTTGCAGGTCGTATCGACATTTGGAATCACTCCGTATATCATAAATAGGATTATAGATGCGACTCCCCCCTACAGTACATTATCTCTGATTTAGGGCGTCTCACTTAGTGTCGGCTCTTGGGGGCAGATTTTGTTCTCAAGCCAATTCCAACTCGTGGCCATAGCGAATTCGCATCCGGCTTCCTGGGGATTGATGGACACATTGCCACCTACCGCTTCAGGACGTGCATCGAAGCCGACTTCGACTCCAGGCACAGGGGAGATGCTAGCTGCACACCCAACGATTAGGAAACCCATTGCCGCTGCGGCCATTCCAATATATAGCATTCTCATTTGCTGCTCCTTGTGGTTACCACTTCTTGCACGACCAGTAGCCAGCGGTTAACTTAGATTTCTTTTCGTCACACTTGTGGCGAGCCCGGAACGATTTACGACGTTCGGGGTTGGACTTCTTGATCGTCATGTTCGGGTCTCCGAACCGTACGACTTTCACCTTGTCGCCTTCCTTGGCAAGAACGGCGAACTTCTTGGACCCCCCGGAAGTACGCTTGGGCTTGTTGAAACCGCTGAACGTCTCCCCGGCTTTCTTGAGCCTGCCGCCTGAAGTCTTCGTCACACCTGGGTGCTTAGTCTTCTGTGGCTCTTTCTTTTTTCTAGCTGCCATCTACTTGTCCTTACGCCCCAACTGAGGCGGCTAGTGGGCTCATTTTCCCTTTTTCTTAGCGGGCTTCTTCTTAGCGGGCTTTTTCTTAGCCGCCTTTTTCTTAGTGTACTTGCTCTTGCCGTACCCTACGCCTTTGGGCATACGTTACTCCTTATGGGGGTGGACCGGAGCGGGGGAGCGACCCCCGCTCTGGGTGTGAAGCTCGGGAGCGACCCTTACTTCACGGCTGTAAGGCTTGCCATGTAACTAGCTGCCGCCTTCTCTTCATCGGCGTCAGAGGAGGCCACAGGCGCTCCTCCACCGTTGTTGATTGTGACGTCAGTTGCGTTTCGGCTTGCCTTGGGACTGAACCTGTCCAGAATCGCGGTGATCGCTTTATCGTCACCAGCGGCGGCTTTGACGGATATGACGAACGCCAGCAATTCTGCCACGGTCGCACAGTGGGGCAACAGGGCTCGATCCATTCCAACTGCTTCTCCTGCCCGAGCGATATGTGCGTCGGTTGGAGGGCTGTGAACCACGGCCTGAAGCTCTTCTGAGATGATTCCATCTTGGTCGAGCGTCACAGGTTCGCGCTTTACGATTGCTGGTTTGATTTTGGCCATTTGGTGCTCCCTCGCAGGCCACAGACCTGCGAATATGGTTGTCCCTATACTATATTATCTCCGGTCTGGGTCGTTTCACTTAGGGTCCAGCCTGTCAGCGAGGACAGCAAGGCATATGAGGACGATCAGGACAAAGAGACCATCCAATACGTTCATGCGCCCCACCTCTCAATTCGGTAAAGTTCGCCCTCAAGGTCGTCTATCTGCACGATGAGCGCGCGGATTTCGCGGCGGGCATCTGCGAGGAGCAGTTCGAGTCGGTCGATGTCTTCTACGAGGCTATTGTAGTCCATGGGGCAATCTCCTAGGTGAAGCATGGGTCAAAAAGAGCCTGCAAATGAGATGGCAGAGGCTCAAAGGAGTAACAGTGCGTTTCAAAGTCAGAAGGCATGACGTCTAGGATTGCAGGTATGCGGTAGGGAGCTACTCCGGCAGTAAACCACCGCCGACGGCGTCGAAGCTCGCTGTGGCCGATCAGGTAGGCGTTAGCCTGCTTTGTGTAGAGGGCCGGGTCGAACGGGAGGTCCAGTTCCTGGATCATGCTCACAGTTCGCTTCTCGCAGTCCAGCTCAACGTCCAATATGGGCTGGAAGTAAGCATCTAGCTGGTTCCCATTCAACTCGATCAGACCATCGTACCAAAGACTGATCAGGTCCGCGCCATGGGTCCCATCAGGGAGTCGTCCTGCTGTCCATACGTCCGCGCCGTCCTGCCACTGCTGGAAATGAGAGAACTCGTGCATAAGCGTCTCGGCCCATGTGGGGTTACCTGTGGCGATAGCAAAGATAGGCTCGTCAGTGTCCTCACCATCAGTGAAATATCCACCACAGCCTTCAATCTGGTCCGAGCTGGTGGCATCTAGGTAGACGCCCGCCTCGAACAGTTCAGGCAGAGCGTCGTTCGAGAGCCAGTTAGTGAACCGGGGTCGCCTGTCATCATCGAGTTCGCTTGTCGCGTCAATTAGCACGTCCCAGGCGTTGCTCATACGTTCTCCTATACAATGTGAGCCCTCCTCAAGCCTTGGGGGACTTGTCGGGGGATAGCACAGCGAAGAGGTCGATAGTTAGAAAAGCCAAACCGAAGACAACGCCGCTGGTGAGGCCAAGGTTGAAAAAGATCCCAACCCACAAGGCGTCCCCCAGGGCTCTATATGTCCATCCTGACCCATCCTCCTTTGCAATCTTGAACATGCCGAAAGAAAGCAGCGAGTAGGCAACATAGCCAAGGAGGTCTAGGAGAAGGAATGTATCGACGGTCATTCTGTGGCCTCGTTTGGTAGGCAGTGCTCACATACGGGAGAGCCTACGAGCAGTAAATCAAGTGCGATGATGTCGGAACATACATCGCAATGATGTGCATCTTCAGTCATTAGAGTTTCCGATAAATAGATAAATAAGGAGCCAGAGGCAGCTCCGGCTTACACCTCATTATCTCTGAATATGGGCATTCACTTAGTGCCAGGGGTTCTTTTTTTTTGTGGGCGACCACGTCCTGGAACATTTGAAAACTTTTCCCAACCCATCCGCGTCAATTATTAAGGTTTTAACCCCTATTAGTAAACTAAAAAATTTCATCCGGTATATGAGATATAGGCTACACACTACTACTACCTCAGAAACCCCTAGTTTTTGACGCGGATGGGTCGGAAATGTTTTGGAAAATATTTTGCCAAGTAACGCACAGCGCACTTAGAGCGTTTTTGCTCAGAAACGCTGAACCCAAAAAAGTTAACCATACAGGATTTTGGGGCAAAAAACGCCATCCGCGTCAAATATTGTAGGTTTATTTGTGACTGCGGGTCCCTTGACAGGTAAAATTTTGAAAAAAAAAAATTTGGCCGGGACATGAAATTGCCCCTTGACAGATTTAGGTACCCCCTTCTGTGGTTGTCAATGATTGCCGTTCAAAAAAATACAAAAAAATGTCTGAGCGACCTAGGAGCGGGTGCTTTTCGCCCCATTTTGGCCTCGGGGGGCTCTCAGGCCCTCGCCTGCGGGGACCCCCGCAGGCGACGTGCTACAGCCGCCCTCATGCTCGGGGCGGCCCTGATCGCTTACAGACGCGACACAGCGCTTCTCTTGGCGAATACGGCCGCCCTCCTGTGAGGGGGCTTGTAGGGCACCTAGAGATGTTAGGCGATGTTAGGCGCCCTAAGTGCCCCACAAGCCCCCTCAGCCCATGAGGGCGGTTGTGTTGACTTAGAGCGCATATTGGCGATGTTAGGCGGCTCTAGGCCAACAGGGCCGCCCTCAGCCCATGAGGGCGGCGGTGTTGACTTAGGGCGCGTATTGGCGCGTGCTAGGCGCTCTAGGTCAATAGGGCCGCCCTCACGCGCTCGGGGCGGCCCTAGGGCGCCTAGGGCGCGCCTAGGGCGCCCTATAATCGCACTAGGCGACCCTAGTGCGCCTAGGGCCGCCCTCACGCGCT
>Ga0115558_1000589_pt1 | contig 23562 bp, 19 predicted proteins | sample COGITO_mtgs_1104_4_FD_87279 | JGI IMG/M metagenome (GOLD analysis project Ga0115558, IMG submission 87279) | Pelagic marine microbial communities from North Sea - COGITO_mtgs_110426 | ecosystem: Environmental > Aquatic > Marine > Epipelagic | place: Germany:Helgoland, sampling site Kabeltonne... | reverse complement strand
AGTTAAAGCGCGCGGCTTCGACTGTTACGGTTTATTGAGTTGTGTCATTTTTACGGTGCTCTGGGACGGACATGATTAGAGGGTCCGTTGCATTGTTTTTTGTGTCGCGTAGGTGCGCAGTTTGAGCGAGCTGAGTGGTGAGGTTGCCGCAGACAGGGGCGTCATTCGAATAATTAAGGTAACGATACATAAAAGGGGCGTGGTGATGAGTACCACCAGAGAAATGTTAGATATTAAAGGCGATGAAGTTTGGTCCATTCGGGCATCCCAGTCAGTGTATGAAGCAGTGGCTCTGATGGCCAGCAAGGAAGTCGGCGCTTTGATGGTGGTGAATGATCGGGCGCGTTTGGTGGGTATTATTTCCGAGCGAGATTATGCCCGCAAGGTGATTCTAAAGAACAAATCGTCAAGAGACACGTTGGTTGCTGACATCATGACTCGCAACGTGATTTATGTGGGCCCGAGCACCAACGCAGACACCTGCATGTCACTGATGAGTCAGAATAAGATCCGTCATCTGCCTGTGGTGGAGGACGGTATTCCCCTAGGCATGATTACCGTGGCTGACCTGTTGAAGTTTATTATTCAGGATCAGGAGATGACCATCGAAGAGTTGCAAAGCTATATCCTGGGCGAGACCGGTGGAGAGGGCTAGTCGTCCACTAATCAGTGGTTGGGTTGCCGCATAGTCGTCGGCGATTCAGCCCCTGAGTGGCTACGCCAGGATCTGCCTGATCCCGGCGTAGCAGCGATCGGTGCGTTTGAAGTGATATGTGCTGATACCGAGCTGCTGAGCTTGTAGAATATTGGGCAAGCTGTCGTCAACAAACAGGGTCTCTGTGGGCGACAAGTTAAAGCGTTGCAGCGCCAGTTGAAAAATGGCCTCGTCAGGTTTCATACAGCCCTCATGCCCTGAGATGATGATGCCCGCAAATAGTTTGAAAAAATCCAGGTGTTTGATATGCGCATAGGTTTCTCTGGACATATTCGACAGGCAAATTAATTCAAAACCGCGATCGTGGATTTCCCTCATGAGTTCGACACTAGCAGGAATGGGCAGCAAGGATTGTTTGGCAGCTTCTAACGCCGCCTCGATGACAGTTATAGCTAGGCCAGTTCGGGCACTGACCCCACTCACCACAGTTGTTTCTGCGGTGCTGCCGTGATCCATGTCGAGCCAGTCTTGATGCCCAAACAGTTCATCCCGTAACAACTTCAGATCCGAGTTCGGTAGTTTGAGTGCCGCCAGAACCTGCTCGGTGTTCCAATCAAGTAGGACATTGCCCAGATCGAAAATCACAGTGGTGATCAAGTTGGTTGTCATTTCGGGGCTTGGCTGATCTGTCATAAGGGGGCCCGTTTAGGTGCTGGAAAATGGGTTTAAATAGCTGCGGTTAGGGTTCGTTGGGAAGCTGTTCCTGCCGCGTTGAGTTCAGTACACTGTCGCCATGGACGTTTGTTTGGCAGTGCGTTAGTAGCGACAGCATACCAGGCGTTGCTAAGTCAGGCATTAATGATATAAGCATTAAAGAGGCAGGTGATATGGGTCGCGCAATCCGATTGATGATGGCTTTGATGATGGCATCGATGATGAGCAGTGTCCTGGCTCAGTCCCGCCCACCTGCTGAGGGACTGCGTTTGACCGTGTTTGATTGTGGCAGTTTGCGGTTGGAGGATGTGGCGAGTTTTGGGCTCACCAATGCTGATACCCCCGTGCGTGACTTGTTTGTGCCTTGCTATCTCATCGAGCACCCGCAGGGCAATATGATCTGGGATACGGGCTTGCCCCTGACGTTTGCCGGTCAGGGTCGGGTGGATTTACAACCCGGTGCCACCGTGCGCTACGAGCAGTCATTGCTGGATCAATTAGCAGCCCTAGGTCTCGGGCCGGCAGATATCAACTACCTGGGTTTGTCCCATATGCATTTTGATCACGCTGGGGCCGCCAATGCCTTTGCCACATCCACGATGTTAATCCAACGTACGGAATATGAGGCGGCTTTCGATCATGCCAGCGACTACCCCGTGTTTGATCCGCGCCTGTACGAGGGTCTCAGAGGTAGCGCGGCGACGAAGCTCGAGGGCGATTATGATGTATTTGGCGACGGTAGCGTCATGATCTTGTCGCTGCCTGGCCATACGCCAGGCCATCAGGCGCTTGCGTTGAAGCTCGCCGACACCGGTCACCTAGTGCTGTCAGGCGACCAATATCATTTCCGTGCGAGCCGAACGCTGCACAGTGTGCCCGAATTCAACCACAATCGAGAGGCGACGCTTGCCTCCATGGCTAAGTTAGAGGCCTATTTGGTAGCTAATCAGGCGACCCTGTGGATTGAACATGATCAGGCGTTGGCAGTTTCGCTGCAGCTGGCACCCGCCTTTTATGAGTAGCGCGCGAGCTATGATGCCGCCTATAAGGGGGTCTATACCGGCTGCTGCCAATTGTACCGGCTTTCTGGGTGTTTGGATGAAGACCTGCGGCTGGCTAGCCATCCTATTGAGCCTGTTGAGCGCTAACGCCAGTGCGGAACCCAATGCGCGTCAGCTACAACTACTGGCCAACAATTGTTTGCAGTGTCATTCGAATCCGGCTACAGGCTCACCGCAAATGGGTCGGTTTGAGGATTGGACGGCAGTGCGCTTGCAGGATCCGGCAGTGACGCTGAATCATGTGGTCCTGGGGATTCGTGGCATGCCGCCTCTGGGGTACTGCAGTGCCTGCAATGAGGAGGATCTAAGGGTCCTTGTGGGCCTCGTTGCAGGCTTGCCTAGCCATGTGTCGCGTGCAGATGACTCCAGCTCGGGGACGGCACCATGAAGCGTCGGCAATTTATCCAGAGTACTCTGGCCCTAGGTGCGACAGCGACCTTGGGTACCATCGCCGGTTGTGGCGGCCGTGGATCGGAACCCCAGGCGCCGCTGCCCTTTAACCCCGGCCAACCTTTGCCCTGGACCAACTGGGCCGGTAACCAGGCTTGTGTACCCCAGTGGCGCTACGCGCCCGCGAACGAAGATGAACTGATCTCGGCGCTCAAGGTCGCTCAGGGGGTGATCCGGCCAGTGGGTGCCGGTCATTCCTTCAGTGCCGTGACCACCACCGATGACAGTATGATATCCACGGATCTGCTCACCGGTCTGGTCAGTCATGATCCCGTTACGTTGCAGGCGACAGTGCGTGCCGGTACCCGTCTTAACGCCCTGGGGCCCTTGTTGGCGCCTGTTAATCAGGCCCTGCCGAATATGCCGGATATGGACTACCCGTCGTTAGGTGGGGCGTTGGCGAACGCTGTGCATGGTACGGGCGTGGATTTTCAGTCTATGAGTGCCTATGTCACTGGGCTTAAGCTAGCGACTGTCGGCGGTGATCTGGTGACCTGCAGTGCCGAGAAAAATCCGGATATCTTTCAAGCAGCGCTGACCCACGTGGGTGCGCTGGGCGTGGTCAGCGAATATACCTTGCAGAACCAAGCGCCGTTCGAGCTGACCGAGGTTAACGGGATCGCCAAGGTCGAGGACGTGTTCGACAACATGGAGCAGCTGTGCCGAGAGAATCGGCATTTTGAATGCTACCTGGTGCCTTACTCCACACTGTGCAGTACCGTTACCACCAATATTCGGCAACCCGGTGATGTGGCTGTGGGCGAAGACGATCCCGATGGCGCCAATACATTGCGTGGTGTGTTTGAAGCCACGACCTGGATTCCTGGCATCGGCAGCGATCTGTATGACTTCGTTCTTAGTCAAGCGTTTAGCGGTACAACAGATATGGTGCGAATCGGGCCCTCCCATGTTGTGTTTGGCCATCCACGATTGATGCGGTTTCGCGAAATGGAATATACGGTGCCCGCGGAATTGGGCGTCACTTGTGCGCGAGAAATATTAGCGACCATTAAGTCCAAGGGGCTGGGTTTAAGTTTTCCTATCGAGTTCCGTTACGTGAAGGCGGACGATATCTGGCTGTCGATGTTTGAAGGTCAAGATGGTTGTACTATCTCGATTCATCAATACGGTGACCTGGACTATAAGGCGCCATTCGCGGAGATTGAGAAGATCTTCTGGAAATATGGCGGTCGGCCTCACTGGGGCAAGATCCACACCATGACGGCCGCGGCGTTAGCGCAGATCTACCCGCGTCATTGGCAGGACTTTCATGAAGTGCGGCGAGCCCTTGACCCCACGGGCAAACTGATGAACTCCCATCTACGATCGATTTTTGAGGCTTAAGCTGCCAGTACTTCGGTCAGTCTCGAGGACTGGTTGGCCGGCGCTGGTCTGACTTCAGCCCGCGATTGCTCGAATGGCCATGAGCTTCGAGCGGAACTCCACCGAGCCCACCTGAGAGGCTGATGGCTGGCTCGAGAACTGCGCGACGACGGTATTCGTCGAGCCATTGATGTAAATAACCTGACCATGTATACCGACTGCCGCGTACTCCTGTTTTGCGGGATCGAGAATCCACCACATATTCTTGTAGTACTGCCAGGGTTCGTTGCCATATAGGGTGTTTTTGGCATATCGCTGCTGATCATCTGCATTCAGATTGAGGGTTTCATCTATCCACTTTTCGGGTACCAGCTGTTCGCCATTGGCCTGGCCGCGATTGAGAATGAGCTGGCCGAATAAGGCGGCATCTCTCAGAGTGCTGGTCATGCCGCCGGTGGCGACCGGCATATAAGCCCGGTCGACGACGATGGCGGCATCATGATAAGTCCCTAAACGAGACCAGATATGTTTGCCAATAAACTCCTGCAACGGCATGCCTGACAGGCGCGCGATTAGCCAGCCAATGACATCAGCGTTAGCCGAGTTGTACTCAAACAGTTCGCCCGGTTGCTGCGCGCTGTCCACTTGAATGAATTTCTCGAGGAAGTCATAAATGCCGTAAATATCAGCGGTTTCGGGCTGGGCGTCTTGAGCGCCGGGCACGAATGCTAAACCCAAAGCCGGCGCGTAGTAGCGCAGGAATTCTGAATCGGGATCCACATAGTTTTCCTTGAAGGCAATGGCCGAGGCGTGGTTCAGCACGTCCTGAATACTGGCGCGATCGAAGCCTGAGCCTCTGAGTTCTTCAATATACCGTCCGGGCGAAGCCTTCAGGTCAATGTCGAAGGACTCCATCAAGACTCCCAGAGCGACGCTGACCAAAGATTTAGTCATGGAAAACCAGATGTGGCGACTGTGCTCTGAGAATCCGTTGAAGTAGTTTTCATACAGAATCTGATTGTCACGCAGTATCAGAAAACCGTCTGCATGGTGTTCTTCTAATAGACCGTCGAGGGTCAGTTCATGACCATTAGCATCTTTGATCTTGCGTTGGCCCAAATTGGCATCAATTGAACTCACCAGCTTTGGTAACTCACCACCCCGTGGCAACATCGCCGTATGGGCCACCGAGTCCATGTTCCAGAAGCTCCAGGTATTGAAGGGCGCGCGGGCATAGTTAGTAAACGTCACCTGGCTTTCCCGGGTGGCTGGGAATGAACACATGACGTTAGGGTGTTGATGCTTCATAGCGGGTTTACTGGCAGGAATGAGATTAGCACGATACCACAGCTTGAACTGATATTTGGGGATGAAATGCGCGTAACCGCTTGGGGCGGGAGGCTGCAATCCTCAGGGGTACGGAGCTGGCTTGAACAAGCACCCGCAAGCTCGGACTAGCACGGAGTGGGGCGTGCGATCTTGGGTGCATGTACGAGATTGCCGCTTATGCCGGTGAGGGGCTTGTGCTAGCGTGAAGCAGTTGCGGGGCGCGATGGTTGTCGAGGCGAGCCCCCTGTTTTAGCGAATCATGGATTGCTAATCATGGATAGCTAATCATGGACTGCTAATCGTTATTTACTCATCACTGTTCAAGGATGAATACTGTGAGCCAGAATCTACTAGTTCGATGGGTTGTCCTATTGCTGTTCGTCAGTGGCCCGGTGGTTGCCAGCGCGGCTAGCCTGCGGGCCCTGATTGAGTACCCGGAAGTCACCAATGTGACGATTTCCCCGAATGGTCAATATCTAGCCGTGAGATTGTTCAAGGCTGGCAAACATCAAATCGTGACGCTCAATCGTCTGGATTCCTCACTGGTTGGCAGTTATGGCGTCAGCGGTAAAGACGATCTTGGCAGTTATTACTGGGCGAATGATGACCGCATTGTTATCAAGTTAAATGAGGTGCGCCGCGAAAATCGGCCGAGCTATTATGGCCAACTGATGGCGATGAATCATGATGGTACGCGCAGCGATCTAATTTATGGCTATCGCGCCGGTGGCGGTCCGACCTTGGCATTACGCAGGCAAAAGGGTCCGGCCTATGCCTGGGCGGAGATAGTGGATCTGTTACCCGCGGACGACACGCATATTCTGGTGTCATCCACGAAGATGTCTCGCGATGGGAGCAAACGGGCTGCTGCGCTACGGTTGAATATTTATACCGGTGAACAAGACAAACCGATTAAATTGACGCGCTATGGGTCAGGCCGATTCTTTACGGACCAAGCCGGGCAAATCAGATTGACGACCAGTGTTAAGGACGACCGGTCGATCCATGTGAGCGCCTATCCTGATAAGACTACCGGGTGGATCGAGTTTCCAGATCATCTCTATGATGAGTCGTTCCGACCGCTGGCGATTTCTGAGCAAGACAGTTCGGTATTTGTTCTAGACCGAGTCGCGGCTGACAAGGTGGGTCTGTATAAACTCAAACTCGATGGTTCTAGTGTTGAAAAGATCTATGCTCGCGATAATGTCGACATCTCTGATGCTGCTGCGAACGAAGAGGGCGATCGAATCTTTGCATTGCGAGTTGACGATGGCTACCCGAGTTATGTGATCTTTCAGAGTGGGTCAGCGGCAGCGAGTGTTTTCAAAACCTTATTGGGCATATTCGAGGGCCACATGGTGTCGATCACCAGTGGCAGTCGTGACGGCAATTTGTGGGTGGTCAGTACCAGTACGGACACGGATGCGGGCAGCTACTACCTTTATGATGTCGCGCAGGAATCCATCACCTTTCTGATGCATAAGCGTCCAACTGTGGATCCAAACGCGTTAGCTCAAACACGACCCATACAATTTGAATCCTTCGATGGCACACAGGTATTTGGATTTTATACGCCCCCGGCACCATCGAACGCCGCCAGTGCTAGTGATGTCATGCCTGAGGCTGCATTATCACCCATGGTGGTGTTGGTTCACGGGGGACCGCGAGTCCGAGATTACTGGGGTTATGATGGCGAGGTGCAGGCGTTGTCGACCCGAGGCTTTGGCGTGCTACGGATTAATTAACGGGGCTCGATCGGTTACGGTCGCGATTTTTTGGAAGCTGGAAATCGCCAGTGGGGTCAGAATGTGCAGCAGGACATTATCACAGGTACCCGCTGGGCTATTGCCCAGGGCTTAGCTGCCGAGGACCGGGTTTGTATTATGGGTGCCAGCTTTGGCGCCTATTCTGCGCTGCAAAGCAGTATCTTGGCGCCGGATCTGTATCGCTGCATCATTGCTGCATCAGGTGTTTATGATCTGAACCGGCTCGTGAAGGATGGCGACACTTCGCGCTGGTATCAAGGAGAAGATTTCTTCAAAGAGACTTTGGGTGATGACCAAGACGAGCTCTATCGTTACTCACCAGTCAACGGGGTCAGCAAATTGAAGGCGCCAGTATTGATTGCCCATGGGCGTCAGGATAAGCGAACACCCTTCCACCAGGCGGAAGATTTACGCGATGCGCTAGGCAAAAGCGGTAAAGATTTCCAGTGGTTCGAGCGCAAACGTGAAGGTCACGGCTTCTATGATGTGGAAAATCGTCTGGCTTATCTGGAGCTTGTGCTGAGTTTCTTGAACGACAACCTTCATGTGCCCCGCACTCAATGACGGGTTGCCCAGGGCTTGGGCTATTTTGGGTTACTTGCTAAACGGTTTGCTGAACGGTTTGCTGGACGAATCGCGGGCATAGGGCAATCGAGCTGGGATTGCGAATGCCGCGACTCCGGCAGCTGATCTCGGGTCATGTTCATACTCATGTTCACACTCATGTTCACACTCATGTTCATACTCAGGCTCCTACTCGTACACAGTGGATTAATTGTCCCAGCTGATACCAACACCGGGTTCAATTCACTACAATAGGGTCATTCACACTAAGGTAAGGGAAACTTGATGCTCAATACGTCATTGGCACAATCAGTTATTGATCACGCGATTTCGCTGGGCGCAGACTTCGCAGAGCTGTTTGTTGAGCGCAGTCAGACCAATATGGTGAGCACCCTGAGCAGCCACGTTCAATCAGTCCAGTCTGGTATCGATTTTGGTGTCGGCGTGCGCTTAGTCTATGGCACCAAAGTGTTGTACGGCTATACCAATAAAGCTGAAGAGGCCGAGCTGAAACGTATTGTCTCAGAGCTGGCGGCGAAAGACCGACGGGATCCGCGAATCTCATTCACAAACTTTGACTATCGGCGAGTCGAAGACAAGCATGCCGCAAATCGCATATTATCGACAGACCCAGAAGTCGACGGCAAAGTGGCGTTCCTGTTGGCAACGGATAAAGCCGCAAGAGCAGCGAGCAACATGATCTCGCAGACCCGTGGTACCTGTGGTCAGGTAGAGCAGAAGATCGAGCTATTCAATAGTGAAGGCCTGCACACTGGTGATATTAGAAACTACACAAGAGCATTTTTGGTGGCGATTGCCTCTGACGGCTCGGAGCAGTCCACGGGCAGCTGGAACGATGGTGGTCTGATGGGTTGGGAGTTGGTTGAGCGGATGAACAGCGAGGCCGCGGGTAAAGAGGCGGCGCGCCAGGCGTTGGTTAATCTCAGTGCCAAACCCTGTCCTTCCGGGCGTATGCCCGTGGTGCTGGGTAACGGCTTCGGTGGTGTGATCTTTCATGAAGCCTGCGGTCATCTGTTGGAAACCACGTCGGTGGCCAAGAAAGCGTCGGTGTTCCATGACAAGATGGGCGAGATGATTGCCAACCCAGTGGTGAATGCGGTTGATGATGGCACCATGATCAAGGAGCGGGGTTCCATCAATATCGATGACGAAGGTCTGGATTCACAACGTACCCAACTCATTAAGGACGGTAAGCTCACGAGTTTTCTGGTGGATCGGATCGGTTCCCAGCAAACGGGTTTTGCCCGCACCGGTTCCGGTCGACGAGAATCCTATAAATATGCTCCGGCGTCCCGAATGCGCAATACGTTTATCGAGCCCGGTAATGCTGAGTTAGACGATATGATCGGCTCCATGGAGCGGGGCATTTACGCTTCCCATATGGGGGGTGGTTCCGTTCAGCCGGGCACTGGTGAATTCAACTTTGCGGTCACCGAGGGCTATTACGTTGAGAACGGCAAGATTCTCTACCCGATCAAGGCCGCAACCTTGATTAGCACGGGCCCGAAGGTACTGAAGGAAATTTCCATGGTGGGTAAAGATTTTGCACTGGCCAGTGGCACCTGTGGCTCGGTGTCGGGCTCAATACCCACGACCGTGGGTCAGGCGACCCTGAAAGTCGATGATATCCTGGTCGGAGGTAATGCCTGATGGCGCTGCAACAGAATGCCAATCAGATACTCGACCTGGTAAAAGCCGCTGGCGCCAGCGGTGATTTGATTATCGATCAGGGGCAATCACTGTCTCTGAAAGCCCGAGAGGGAGCGCTGGAAGAATACAAGGTAAGCTCCAGTCAGATACTGGGTTTACGGGTCATCAAAGACGGCAAAGTCGGTACCGCATACAGTGAAGCCACGGATACGGAGGCGCTCAAGTCGCTGGTGGAGCAGGCCTTGCTGAACGCCAGTTTCGCAGCGGTGGATGCCCACGAATCGATTCTCGCGAACGCCGCCGTATTGCACACCGACGACGAGGTCTTATGTCCCCATGAGGATGTTGGTATTGATGCACAAATTGATTTTGCGCTAGCGATGGAACGCAATCTGGCGGCGAAGAACAAGGTCAAAAATGTGCCCTATAATGGTGTCCAGGATAATACCGGCGAGCGTCATATCTTCTCCAGCGCCGGCTTAAGCGCCTACTCAAAGAGCCGTATGTGCGCCGCCTATGCCTATGCGTTAGTGGAAGACGGCGATAAAAATGCGATGGATGGTGTCGGTCAGGCTGCGCGCTTGTTCGGTGAGCTAGACTTGACTCAGATCGTGACGCGAACCCATGAAAACTGTCTGGGTCTGCTTGAGGGCACGCCCGTTGCCAGTGGTCATTATGATGTCATCTTTGACGAAGAAACCCAGGTCCAGTTATTCCACACCTTTGCCATGATGTTTTCCGGCAAGTCAGCCAAAGATGGGGTGAACCCCATGCGCGAAAAGGTCGGTCAATTGATCGCTGATCGGCGTTTGAATATTATCGATAAGCCCTTGAATAGTGCCGGTTTTGGTTATGCTTTGTTTGACTCAGAAGGAGCGGCGACCCAGTCGACGCCACTGATTGTCGACGGTAATTTGGCATCCTTGATTCACAATAGCGCGACGGCGTCGTTCTTTGATTTGGTTACCACCGGGCATGCTACCCGCGGCCCTAAATCAACAATGGGTGTTGGTTTGCATCAGCTGGAGATTGGTAAGGGCGAGGATTTGGCTCAGGATCTGCTGGGTGGTGAATACCTGTTGTTGACGGACCTGACCGGGCTGCACTCAGGTGCGAATGCGATCTCAGGAAACTTCAGCTTTGGCGCTTCAGGCTACTTGTGTCAAAACGGCGAGCGGGTGCGTGCTGTGCGGGGAATCACCGTTGCCGGTAACTTTTATGACATGCTAGGAAAGGTCTCGATGATTGGTGACCAGCAGTACTGGAACTGGGAACGGTCTGCCCTGATGCCTCATATACGATTCGCCGATATTGCGATCTCGGGTTAAGGCGACGCCCGGTAGTCTCGGGCGCAGTGTGTTGTTCACCTCTTATTGCGCCGCTGGTTCCTGATGAATTGTGGCTTTGATGATTGTCAGGGTTTCGCTGGTCTTGCCGCTGCGGCTGCCCCGCGCCTCAAGTGCCTTCAGAGTCTCCATGCCGCTGACTAACTCGCCGAATAGGGTGTGTTTACCATCGAGAAATGGCGTGGCGACAAAGGTGATAAAGAACTGGCTGCCATCAGTGTCGGGACCGGCGTTGGCCATACTCAACAATCCTGGTTTGTCGTGGGACAGATTACCGGCAAATTCACCGGCATATTTGTAGCCTGGGTCGCCTCTGCCGGTGCCCGTCGGGTCACCACCTTGGGCCATAAAACCAGGAATGACCCGATGGAAAGTCAGGTTGTCATAGAAACCCTGCTCAGTGAGAAAGATCGTGCTGCTGGTATGCATGGGTGCGGTTGCATGGAACAGGCGAAATCGCATCTCCCCCACGTTAGTGGTCAAGTCCCAATAGTAATTGGTGTTGGCGTCGAAGGTCATCATCTCTGGTTGGGTTAGATGCTGACGCCAGTCCGGTGCCTTGTCAGCTTGCCTGTCTGTCTCGCTTGATCCCACTGCGGTTTGCTCGGCGACGGCCGGTGCTTGGTCGTGCGCCAGTTCAGTATGTGGATCAGCGGATTGCTCTTGAGAGCAACCCTGGATCAAGGCAAAGACAAAAATCACGCTGAATAATCGGTTCACAGGCATTCCTGATTTTAAGGTTTCTTGTATTTTACCTGATCTGGACTGATGATCTACTCTGCGCGACGGGCTGTCCGAGGACCTGAGGGGTTTCTGGTCCAGTGTTTCTCGTCCAGTGACTGGGCGCTGAGTTGTGAGTCGAGGCCCCGTGTGGCATCTGTATCGAGTCGTGGACAAAAGATCGGTGCTGCGGCACAGGTTTGTTTCCATTGATTTGTATACTGTCAAATACTACGTTTTTCTACCCACGAGGAGTCAGCCATGTCAGTCCAAAGCAACCCGGAAGTCCGAGATCCCAAGGCCTTACAAGCCTTTGCCGGCAAGGTCAGCGGCAGTGTGACTGCCGGTATGAATGTCGCCTTGACCTTTGTTGGTGAACAGTTGGGGCTTTATAAGGGGCTTGCGGCCATCGGTCCGGCCACGAGCCAGCAACTGGCCGATAAAACCCAATTGTCAGAGCGCTGGGTCAGGGAGTGGTTGTATCAGCAGGTCTGTATTGGCCAGATTACCTTTGATGAAGCCGCAACCGAGTTTTCAATGTCGCCGGAGGCCAAGGCTGTGTTGGCCGATCCTGAACATCCGGCTTATCTGGGTGGCATGATTCATTCTGTGGTTGCCATGTATGACACCCTCGAGCATTTGCCTGAATGTTTTCGCACCGGCCTCGGTCAAAGCTTCGATGACAAAGGCGAGGCTTGTGCTTGTGGCATTGAGCGGATGAGTCGCAAGTTTCAACAGCTGCATCTGGTGCCTGATTTACTGCCCAGTACTGAAGGTGCGGTGGCCAAGCTGACAGCTGGTGCTTTGGTGGCGGATGTTGGCTGTGGTGCCGGTGTGGCCATGATCGAGATGGCCAAGGCATATCCGCACAGCCAGTTTATCGGCTATGACATTTCTATGAATGCCCTCGGCCGTGCCAGGAATAATATTCGCGAGGCAGGCGTGAAAAATGTCCAGCTGCACAATCCCATCGATCAACCCTTGCCCGAGGATGGTAGCTTCGATTTGATCACGACGTTCGATGTCGTTCATGACTCAACGCATCCACAGGTGTTGATCGAAGCCATCAAGGCGTCGCTGAAGCCGGATGGCACCTGGTTATGTGCTGACATTCAGGGTAAATCGTCCTTCGCTGAGAATCTAAAGGAGAACCCCATGGCCACCATCGCTTATTCGTTTTCGGTGATGGTGTGCATGTCGTCGGGGCTGTCAGTACCCGGCGGCGCGGGCCTGGGTACTCTGGGCTTTCCAGAGAGCAAAGCCCGTGAAATGACGGCGGCAGCAGGCTTCAGTCGTTTTCGGCGGATTCCCTTCGAGGGCGATATCTTTAATGCTTTCTATGAGATCAGGCCGTAGATAGGCCCCTGCGGCCTGCTCGAATAGGACTTTGTCTGATCAGTGATAGTTGTTCTAAGGCTTGATTTCGAGGGTGGGATGAGTGGGTAGTTGAGTGTCCACGTAGATGCTCAACGTCGGCGGGAACGCCTCGGGCTTGTCCAGACTGCCAATGGCAACGTCGATGATATCGGTGTGGCCAGTGTTGCAGCAGGCTACGTGGGTACCGCAGGAAGAGCAGAAATATCGCGTGCCGTCAGTAGACGATGCGAGTGCAGTTGGGGTGCCGGCAACATACTCGAACTGGGCGACAGGTACCACCAGCCAAGTGACATGGGGTGCCGCATGAATATGTCGGCACATCGTGCAGTGGCAGATTACCGAAGGATAGACGCCGTCGGCGATAATGTAGCGAATTCGCTTGCAGAAGCAGCCGCCCTCGACCATGGATTGACCTCGCTGTTTAGAAGGCATGTTTAGCAGGAATGTTTAGTTGACCATACGCTAGAACAGGCGAATTTACTAAAAACGAATTAAATAAACTCACGACTGATTTGAGTGGTATGGTGGCTGGCGCGCGGTTGTTCCTGCGCTATTTATCGATGACCATCTGCGGAAATAATGACATGACCAAGTCTGGTGCGCTGGCACCCTTAAAAATTCGCGATTTTCGTTATCTGCTGGCGGGCTTCGCCATCGGCCAGATGCTCATGCCCCTGCAATTCATTACCCAGATCCTTTGGGTTCAGCATTTTGCCCCTCGGGATATCTGGCTGATCATGGTGGCCTTGATTGCTACCAGTCGCGGCCTTGGCTCACTGACCTTCGGGCTTTATGGCGGTGCATTGGCGGATCGTTACGATCGACGCAAGTTATTGATTCTCATCCAGTCGCTGCAGGTCTTAGGTACGATGGGGATTGCCGCCATGATGTCCCTGTCGGATGGTGGTATGGCAGGTTTTATCCTGTTTTTTGGGTTGACCTTCATCACCGCGGGTCTGCAGGCCATTGATGGACCCACGCGGCTGGCGATTGTGCCCGATATCCTCGGCCCGACCCTGACGCCAGGTGGCATCTCTTTAAACCAGGTTGCCGGCCAGATAGCGATGCCCATTGCCATGATGTTTACAGGCTTGATCATCGATGCCTTCGGTTACAGTGGCGCCTACTTGTTCAGCGTTTGTGGGCATATCATTGCGATTATCTGCATGGCGATGATGAGTTATCGAGCGACACCAGTAGCAGACTCATCGGCCGATAAGCGCTATGGCTTTAGTGAGGTTGCCAGGGACGTTGCCGTCGGGTTGCGCTATGCCCGCAACCATCCAGTGATTCTCTGGGTCATTCTATTACTGGTGATGATGATGAGCCTGGGATATCCCGCCACTGCCAGTCTGGGGCCTACTTGGGTGACAACGGTGGTGGGTGTCGCTATTCCTAATATGGGCTTTATTGTCATGTTCTGGGGCTTCGGATCGTTCCTGGGTGCCGTGGCCATGACCCAGTTGGCTTCCTATCCTAATCGCGGCGCGCTGATGGCCTTCGGTGCGATTTTGTTTTCTTTGTCTTTTGTGGTGTTTGTTTTTGATCAGACGGTCATGAACGCCATCATCGGTAACATTGGCCTGGGTGCAGGTATGACCATTACCATGGTCTCGGCGACTATCTTGATTCAACAGCTGGCGCCAAATGATATACGGGGTCGATTGATGAGTATCTTTCAACTCAATATGGCCTTTGCCCAACTGATGACCATGCCTGTTGCCATTCTGGCCCAGTGGCTGACCCTGCCGGTTTTATTCCCGATACTGTCCTTGGCCACCTTGGGTATTGTTCTCATCATTCTGCTGGCCCAGCAGCAGTTGTGGCGGGGTGCAGCAAAGGACTGACCGCCAAGTTTTGCGCAATGAGTCAAACTGTGTGTTCAGGCATTTCCCGCTAGCCAGCATGGGGACCTGAGCGCTCGACTAACGGCTAGTCTAGGAGCGTGTGAATATTGGCTCGCGCTTTTCACGAAACGCCTTGACGGCTTCTTGGTGGTCATTGCTGTTGCGCAGGCTAGGCAGTTCTTGTTTTTCCAGTTCACGCATGGCTGTCGGATCCAAATCCATAGCGCGAGAGGCTACCCGTTTGGTGGCTTCTACCGATAGTGGTGCACGAGACGCGATACGCGTCGCCAAGTTTTTTGCGGCTATTAGTAATGCTGCCGGTGGCTCGGTCTGGGTGGTCACGCCGAAGCGTTCTACTGCCAGCGCATCAAAAGCTGAGCCAGTTAGCAACATGGCCTTGGCTCGAGCAACACCGATGAGGCGTGGCAGTCGATAGGCTGAAGCCATTAATCCCATGTTCACGCCGGCGCAGACAAATCGAGCGTCAGCCGAGGCAATGCGTATATCGCAACACAGTGCCAGCTCAAAGCCGCCGCCGATGCACCAGCCGTTGATGGCGGCAAGAACGGGGACCGGCGAAGACTCAACTGCCGTCAGCAGGCGACCAAAGGCTGAGAGCGCTTCACCGCCTTTGGCCTTCAGGTCAGCGCCGGCGCAGAAGGAATTGCCTGACCCCGTGAGGATGATTGCGCGCGCGCTGGAAGCATCGTTGATCGTCTGAAACTCTTCGAGGAGTTTGCCCAGCATCGCCGCATCCATGGCATTCGCTGGGGGGTTGTCAATGGTCAGTAAGCTGACGTGATGACCGATTTTTTCGACATGTATTGTACCCGGCATTGTCAATCCTCAGCTGCGCTGCAAATGATCTTTTTGATGTCGGCGCTGTTAGCAATCGACATCATTGTTGCTGCTCCAAACTACAGCCGCAGGTTCAAAAAGTAAACTGTCTGTCGGCAACTGTGCGAGTGAGCGCCTTGAGTGACAGCGCAAGGTGTGATGAGTCGGGCGGTAGCCTGGTTTAAGTCGAAAGATCCAGACGGCTTGATGAAAGCGATCCAGATGTTTGCTGGGGGGCTGCGATCAATGGTGTTATCGATGGTATTTCTGAAGCGTTCTGACGAGGGAAATGCAGTGCAAAAAAACCCGCGGATCGCCGCGGGTCTTTAGCACTGCTATTGTCGGTTACTCGCCGAAGCTGTATCGCAGTGATGCACCATAAATCCTTGGCTCAGTCAGAAAATAATTTCTGTAGAAGCCAGAGGTATCCGATGTCAGGTACTTGCCGGTGACATTGTCGTCGTTGAGCACGTTGCGGACCCACAAACGACCTTGCCAGTGACCATCAGTACTTTCATAGATGATTGAGGCATTGTGCTGGTCCCAAGCGTCGATTTTGTCACCGATGGTGTTGAACTCACGAGCATACTGGTCGTCGCGCCAGGAGTAATCCCAGCGAAAGATTACGGATCCTTGCAGCGCGTCCACAAGTACCGTGTAGGCCACACCTAAGTGAATGTTGTTTTTGGGTGCATTGGGTAACTGGTTGCCATCGAGGTTCGTGTTCAGACCATCTGAAACTTCAACCCCGGCACCCTCCAGGAAGATCCGAGACATATATGTAGGAATATGATCCACGCCTGTAATATCTGTGTAGACCGTTCCCGGCAACACATCAGGGCAGGTCGTCCCAGCATTTGGGTTCAAATCGCTGTTCGCTGCACAGGAGCTATTGTAGGCCGCTTGAACGATTGCGTCGGTGATATCAGATGTTTTTGCGATGTAGTTCACGGCGGTTGCTGAACCGGGATCGATATTCTTTAACGTAATGTAGTCGGGGTTGTTGGCTGTTCGGTTCACAGGGTCCAGAGACACCGAGCCGTCGACGGTGGCATCGAGGTAGGCATAAGACGCATCGATGGACACAGCGGGTGCCCACTCTGGCTGCCAGAAGACTTCAAGCTCAAGACCTTGAATATTCGCATCGATATTGTCGTTGATGGAGTTATTGTTGCGAATCCGCGTGGTTTGAAGGCCTTCATACTGGTAGGTAAAGGCAGCGCCGTTGACCACCAGCGTGCCATCCATCAGCGTATTCTTCATGCCGACCTCGAAGGCATCGACCTTCTCTGAATCAAAGATGTACTTCACAGTTTCGGTCGCAAGTGTCGCGTTCTGCGGTGGATTGAATCCGCCAGGCTTGTAACCACGAGTAAAGAAGGCATAGGCCATCACGTCATCGTTGATCTGCCAGTCGAGACCGATACGTCCAGTTGTCGACTTGAAATCCGTCGCGCTGGGGCTGCCGGTTAGGACCCGCTGTTCATTAAAAGCAGGTACCAGGGGCACAGCTTGGGCAATCGCAAGACGTTCGGCGCTCGCAGGAGCGGTGGCTTCGGCCGCTGTGATGTCCTCGGCAGATGAGTAAAGCTTGTCTAAATCCGAGGCGGGCAAGCCGTAATAAACGAGATAGGAGCGCAGCCAATCCACGTCGGGTATGCCAAGATTCAATGCGTTGTAGAGCACGCCGCTGTCACTCACTTCCTTGTGATCATCGTTGCGCCGCAAGCCGACTGTTAGTTTGACCTTGTCAGTGACATCGTAGTAAACCTCGCCGAAATAGGCAAAGGAATCGCCACGACTGCCATCACCATTGGGATTACTGGTCGAGGCGTACATCGTCGGGTATAGCGGCGGAAATCCGAGTTTTGGCACGCCATAAAGCCCGACAAGGTCAAGGGTGTTGGCGTTCACGTAGTAATCACCGTAGCCCTCGTATTCCGAGTAATTGACCCCCACTATAAAATTGAATCGGCCGTCGAGATCAGATTCGACTTTCATTTCCACAGTAGTGTATTCGCTGCTGCTGTCACTCTGGTCAAAGGCTTGCACTCGGGTTTGGTCCGAGTCGTGCACACAGCCACCGAAAATGCCCGCCGTGCCGTCGTTCCAGTTGCAGGTGGCACTGGTCCAGTCAGCGCCGGCATAATAACCGGCCGTGTCCGAGGTAGGCCAGAGACCACTTGGGTTAGCGGTTGTCGCGAAGAGTACGTTGCCGACGTCCATCAGGTAATCTTGGCGGGCGACATAGTCTTGCTTTGAGTAGCCGGCCAGTATGCCGAACCGAAGTTTCTCGAAATCGTAGGAAAATCCTAGCGTGTACAGGTCTTCGTCATACTTGTACATGGGCTCGAAGTCTGTGTGCTGCTGACGGAAACCGGTGGCATTTTTGACAAAGCCGCTATAAGGACTTGGCGTTCCGAGGAGCACTGCCTCGTTCAAGCCGCCGAACAGTCCCCCGGTTGTGGACCCGTTGTGCGGAGTGTCGAAGCCGAAGGCGTCGGGTTCGCAACCGACGGTGGGCAGATCGTTCGTTGAGCAGATCTGGTTGGTGATTCTGATCTTGTCGTCATCTTCGTTGAATTTGGAGTACTGGAACCAGAATTTGGCCTCGTCGGTAATGTCCCATGCGGCCGTGACGCGGAAGGTGTAGATGTCGCGCCCATCAAGGTCATCGTCGATGTTGTCAATCGTACAAGGGGACAGAACAGCTGGATTAACGGCGCCCGAGAGGATGTTGGCCTTGTTCGGCAATGCCGCGTTCGCCGGATCACTACCGTAGGCATCTACCAAGGTGGTACCAGGCGTAACACAGCTACCTTGCTGGCCGTAGGCCGTGTTTTCGATATATCCATCGCGGCTCAAGACCATGCCTGCCACGCGCACCGCAAATGTATCGCTGATCGGAATGTTCAACGCGCCCTTGAGGCGCTGGTTGGAGTAGTCACCGTATTCGCCATCGATGAAGCCTTTGACAGCGTCATATTCGGGCATTTTCGTGACCATGTTGACGGCGCCGCCAGTTGCGTTACGGCCAAACAAGGTGCCCTGGGGGCCTCGCAACACCTCAATCCGCTCTAGGTCGTAAAACTCGACAGTGGTCAGACTGGTGGGCACAGCGATCTGATTTTGGTGAATAGAGACCCCATTCTCGCCTGACCCGGCGATAACAAGACGGCCGATCCCGCGGATGCTGAAGCTGGAACCGCCAAAGTTAGTTGCCGTGAACGACACGTTAGGTGTCGCGAACTGTAGATCAGAGGGGCTGATAATCTGCCGGTCTTCCATCATCTGACCGCTGAACGCACTCACGGCAATCGGTACATCCTGGACGCTTTCCTCGACGCGCTGGGCAGTGACCACGACCTCTTCGATCATCCCCGAGGCGGCATGGGCACTTCCAGTCACCCACATGACACTCGCCACTGCACATCCTGTTACGAGCCGAACACCGTCCATCAAGGACTTATTAAATCTATTAGACATAGTCATCCCCTGGTTAGCGATTACTGCAGATACTGCACTGCAGAGTTCAATGATATAGCCGGTTATTCTTTAAGGATTTTCCTGACGCTTTGAAACGCTTTGAAACGCTTTATTTGGAACAAGAAATTTGGAACAAGAAATTTGGAACAAGAAATTTGAAACAAGAAACTTGAGATAAAAAAATGGCTCTTCAGACGGTGTCTCGACTAACACACTGAAGATCATTGAAAGACGAGTATTCGATCAAGCCAGATAATTACATTGCTCCAGATTAAATGTGTTATTGATGCATGGGTCGAAATTTGACACGATCAGTAAAGCACTTGCTCGCGCTCTGATGCTTGGCGCAGATCAAGGAAAGTAAAGTCAACTTCTATGGTGGCAAACCGAACAGGTTGTCGTGCCGATGCGTCAGTTGCGGGCCCTGTGAAACTATCGTGATATGGCGCTGCAGATTGACAACCTGCAGGCTATCACGGAAGGTGATTTAGGCCTGTTAAGAGGCTAAAACCCATGACCACAGCGGCAATGCCGACACCTTGGTCCGCTAGGGCTCAAGGCATGAATGTGGCGCGCTGTCTTGGTGACTATACCCTGACCTATTTATTTCCAATCAGGAAAACTGGTTTCGGTCGCTGGATTCCGCAGTGGTCGAGATCGCGTCGAATACCGTGCTAGCCCTGTTAGGGTCCAAGTCCCAGGGACTTGGGTTGGTTTACGGGCAATCGCCGCGCTGATAACAAAGCCCTGTGGTAAGGGCTAGCTCGCGCTAATAAAAAGTGGGGCTGAGTTGCAAGATTGCCGCGGCGAGCTTGATGCCGTCGTGGCTTAGGTGGCTTGTTTTACCGGTGTTTCCGGCCCACCTGTCTCGACGACAAGCGGGCCGGGTCTTCTAATAGCCGTTCAGTGTTGCTAGTCGATCGTAGTGGTAGCCAGCGTCACCAAAGGTTTTTTCGGCAACTCGAGCGCGTTTCAGAAAGAAACCAATCTCATGTTCGTCAGTCATGCCGATACCACCGTGCATCTGCACGCCTTCTGAGGAGATCTGGTGCAGGGTTTCACACAGCTGAGCTTTCGCCGACGAGGCAAGGGCGGGCAGGTCTGCATCGCGGCCTTCATCCAACGCTGACAACGCATCTATCAAGAGCGATTTTGATAGCTCAAGATTGCAATACATATCGACGGCTCGATGCTGCAATGACTGAAATGAACCAATTTTAGTTTCAAACTGGGTGCGTTCTTTCAGATAGGCCAGTGTCCGTTCAAAAACTTCCAGTGATGCTCCTAACATTTCTGCAGCCATGCCCAGTGCGGCGCGATCCAATACGGGGTCTAATATATCGGCGCCTCGGTCCAGTTCGCCGAGTATCGCCGATGCATCAACGGAGACGTCGGTAAAGGTGATTTTGGCGGCATTGCGGTTGTCGACCATTTGGGTACGGGTCACTTCAACACCGGCGGCTGCTCGATCCACCAGGAACAGGGTGATGCCTTGCCTGTCGTGAGTGCTGCCACTGGTGCGCGTCGCAACAATCAAGGTGTCGGCAATGTGACCGTCCAAGACAAAGGCCTTGGCGCCGTTGATCTTGTAGCCGCCAGCAGATGATTCTGCGCGGGTCGCAATTCTGTGTGGGCTGAAGTGGGCAGTTTCATCAAGAGCGAGGGCCATCAATAAAGTACCTTCAGCCAACTTTGGCAACAACTGTTTCTTTTGAGTTTCGTTACCCCCCAGTGCGACTGCGGATGCGCTGACCAGTATGGAGGCCACCAGCGGTGAGGCGGCCAGAGTGCGGCCAGTTTCTTCCAACACAATACCCAGACCATGGAAGCCAAAATCCAGGCCGCCGAATTCTTCGGGTATACAGATGCCAGCCCAGCCCATGTCGACCATTTGGGTCCACAGGTCTTTCGAATAGCCCAGTTCGTCCTTGGCATCACGTAATGCGCGAAACTGAGTGACCGGTGCCGCCGCGGTCATCAGGTCTTTGGCACTGTCTTTCAGCAAGGTTTGTTCTTCGTTTAATATTAAAGCCATATTTTTGTCCTTTGTGCTTAGCGGGCAGGCAAATTATTTAGTGGGAAGACCCAATACATTTTTGGCCACCACATTTTTATTGATTTCGGTAGTGCCGCCTTCAATAGAGTTGGCTTTGGAGCGCAGCCAACCTCGTGTTTGCATGATTTCCCAATCATCGAAGCCATCACCTTGCCAGCCAATGCCCTGTGTGCCCATCATGTCGATCATCATCTCAGAGCGGTGCTTATTGAGTTCTGCACCCACAGCCTTGAGGATAGACGAAGCGGCACCGTCGCCCAGGCCGGCTTTCAATTCCTGCCCAACCCGTGCGTAGGTCAAGCCATAGGCTTTCTGACGCACTTGGTATTTGGCGATTTCGCGCCGCATGGCTGAGTCATCAAGACGACCTAAAGCGTCTTCACCCAAATATTTTTTCGCTTGTTCGTGCATGGGGGTCTGCGGGCTTTGGGCGGTGCCAAAGTCACCAATATTGGTGCGCTCGTGCTGCAGCAGACGCTTGGCGATGGTCCAACCCTTGTTCAGTTCACCCACCTGGTTGCGCGCCGGTACCCGCACATCGTCAAAGAAGGTTTCGCAGAAGGGGCTTTCACCGGAAATTAACTGAATGGGTTTGACAGTTACGCCAGGGCTCTGCATGTCGAATAAAATAAAGCTGATACCGTTGTGTTTCACTGTAGTGTCTGTTCGCACCAGGCAGAAAATCCAGTCGCAGCGATCGGCATAGGAGGTCCAGACTTTCTGGCCGTTGATCACATATTCGTCGCCGTCCCGCACCGCTTTGGTTTGCAAGCCCGCAAGATCAGACCCTGCGCCAGGTTCTGAATAGCCCTGACACCAACGAATTTCACCGCGGACAATTTTAGGCAGGTGTTCTAGCTTTTGCTCTTCATTGGCAAACTCGAGCAACACGGGCCCCAGCATCCACAGACCAAAACTGTTCAGGGCAGGACGGGCTTTGATGCGGCTTAACTCGCTTTCGAGCACTGCATTTTCTGCCATAGACAGCCCGCCGCCACCATATTGGGCTGGCCACATGGGTGCGGTCCAGCCTTTGGCTGCCATTCGATCAAGCCAGAGTTTCGAATCGGGATTGCTGAAGGTTGCATTCCGGCCACCCCAGACAACTTCGTCCGCGGTCATCGGGCTGCGCATGCTCGCAGGACAGTTTGCTTCGAGCCAGGCACGAGTGTCGGTGCGAAATTGATCAACGTCAGGCATTTTTTCGTCCTCAATAATAATTGCGGCCTAGTATAAGTAGGTTTGGCCCCTTTTTGCTACCTGTGACAGGGGCCAGTGATATAGGGGTATTCATGGTGACCCCGGAAAGCCGTATAGGTCAGGTTAAAAGTCGCAGGACACGACGGCTTAAGTGTTGTTGGAGAACAATTGGATTCTTCGGCCGCGTGGCTTAGGTGTCACACTTGTGGAAGGTAGCTGGCAAATTCGGTCCTTTCTGGTGATTGATCCGTCAGCATATTCCCAGACCAGTTGCTCGCCCTGCAAATAACGCTTCACGACAACAGGGCCCCAGCCTAGCAGGTTAAAATTCAATGTCCCGTTGTTCCAGGTCATGCTGGCAGAGGTGCGAGGGCAATAGGCCGTATCGCCAAGAGTGAACAAAACGCCGCCTTCCGTATCGTCGGTGTTGATGTGCGCTGTACTGTTCGGGCCCGCATCATGAATAACGCCGGATGTGGTAATCACCGTGCGCCCGCCACACTGTTCGATCCGTTCTACGTGGCCAATCTTGCCTTCAACGCCAATCCACAAGCCGCGAATATCAGCTGCGCCGTCGATCAACGGTTCGGTGCAGTCCGCCAAGATAGGCAGTGGAAAGTGGGCGTAGCCACACCCGGGGGTGTTGCCCTTAGGGATCTCTGCGGCCAGTTTGCCACTGCCGTCTAAAACCGGTAGCTCGCAGTAATTCAGCAGACTGCCATCTCCCGCTAGGGTGTCAGGATTGATGGTCAGCGGCGGGCGAGGCGAGAAAAACAGCAACCAGAATACTGCCACAATCAACACCGAGATGGTCACGGCAATACGAGTGAGTTGTCTTTTCATAGTTGCTCCCTGGAGATTTGAGTCGAGCTGATCAGGTACTTCAGCCAATTCAGGTTGAGCGAATCAGGTCGATGATCACTTGGCTGACTTGCTGAGGGCTGCTTTCCTGGACGAAATGACCACCATCTTTGATCATCGTATGGGGTAGTCCTTTGGTGCCCGGTACCTTCTCCAAAAATTCTGCATCTAGGCCTTTGGTGACTGGGTCATTGTCCGCAAAGGCACACAAGAACGGTTTGTGGAAGTTCTCAAAAAACACCCAGGCTTTGCGCTGTTCTTCCAGAGATGGGTCTGTGGGCAGGGTCGGTACATGGCTT
>Ga0115558_1000586_pt1 | contig 23610 bp, 22 predicted proteins | sample COGITO_mtgs_1104_4_FD_87279 | JGI IMG/M metagenome (GOLD analysis project Ga0115558, IMG submission 87279) | Pelagic marine microbial communities from North Sea - COGITO_mtgs_110426 | ecosystem: Environmental > Aquatic > Marine > Epipelagic | place: Germany:Helgoland, sampling site Kabeltonne... | reverse complement strand
TTACATTTTTTAAATAATTTGGAGCATTATGTGTTTGCCAGCTATCTCTTTTTTCATCAAAAAAAGAAATAGAAGAAAAGCTGAGTGCTATGTTTTTTTCTGTCTGATTTAGTTCATATGGATTAAAATAATGCAATCCTTTAAAACTACCCATTAAAATATTTCCATCATTATCAATATACGTGCTATATCTATTCCCTTCTAGTTCGTAAATTCCGTCACTTTTTGAGTACCTAACAGCTTTGTTCAATTTAGGTTGGTAAGCAACAATACCAGCATAAGTATTTAACCAAACTACCTTAGTAGTATCTGAAACCATACCTACAATAGAAGTCTTAAGTTGGTCTTTATAAAAAAGTGAAAATAATTTGTCTTTTGGGTTAAATTGATAGATGTTACCTTGTTTAGTGCTTATTAGCAAACCGTAATTCTTGTCGTTAGTAATTGATAACAAGTTTTCTGGATTTTCATTTTCTGGTGTATAAAAGTTTATAATTCCTTTTTGATATTCAAAAACACCTCTAGAAAGGGAAACTCCGTATAAATTTTCATTATAAGTAGCCAACTCTCTTAACATAAAATCTTTATCTTGTTCTATAAAAAACTTTTCACTTTTTAAGCTAAATTTCAAAAACCCATTTCTATTTAATCCTGCTTTAAAAATAGTATCTCCAAGCTTTATTACCTCTTCATAAGCAACTTTATGTTGGTATTTTTTTTCAACTTGAAAAGACTTGTTTACTTTAAACAGGTTTAAATGATCATTTAATAAATAACCATCTTTAAGTTTAATAATATCTCTAGGATACTGAACAAAGTAGGTTTGTTTTTTGTCTGCTATTTCAATTTCTGAAACTTCATTAGTAAAGGTGTTTAGTTTAAAAAAACCTGTTTTATCTGTGGCAACAATATAATTTTGGTCTTTAATTTGCTTAATTGCTCTTATGCTTTTTTCTTTTAAAAATGCTTTTATTGGTGTGCTATTAAATTGTATTTTTTGTAAAGTATTCTTATATAAAATTATGATTTCTTTGTCTATGTCTCTCGTAATAACTAAATCGTAACTCTCTATTTCTATGCTTCTTGTTTTCTTAAAAAGCGACTGTTTATCACTTAAATTAAAAGATTGCAATTCTAAATTAAATTGTTTTTTTTCTAAAATAAAAAATTGTTTTTCAGACCTATCTAACCAATAAATTAATTTCCCAGTCAAAAAACTACTCGTATTTTCTTCTTGTAATTTTTCATTTTTTAGTTTAAAAAATTGTTCGTTATTATCATAAGAAAAATAAGGTTCTCCTTTACATTCAAAAAGATAATTTAAAGAAACTGGTAATTCTTTTTTGTTTATAAATTGGTAATCATTTTCGGTAAGTTGCTTTATAATTTCACCTTTATCATTAATTAAAAAAGAAAGTTGATTTCCTAGATTAACAATAGCCGTTTTTTTAGGATTAGAAATAAAATTAGTGACTAACGTAAAACCTTTGTCAAATTTAGAAGCGCTATCTGTTTGTATAAATTGATTGTTTTTAATCTTGTAAAACAGCACTTTATCAGCAGTATTAAAAACAAAAATAGATTCATTATTTACGGTGAAATAGCCCACATATCTTTTTTTATTATCAACGCGATTAAAATCAGGAATTTCTGTAAACGTAAGATTTTGATAATCTATTCTAAATAATGTTCTAGAAAAATTTTCGTAAGATATCATTACTAAAAAACCATCTGACATCTTAATAAACATTGCAAGAGTAGGTTTATGCTCTGATTTAGGAATTTCCAAGTCATAAAAATTAACACCATCAAAACGTTGTATGCTAATTTTGTTTTCACCAATTACAAAATCGTCTTTTTGATAACTGTTTCCTGTAATCCACAACCATCCTAAATCGTCATAAATAGCAGAAGAAGGGTTACTAATATTATAACCATTAAAGGTATTTAGTTTTGTAGATTGATAATCTGCATTGTTTGAGGATTGTGAAGTCAAAGTTAAACTAACACCTAAAAAAATGGCCAGGAAAACAACTCTAATTTTATTGAAATTCATAGAAATAAATCAATACTTAAATCAAAAGTAAGAAAATGAAAATTATATTTATCAATACTTTTATTTTTAAAAACACACTTTTCAAAAAAAAAATCACATTCAAATGTAACCTTTTTGTAATTTGATGGTTTTAAACATAGAAACTAACCAAAACTAGAGAAATTGAATTCTTTATCTGATGAAGAAATAATGTTACAAGTAGCTAATGGAAAATTAGAGCTATTAACGATACTATTTGATAGATATCATTTACGAATATTCAATTTTTTTAATCAAATGGTCAGCAATAAAAGTGTGAGTGAAGATTTAACGCAAGATGTTTTTTTTAAAATTATAAAATACAGAACATCTTATAATCAAGGAAATTTTGCAGCTTGGATTTTTACCATTTCTCGTAATATTTTTTCATCATATTATCAGAAAACAAAAAAAGAAAGAACTAATGAAATTGATGATGATAAAATGACAAGTGAAAGTGACGATTTCAATTTATCAAACAGAAATGAAGAAATTACACATTTGCAAAAAGCATTATTAAAGCTGAATGAAAATGAAAGAGAATTAATAATTATGCATCGCTATCAAGAAATAAAATACGAGCAAATTGCAGAAATTATTGGAAGCTCTGAAGGAGCTGTAAAAGTTAAGATGCATAGAGCATTAAAAAAGTTAAAAGAAATTTATTTTCGAAATATATAATTATGAAGTGTTCAACAATAGCAACTAAAATCATTGATTTTATTGACCAAAATCTTTCTGAAAAAGAATCTATCGCTTTTGAAAAACATATAGCATCTTGTAATTCTTGCCAAAAAGAAGTAGCAGAAACAAAACAATTTTTAAAGGTTTTAGATGAAGAAAAAATGGAAAATCCATCTGATACTCTTCGCCTAAATTTTGAGAAAATGTTAGCAGAAGAAAAAGAAAATTTGCAACCAAAAGTGATTCAAATACAACCAAAAAATAACGATTGGAAATCTTATTTACGAGTTGCTGCAAGTATTTTATTGGTGGTAAGTGCTTTTTTTGTTGGTAAATATCAAGCTAATTCAAAACCAATTTCGGCTAAAAAGCAAGAAAAAACAGAAGCTAAAGAAAATGTATTAGCATTGTTAGAAAACACTTCTGCAAGCACGCGAATTGCAGCTGTAAATCAATCAGAAAATTTTGCAACAACCGACACAAAAATTATTCAAGCTTTAATAAACCGTTTATTCTTTGACAAAAACACGAATGTTCGCTCAGCTGCAGCAGAAGCGCTTTCTAAATTTACTTCTGAAGAAATGGTGAAAATTGCTTTGATAAAATCGCTTGAAACAGAAGAAGATTCAAGCATTCAAATTGAGTTAATTCGCATTTTAACAGAAATTCAAGAAAAAAGAGCTGTTAAACCCATGCAAGAATTGCTTAAAAACGAGGAAACTCCTCAATATGTAAAATTACAAGTAGCACAAAATTTACCTAATTTATTATAAAAAATAGAAAACATGAAAAAAATATTCGCCTTAGTATTCCTTATTTCTTTAGCAACAAATGCGCAAGACAATCAATTTAAATATTCTTTGTCTGGAATTGAAAAAGTACAAATAGAATCGAATACAGCCACCAAAATTGTGGTAGGAACAACGTCTGAATTAATCATCAAAAAAAGTAAACATGACAAAGAGTTTGCAGGTAATCATGACAATGATGATGATAAAAAAGACAAAAATATTGATAAGAAAAAAGGATTAACCGCTATTTATGCTGGTGGAAAAGATGATACAAACGGATTTGGATTTTCTATTTCAAAAGATGGAAAAATATTGATAATCAAAGATTTAAAATCTCACTATCAAAGAACTGGTGTAGAAATTATGCTACCAAAAAATATGAATATTAATATTGATTCTGGTACTTTAGGAAGTATAGATGTTGAAGGTTTTACAGGTGAAGTTGAAGCAGAATCTAATGTTGGCTATATTAATATGAAAAATGTAACCGGTCCAATTACAGCACATTCTAGTGTTGGTCCAATTGCAATTGATTTTACAACTGTGAGTCAAAAATCGCCAATAACTATAAGTTCTTCTGTTTCTGAAATTGATGTGAGTTTGCCACAAAGCACGAAAGCCGATTTGGAACTAAAAACAAACGGAACAGTGTATACCAATTTCGATTTTCCTGCACCACCAAAAAAAGGATTGCCTAATGTTTCTGGAAACAAAACGATTAACGGAACTATAAATAATGGAGGCGTAAAAATCAAAATTAAGTCTTCAATGGGTAATATTTACTTACGCAAAAAGTAAATTCAAACAACTAATTATCAATTTATTAAACTCAAAAAAATGAAAAATTTATATTTATTCATAGGATTGTTATTGACTTTTAACAACCTAACAGCACAAAAAAAAGTAACAGAAAATACCAAAAGTGCTGGAATTGAAGACGTTTTTGTTCATGCAAAATTTGCCAATAACATTGAAATAAAACATTGGAACAAAAATGAAATTGCCATAGAAGCCACTGTAAATATTGATGATAATACACACAATGATTATTTTAAACTAATAGCAGATCAAATTGGCAAAACCTACACTATAAAATCTGATTATGGAGATTATTTTAAAAAATACAGAAGTTACTCTTACCATACTTCACACAAAGAAGGTGAAGATGAAAAATGCGATTGTGAAAATCAGTTTAGTAATATTGTAAATTATGTGATTTACGTTCCGCAAAAAATGAATTTAAAAGTAAAAAGTATTTCTGGAAGTGTTTTAGCAGATTCTTATAACGGATTTTTAGAGCTAGATTTAATTAGCGGAAATATAGATATCAAAAAACATTCGGCCAAAATGAGATTGAAAACCATCTCTGGAGATATCGATTTATTTATTACGGATGCCACATTTGAAGCAAAAACCTTAACTGGCGGAATTTATTCTGATTTAGATATCGATTTTGATCAAAAAAGAAAAAAGAACCATGGCCATCAAAAAGTAAAAGCTACTATAAATAAAGGAACTGCTTCTTTGGAATTAAGCACTATTAGTGGCGATATTTTCTTAAGAAAAAGCTAATTTAAATCTTACTATTATGAAAACTATTCAACTAATTTCAATTGTCTTTTTGTTTTTTGGATGTAAAAATGATAAAGAGGTAAAAGCAAGTAAAGAGGTAATGAGTTCAGAAATAGCTCAAAATTTTATAATTATTGAGCAAGATTACAATAAAGCTTTAAAAATAGCTTCTAAAGAAAATAAACTAATTTTTGTTGACTTCTATACCACTTGGTGCGCACCTTGTAAAAAATTAGATAAAGCAGTTTTTAAAAATCATTCTATCCAAAAAATCCTCAAAAAAGATTTTATTTTGTTAAAGTATGATGCAGAAAATGATACTGTTTTTCACTTGGCTAAAAAACATCACGTAAGCAGTTATCCAACAGCAATTATTTTAAACAAAAATGGATTTGTTTTAAATAGAAAATACGGTTTTCCTGGAGATGATTTTAAAACATTAAGCAAAAATGTACTAAAACTCACTGATGAAAGTATTGAGTTAAACAGAGAAAATCATATAATAGAAGGATATTCCAATAAGATTGACGCTACAATATATCCCAAATTTTATGTTGATTATGTAAATCGTACAAACACAAAAATTAATCCGAATGAATTAAATGAATATTGGAACCACAAACAAGCTATTTTTTCTGAAGAATATTTTTCAACTCTCATATATTTTAACAGAGAAGCTTCTAGTAAAGTTGCCAATCTTGCTTTAAAAAACAGAGAAAAATATACAAATATCTATGGAAAAACAGATGTTAATATTTTAATGTATTTCTTAACTTCTGGTAGATTTGATGAAGCAATTTCAGAAAAAAGCCAAGAAAAATTTAATGATGCAATTGCCTTTGCTAACAAAGCATTGAGTAGTGAAAGCGCAAAAAATACTATAAATTATTACAAAAAAGATTTCTTAAAAGCACAAAATAAATGGAGCGAAGTTTTCGAAATCAATAAAAAACTAAAAGAAAATGGTGAGTTTGATAATGGCTACGTAAATAATTTTAGTTGGCAAGTCTATAAAGATTGTGAAGATCCAGAAGTGATTAAAAAATGTTTGCAATGGATGAAAGAAGTTACCAACCAAGAACCAACGTATGGCTATTTAGATACCTATGCGCATTTGATGTATAAATCTGGTGATAAAAAAGAAACCAAAAAAATTGCTCAATTAGCTATTGAAGCAGGGAAAAAAGAAGATAGAAATACTAAAAGTGTAGAAAAATTACTTAATAATTTATAACAGTTCAACCAACTAACAGCATGAAAAATTTAATTAAATTCACCTCTCTTTTCATCTTATCTGTTTTATTTCTTTCTTGTAATAATGACAATAATACAAGTTATATTAAAAGCTATAAAGGAGAAAAAATAAGTTTCAAAAATTTAGACAACTTTTTGAAAAATCAAATGGATTCTCTAAATATTCCTGCTTTATCTATTGCTGTAATAAATGACGGAGAAATTATATACCATAATGCTCTGGGAGTTTCTAATACAAAAACCAATGAAGTTGTAAATGAAAATTCCATTTTTGAAGCTGCATCCATTTCTAAACCTGTTCAAGCTTTTTTTGTAATGAAATTAAGTGAGAAGGGAATAATTGACATAGACAGACCATTATATTTGTACCTCCCAGATGAAGAAATGGAAATAGATCAACGATATAAAAACGTTACGGCTAGAATGGTTTTATGCCATAGAACTGGTTTCCCAAATTGGCGTTGGTTTGACAATCCCCCAGAAAATTTGGATATAAATAGAGGCGATTTTTTTATGGTAGATAATCCAAATACTTCTTTCAATTATTCTGGTGAAGCATATGCTTATTTATTAAGAGTTATTGCCCATTTAAATTTCGTTAATATGTTAGAACTAAATGATGTCTTTCAAAATGAAGTTGCAAAACCATTAAAAATGAAACACGCATACACTAATTGGAATAATTACTTATATGACAATAAAGTTCGCGGACATGTGAATGGAAAACCTACAAAAAGAAAATGGAGCACAGGTTTGCCAAACCAGAATTCATTAATGTTTGGAGGACTTCAGACTGAAGCAAATAGTTATGCTCATTTTATGAAAACTATCATTAATCAGAAAAATTTATATCCAGAAACCTATAAAAGCATGCTAAGTCCGTACACAATTATTCCTGAAGATAATGTAAGCTATAAACAAGACGGCATTACACATTGGAGTTTAGGGCTTGGAATAAAACCAATAGAAAACGATACTATTTACAAACATGGTGGCTCTAATAAAGGTTTTCAATCTGAAGTTGCATTTAGTATCCATAAAAAATTTGGGTATGTATTTTTTGTTAATTGTGAAAAAGGAAATCAATTTAATAAAAAATTAGAGCAGTTTTTAGAAATGACAATTATTAAATAAGTTGTAACATTAACAAAAAAAACAGTCTCTAATTTAAAGAAGTCTTCATGCATTTTCTTAAATATATTTCATTTACGCTCTTATTTTTTACTTTGATTTTTTTTGGATGTTCAAAATCATCCAAAAACCTTGATCTTAGGCCACAAAATGATAAAATTCAAAATGAATCACTTTATGGCATAAAAAACGTGAATATTATTCCGATGACAAAGGATAATAAACTCATTAAAAATGCTACCATAGTTATCAAAGGCGATAAAATATTATCAATCAAACAATTCCTATTAACAGTAAAATTATTGATGGAAAAGGAAAATGGTTGGTGCCAGGTTTAATAGATATGCACGTTCATAATTTGGCTGATATTAATTTCAGTAATAATTATGCAACAAAAGGCGCAACACTTTTTACAAACACACAAGATTTTATGCTGCTGTATGTTGCGAACGGGGTTACTACAGTTTTTGAATTAAGTGGTAGACCAGAACATTTTGGCCAAAGAAATGAAATTAGAAGTGGTAAAGTTCTTGGCCCAAGAATTGCGTTAGCATTTTTAATTGATGGTGGCGAATCTGGCAACGCTGCAAATACTCCCAATGATGGGCGCCAATCTGTTAGAATAGCTAAATCACAAGGATATGAATTTATCAAAGTTTATTCTCAGTTAAATATTGAAACCTACAAAGCCATTATAGATGAAGCGAATACACAAAATTTAAAAGTTATTGGACATATTCCTATGGCATTTAAAGGAAAAACTCAAGAAGCTTTTATTCCACATTTTGATTTGATAGCACATGCAGAAGAATTTTCTAAACAGACAGATGAATTTACTGAAGAAATAGCTAAACAATTTGCAAAACTCGCCAAAAAAAATAATACCTGGGTTATTCCAAATCTATCAAATTTGGTGCGAATATTTGAACAATCTCGTTCTCTTGAAAATATTAGTGATCTAAAAAGCTTTAAATATGTGCACCCATTAATGCAAGATAAATGGATAACCTCAAATAGCTACAACAAAGGCACTAATCCTAAACGTGTTTCTTATTACCAAGAACTAGTTGATTTTCATATTACATTGATAAAAGCTTTTAAAAAAGAAGGTGTAACTATGTTAGCAGGAACAGATGCTGGATTGTCTGGAATCGTTTGGGGATTTTCTTTGCATGATGAATTAAAACTTTTAGTTGATGCGGGATTGAGCACGGAAGAAGCATTAGCCTCTGCTACTCGTTTATCAGCAACTTGGCTTGAAATTGATGATAAAATTGGAACTGTTGAAGTCGGTAAATTTGCAGATCTTTTGCTTTTAAATGCAAATCCTTTAGATGATATAAGTAATACTCAAGAAATTTCAGGTGTTTTTGTAAATGGAAATTGGGTAGACAAAGAGAAAATTGATGCTATCCTTTTTGATCTAGAAGAAAAAAATAAGTTAAACAAAGATAAGTTGCTGTGGAAAAATAGACGGGACTATTAAAATTAAACACAATCAAAAAAATAATTTTACTGTTTTGAAAATTAATTTATTGAAACTCAAAATAATTTCTCAACTTTAGCTTCAATAATTAGAATTCATAAAAGTAAGCTAGCAAAATGTCTACATTAAAAAGTGTACGAGAACATAAAAATTTAACGCAACAAGAACTTTCTAATAAGTCTAAAATTTCTGTAAGAACAATTCAAAGAATTGAAGCAGGAACAAAACCAAAAGGACACACGCTTAAATCTCTTTCAAAAGCATTAAATATCAATGAAAAAGAATTACAAAAAGAAGACAAATTATTAGAGTTTGAATTAGAATCAGAAGAATTACAAAAAAGAATTTCAATAATAAAATTTATTAATCTTTCTCTATTACCCTTTATTTTTGTTCCACCAATTAACATTTTACTACCTATTATATTAATGTTAGTAACGAAAATTAAAAATCCAATTGTAAAACAAATAATTTCTTTACAAATAATGTGGACTATTCTGGCTCCAATACTTTTTATGATTGGGGTTTTATTCAAAGTAGGAAATCAGTTTACAATCTTCTTATTAATTTTTATATTTCTCTCCAACATTTTTATAATACTTAAGAACGCAATGGAAATAGACCAGAATAAAAAGCTTTATTTTAAACTTAATTTCAGCATGTTATAAAAATTTACGTGTAGTTGTCGGGTTATTGGCGCTAATAATTTTAGTCTCTTTTATTGTTAATTTTAAACTTTGTAAAAAAATAAAAATTATGAAAAAAATTATATTTCTAAATCTTTTTTTAGCGCTCTTTAGTAATGTTTTACAAGTAAAAGCACAAACTAATAACAATAAAGAATTACAAAATATAATAATCTCAAGAGACAGTTTGCTTTTTGAAGTGGGATTCAACACTTGTGATATTGATCCGTTTAAAAATTTATTAAGTGATGATCTTGAGTTTTTTCATGACAAAGATGGTGTTTCTGATAAAAAGGAATTTTTATATAATCTTAAAAACGGATTATGTGGCTCGCCAGACAAATATCAATCTAGAAGAGAGTTGATAACAGAAAGTACAGAAATATATCCACTTTATGAAAATGACATTATTTATGCCGTAATTCAAAAAGGAAAACATCGATTTTATGAAACAATAGCAGGGCAAGAAGAAAAATTTGCAAGTACAGCAAAATTTACAAACATTTGGTTTTTAGAGGATAAAGAATGGAAGCTAAAGAAAATATTGAGTTATGACCATCAAACTAACTTTAATGATTTTGAGAATGATTTACTATTTGATAATGAAAAACAAATTCAAAAATGGTTAAAATTTAATAATATTCCAACATTAGGAATTGGAATAATCAATAATGGAAAACTACAACAAGTAAAAGTATTCGGAGAATTAGAAAAAGGTAAAACCGCGCCCTATAATACCATTTTCAACGTTGCTTCACTAGCAAAACCAGTTACAGCAATGGTTACACTAAAGTTGGTTAGTTTAGGAAATTGGGATTTAGACGAACCTATTTATAAATATTGGACAGATCCTGATGTTGCGAAAGATTCAAGAAGCAAAGAGTTAACCACCAGACATATTTTAAGTCATCAAAGTGGTTTTCCAAATTGGAGATATTTGAATAAGTCTAAAAAGCTGTCGTTTCAATTTTCCCCAGGCACAAAATATCAATATTCAGGTGAAGGTATTGAGTATTTAAGAAAAGTACTCGAAAATAAGTTTAAAAAATCATTGAATGAATTAGCAACTGATTTGATTTTTAATCCATTAAAAATGAATGATACTCAATATATTTGGACGTTATCTACAGATGAAACTAGATTTGCTAAGGGATATGATGCTCAAGGAAATATATATAAAACCATTAAAAACAAAACACCAAACGGAGCAGATGATTTATTAACCACAATTGAAGATTATGGTACATTTTTAGTTAGTATCATGAATAAAGAAGTAATTTCAGGAAAAATATTTACAGAAATGACATCACACCAAGTAGAAAGTACAAAAGGGAAACATTTTGGGCTTGGCTTTGAAATTTATAATTTTAAAGATGGTAATTATGCTTTATCTCATAGTGGCTCTGACAAAGGAACACAAACACTAGTTTTTCTATTTCCTAAAACTAAAAATGGTCTTATAATTTTTACAAATGCAGATGAAGGCTATAAGAGCTATGAAAAGTTATTAATTCATTATTTAGGTGAAAAAGGAAAGGAAATAATGAAGATTGAAACCTCTAAATAATATTTAAAAAAAATCAAAAAAAATGTCCTCTTTCTATTCTGTTAAAACGTCTTATTACTGAATAACAATTAAAACTTACAATTATGAAACAATTTATGATGATTTTTATCGGTGAAGATTACAGTGATTTAGGACTTTCTCCAGAAGAGATGCAAAACAGAATGGGTAAATGGTTTGCTTGGAGTCAGAAAATGGAAAAAGCAGGAATTTCTCATGAAGGAGAAGCCTTAACTTCAAAAATAAGACGTATTTCAGGCGTTGAGAGAAAGGCTAAAGACATTGCATCAACAGAATTAAAAGAAATAGTTGGTGGTTATTATACGGTTTCCGCCAAAAATTTTGACGAAGTTGAAGAAATAGCTAAAGATTTTCCAGATTATGATTTAGGCTCATTCGTAGAAATTAGAGAAATAATGGTATTTGATTATTAATGGAAACAACACTCATAGACCATCTTTTTCGCTATCATAGTGGAAAGATGGTTTCTGTTTTAACGCATTATTTTGGACTTTCTAATTTAGAAATTATTGAAGATGCTGTTCAAGATGCATTCTTAAAAGCCAGTTTGAGTTGGCGAACGCAGCAACCAGAAAATCCTGAAGCTTGGCTTACCAAAGTGGCAAAAAACAACGTATTAGATGTTTTTAGAAAACATAAAGTAGCCCAAAAATACTTCCCAGAAACTAATAGTAACATTGAAGCTATTTCTACAGACGAACCTTTTTTAGATGCAGAAATTGAAGATGCTCAACTACGAATGATTTTTACTGCTTGTCATCCAAAACTAGACGAAAAAGACAGAATTGCTTTTGCCTTAAAAACAATATCTGGTTTTAGTATTAAAGAAATTTCATCTGCATTATTAACGAAAGAAGAAACCATAAAAAAGCGTTTAGTAAGAGCAAGAAAAACGATTCAACAAACCAATTTAGCATTTAAAATTCCGCAAGGAAAAGAATTACCACAACGCATAGAAAGTGTTTTAGCTGTTTTATATTTAATTTTTAACGAAGGTTTTCATTCTAATAAAAAAGAGATTTTAATTAGAAAAGAATTGTGTGGAGAAGCAATGCGTTTGTGTAAAATGTTATTGAAAAATAAACATACAAAAACTTCGGCAAGTTATGCATTATTTGCATTAATGTGTTTTCATGCAGCAAGATTAGATGCAAAAATAAACACAGAAAATGAGTTGCTAGATTTAAAACATCAAGATAGAAATAAATGGTCTTTTCCTTTAATTCAGTTAGGAAACGCTATGATGGATAAAGCCGTTGAAAATAACGAATTTTCGACCTATCATTACGAAACTGCAATTATAGCAGAACATATAAAAGCACCAAATTTTGAGCAAACCAATTGGGATAAAATTCTAAATTGGTACAAACTTCTATATAACTTACAGCCAAATCCTTCTTATTTATTAACGATGGCTGTTGTTTGTTTACAACATGAAAATTTCATCAAAGCTAACCACTATTTTGAACAAATAAGTCCCAATGACTTAGCGCAACGTTCTTATTTATTTTATGGTGCAAAATCTGATTATTTTTCTAAAACTAATAATCCTAAAAAAGCACTTGAATATATTGATTTTGCTTTAGAAAAAGTGACTAATGATTTGGAACGAAATTTTTTATTAAAGAAAAGAGAGAGATTACTTATTTAATTCCTTTTTCAATACGATTAGCAACATACAAATCTGCAATGGTAAGGTTTTCTGGACACCTTTTTATTTGAGTAAACTCATCACCCGCTTTCACAAAACCAGTTTGTATTACCTTAAAATAAACACCACAAAACGTAGTATTCCAAAATTGTTTTACAATTTTCATATTGTTAAAACGAATCCCTAATTTATAACAGGGATTTCTTTGCACAGTTGCTTCTAAAATAGCATCACCAACTTTAAATGTATCTCCTTGATGGATTTTAGTTTCATCTAAATTGTCTATCGTTAAATTTTCGCCAAACATGCCTAATTGCCAATCTAAATTTGGATGCAATTTTTTGAAGTAATCGTAATGTTTTAAAGAATATCCATAAACGGCTTGTAGAATTCCTCCATGGTATTTTCTATCAGAAATTTCATCTCCTTTTACATCTTCAACATCTAAAAAAACAGGTTCTAAAACTGGGAATTTAAAGATTCCTGTAGTTACTTTTTTTCCTTTGTAATCGATTTCTTTTTGTTTGCCAATGTTTGTAGAAACTATTTTCATTTATTGAAAGATTATTGATTGGCTTCTAATTCCAAGACTTTCTGAATCATTTTATCTTCTCTGTGCATAATTTTATAGAAACCAACATCGCTAAAAAGCTCATTTGCAATTGCTGCTTTTAAATATTTTTGTAAGATGATTTTTGTTTTATAAGAAGGATTTGCTACATCTTTTCTTTTTTGTAAATAATCTTCAAAAACAATATTATCCCTATCAAAATTTTCTGCGAAATCATCTACTTTCCAACGTTTCATTAATTCTTTGCGTTGATTATCTACATAATCAAAAGCAAAATTATTAATGGTATTAAAATAATAAGTTGGTAAATATGCAGTGGTGTCTACAGCTACAAAAACATCTGGAATAATACCTCCTCCACCATAAACAATTTTTCCTTTTGGAGTTGTATATTTTAAAGAATCTACAATAGGTATGCTGTCTTTATTTAACAATTCCCCGCTATTTATGCGCTCTTGATATTCTTTATAGTAATTTTTATTTCCATTTCCTTCATAAGGTTTTTGAATAGATCTACCTGTTGGTGTATAATATCTTGCAATTGTTAAGCGAACTGCAGAACCATCTCCCAAATCCATTTCTTGTTGTACTAAACCTTTTCCAAAAGAACGACGACCAACAATAACTCCTTTATCATTGTCTTGTAAAGCACCTGCTACAATTTCTGATGCTGATGCTGAGTTTTCATCAATTAACACATATAAACCTCCTTTTTCGAAATCTCCTTTCGATGTTGCAAAAGATTCTTCAATTCTTCCTTTGTTATTTTTTGTAAAAACGATGAGTTTGTCATCTTCTAAAAATTCATCAACAATACTGTTTGCGATGTCTATAAAACCTCCACCATTTCCACGTAAATCGAGAACTAAATCTGTCATTCCGCTTTTTTTAAGTTTGGTTAAGCTCGTTTTAAATTCTGAATAGGTATTTCTTGCAAATCGATCTAGTTTTATATAACCAACAGAATCATTCATCATGTAGGCCACATCTACGCTTTTTATATTTACATTTCCACGAGTGATATTTACGTTGAACAAAGAATCGTTACTCTTTCTGTAGACTTGTAATTGTACGTTTGTATCTGGTTTTCCTTTCAAGAACTTAGGCACATCATTATTAATGAAATTTTTTCCAAATAACGTGTCTTTATTTGCCATTAAAATTCTATCTCCAGCTTTTATCCCAGCTTTAATACTTGGACCTCCTTTTATAGGTTGTACTACAGTAATTGTATCTTTTATAATTCTAAATTGAACTCCAATTCCCACGAATTTACCTTCCATACTTTCTGTTACAGCTTGCAGATTTTCTTTAGGAATATAAACAGAATGAGGATCTAATTTACCCAACATTTGTGTAATTGCACCATCTAATAATTTTTCTGTATTTATGGTGTCTACATAGTCTCGTTCAATAAAATTAATGAGGCGTTTTATTTTTAACTCGCTCGAATTATTTTGTGATAATGAAAATGTATTGGTAGAGTTTCCATTAAAAAAAGAACCAATTAAGATTCCGAAAATTACTGCAAGCGATAAATATATTGGGAGGTTATTTTTATTCATTTGGAAGGTGTAAAAGTGTTACTCCAGCTTTTTCTAAGAAAGATAAGCCAGCATTGTCTTTATAATCATTTGCATAAACAACGCGTTTAATTCCTGCTTGATGAATAAGCTTACTACAATGAATACAAGGTGATAATGTAATGTATAACGTACTGTCTTTGCAAGATTGTGTGGAGGATGCAACTTTTAAAATAGCATTTGCTTCTGCATGTAAAACTTCCCATTTCGTCTCGTTATTTTCATCTTCGCAACAATTATCAAAACCAGTTGGTGTGCCATTAAATCCATCAGAAATAATCATTCTTCCTTTCACTATTAAAGCACCAACTTGCTTACGTTTACAATGCGATAATTTGGCCCATTCAAATGCCATTTTTAAATAAGCACGATCATACTTAAGCTGTTTTTCATCTGTCATAGCACGAAAATAATAAGATTTAAGAGAAAGGCACGTTAATTATTTACCAAAAGAGTACTAAAAACTACCAAGGATAACGTTCTAAAATCATTTGAATTGAAAACCCAATTACAATAGAAGATGTTACCAAAATCCAATCTCTTTTTGTTACTCTAAATAAACTTTGCAAAATAGAACCGATAATTAAAATTCCTAACACAATAATAATTTGCGCAGCTTCTATCCCTAATGCAAATTCTAAAAGTGGCATCATTTTTTCTTCTGATTTACCAATCATTCCTCGAAAATAATTAGAGAATCCTAAACCATGTATTAATCCAAAAAACAGCGCAAATATTAGATTAATTACATTTTTCTGATTGATTTTACCTACAAAAATAACGTTTATAACTCCTGTAATAAAAATAGTAATTGGAATTAAAAACTCAATGATATCTACATTAAAACTAACAACTTTATAAGCAGCTAAAGCCAATGTTATTGAGTGACCAATTGTAAAAAAAGTAATTAGCAACAGTGTTCTTCTCCATTCTTTAAAACTGAAAACAACAGCCAGAACAATTAAAAATAAAATATGATCATATGCAGAAAAATCTAGCACGTGGAATAAACCCTGTTTAAAGTAAAAAAGAAAATCTTGCATTGTTATAAAAATAGATACTTCAAAAATAGAAAAACTTATCGAGTTTATTTTGCACTTTGTAATTAATTCCACTTATAAAATTTAAAATAGAAGCAAAAAAAACTTGTTAAATTGCGTAAGGTTTTTAATATCTAATCTATTTTGATTTTAAAGCTTCTTGCCCAGAATTTTTAATGTTTAAACCTGATTAAGTAATAACTTTCTAATTAAGCTTTAATTCCTTTTTGTATGAAAATAAACACGTAACTAAAACTAAATAAATAGTAAATAATTTTCATTTTAAAATTAGATTTCATTATTTACCATAACTTTATAAAAGAAAGATTACTTATTTTTATTCCTGAAATACAACTTCTTTTACTCCTTTTTGATACTCTTCTCCTCTTAAATCAATAAAGATTTGTTTCATTTCAGCTATTTTTTTTGGGTTTGATTCTGCTAAATTATTTTGTTGACCTTTATCTTCTTTTAAATTATACAATTGCTCATAAGGAAAATTCCCGACTTCAATACCTACTGCTTTTCTATAGTTTTCACCATCATAAGCAGGAATGTATAACCAATCTCCACTTCTTAAAGCTGTTTTTCCAGTAGCTTCAATAATCAAATGGTCTCTTCCCTTTTCTGATATTCCTAAAAAAGTATCAATTAAATTTTTACTATCTGTAGAGGCTTCATTAGTGTCAACTAAGTCTGCAATAGAAGCCAGTAAATCCATTTGACAAACAATAGCGTCTGAAACTTGTGGCTCTATAGTTCCTTTCCAATAGGTAATAAAAGGCACTCTTGTGCCAGCTTCAAAAATGCTGTATTTACCACCTCTTAAACCTCCTTTTGGATCGTGATTTCCTATTTTTAACAGCATCATCATAATAACCATCATTTAAAACTGGGCCATTATCACTCGAAAAAACAATTAAGGTGTTTTCTAAAATTTCTTCTTCTTGTAGCGTTTTCATAAATTCGCCAATTGCCCAATCTGCTTCTAAAATTACGTCTCCTCTTAATCCCATTCCAGATTTACCCACAAATCTTGGATGTGGCGTTCTTGGTACATGTGGCTGTTGCATAGCATAATACAAAAAGAACGGATTTTCTTTATGTTTTTTTACGTACTCTTGTGCTTTTACTAAAAAATTTCATGCTGGATTGCCACTTAAAATGAAATCCTAGGTAGTCCCTAAGTAAAAACTTAAGCTTATAGTCTAATTTATTGTATAAGTTTTTAAAATCTTTTGGATGTTTCTTTATGAAATCCGAACAATAATTGAGAACATTTTGGGTTTTGTCTCTTTTGTAATAATTCTCAGCTAATAAATCTAATAGGTTTTGTTCTTTCTGTGGCATTTTTTTATACAAAGCACCTGTTGCTAGCCATTTGTAAATTGATTCGTTAATTGCATGTGTTGCAAAATAATAGTAATTTTTAAGCATTTAATTTTTTTACGCTTTAATAAACTTCATAAGTGTACCAGTTAGGATTTAGTAGTTGTTGTTATATAATAGGATGCAGTAAATCCCAAGTGGTACACTAATTTTCTATTATCAAGGTGAATAGAATTTAATCGCTAAATGTCCCTTTAGACTTCTAATATCACTAAACAACAATTTAAGTAAAAAAAATTACCACAATTATTCTTCGATATTATGTTACAATTATTTACTAAAAATTAGAACTATCTAAAAACAAAACAATATGGTTTTACCTAAAAGCTAAGTTGAATGAATAAAAAATTATAAAAAAAAGAACACTTTTGGAAAAGTGTTTATAAAATTTTGCTACTTTTAGTTTAACAAAAGTAGTTGTATTTTTAAAATTCTAATTAGTAAACTCATTAGATTAAATATGATTGAACTATAAATTTAAAAAATGTTAAACTCAAAAATCAAAAAAGAAGGATTGTCTCGAAGAGATTTCTTAGCTAAATCTTCATTATTTACTTTAGGAGCAATTACATGTTTAAATTCAAAAACATTACTTGGCGCAAATAATCCCCTTATGATAGCTCCTAAGGATGCAAAAATTGAAAAGTTGGCAATTTATCCTCCAATTGGTATAAGTAGGGTAGGTAATAGTGAAAAGTATTTTTTTGCTCCAGAAATTCCTGGATTACCATCAAATCCTGTCAATGGATTTAAGGACGGTAATCAGAAGATTAAAAAACAAGCTCAGCGTTTTCGAATCTATGCTTTCGATAAAAAAGGTAGAGTTGTAAAAGAAATCACTCAAGGTAAAGATAAAATTACTTGGAGTGTTAAAGTTGCTAATACAAAAGCTGCTTGGTTTGGGTTTAACAATCCATTAGATATGGGAGAATTTGCTCCAGGTTTGCCAGGAAAACGGAGAAATGAATTTTTTATTGGTAAAGAAAGAGAAGTACTTGAGATTGCACCAGAAGAAGTTAGTATTTCAGGTATTTCTATTAATACTAAAGGTTTAGATGAAAGTTTTAAAATGGATGGTACCTTTTGGAAATCCCCCAATGAGAATAAAATTTCACTCGGTGATGTTAGGACAGATGATAAAGGTCGTCTTATTGTGGTGCCAGCTGATGGAGTGAGCGATTCTGCTATGCAACAAAACCCAATTAACAATTTTGCTGATAACGATGGATGGTATGATGATTGGGCAGATGGCTATGTAAAAGCGAAGGTTAAACTTGCAGATGGGTTAGAAATGGAAGTAGAACCAGCGTGGGTAGCTTGTTGTGGACCTGATTTTGCGCCAGAAGTACCCCCTTTTATTACAATGTATGATGTGGTGCGAGATGTTATGGTTAATGGTAAAAAACAACCTCTAGAAACAAAACCAACAGGTAAACTTTCTTTTAGAGAAGAAATTTTACCTTTTTTCAGACGTCTTGGATTAATGGAATGGACTTCGGCTGCAGCGAATCTTCGAGAAGGATGGATTGAAACAAAGAGTTTTCTAAATGATACTTTTATAGAACAACTTGCAGATCCTTCTCCAAAAAATAAACCACTACGTGATAAAATCTTCTCTCAATTTCGATCTCCTGAAGATTATAAATCATATAATGAAGAAGAAAATTATAATGAAAACATCAAATATAAAATTCCTTACATGCTTGGTAGTGGAGTCAATTATGATTTTAGTCCTGCTCATTGGTTTACAATGCCCGATTTACAATATTGGATATTAGAGCAATGGAATAAAGGTAATTTCGAAAATGATTATAACACTAAATTAAAAGTTGATGAAACACAAAAATTTGAAGACATTCCATTGGATCAGCAACCAATGGCACTAACTCGTTCTGCTTTAGAACCCCTTTCCGGAGGTGGTTTTCATCCTGGTGTAGAATTGACTTGGCCACTTAGACAACAAGGTATTTTTAGTGATACTGAACCTTATCGTATTAAGGTCGGAAATAGAGAACATTTATTTGAACAAGTAGAAAATTTAGGTGAATTATTAACTACCGATGCTGTTTTTCAGGGTGCAGAACGATCTAAAACACTCAGTGGAGAATCCTATAATTATTACAATCTATCAAAAAATTCACCCATTGGCCCCCAAAACCCTGGAGATCTTACCAGATGGCTTGGTCTTCCGTGGCAACCAGATGCATTTTCTTGTCAAATGGTTTTATATGATAATGATTTTCCTGATGCTACTTGGTGGCCAGCATTGCTTCCAATTAACGTCTTGCCAGAATATGCTTATGAACAGCTTAAAAGAGATGACCTTGATGATGAATCTAAATTAAAGTTTTTTAATGATCGAATTAACTGGACTAGAGGCGTCAATGGTATTGGTTATCATGTAAATGGTAGTTATATGGATGGTCTAAAAAGAATGGTATCTCTTTGGTCACATATGGGTTTTGTAATCAAACGTCCACGTCCAACAAATTTAAGTGACTATTTGAAAGAAATTATACCAGAAGAAATCTTTGTTGAAACTGGTAGAGGGTCGATGGATATCTTAACAAATGATTAATCTAATATAGGAATTGATTTAATTTTAACCCAGATAAAAGAAAGAGTAACCAAATTAATTTAAATTTTTAGATAAGGCTAAATTTATATAGAAATTTATTAACACTTATTTACTTGTTCAGAATACATCGCTAGAATAAAGTATTTACTTTAAAGAATTATTTTTTTAATAATTTTGTGCATTATTATTTACGGAATAAAAAAATCATGATATACGATTTGATTGTTGTAGGGAAAGGAGTTGCTGCATCTACTGCCCTTATTTCATTATCAAACTCTGGTAAACGTATAGCTGTAATAGCACCAGATGTTGAAAGAAACTTTAAAATTGGAGAAACACTTTCTACTTCCGCTAATTTAGAACTTAAAAAACTGGGGATATATGATGATTTTTTAAAAGAAGGGCATTTAAAAGCTTATAGCAGTTTTTCAGCTTGGGGAAGTGAACAATTAAATGAAAAATATGTATGGGAAGCAAGAGAGAAGGCTGGTTGGTATATAAATCGATTAAAATTTGAAGATTTTCTTTGGTCTAAAGCTCTGGAAATAAATTTTGATTACAAAAGCGATAAGGTAACAACTACAGATTTTAATGACCAAATATGGCAAGTTAAAACGAAAGATGGAACTTCTTTAAAATCTCATTATATATTAGATTGTTCTGGAAGATCTTCTATTGTATTGAGAAACTATTCTAAAAGAAAAAGATTAGATAATTCGGTCTCAATTTATACGGTACTAAAGCAATCCTCTAATTTTATTAGACCTACCATTGCAAGTTTAATAGAGTCTTCTGAAAATGGTTGGTTTTACTCATCTATAACACCAGCTAAGGAATTGGTGGTTGCCTATTTTACAGATAGCGATATAATTCCAACAGGTATTACTAAAAAGTTAAAGGATTGGAAGAAATTTATAGAGAATTCTAAATATACGAGTAAAAGAATTGAAACTGCTCAATTTGCAATTACGCAATTACCAATAACTGTTGATGCTTCAACAATTATTTCTCATGATCTTAATACAAACTCTCTGTTATTTGCAGGAGATGCAGTTGCTAGTTTCGATCCTCTGTCTTCTCATGGAATGACTACTGCACTTTGGTCTGGTAGAAAAGCAGCTGAAGCCTATTTAGATTTAACAAGTTCTTCTCTTATAAAACTAAATAATTATAAAAAGACACTTCACGAGGGTATTGAAAAGTATTTAGAAGAAAAACAAAATATTTATGCCGCAGAACAAAGATTTTCTAATAATAAATTTTGGAATAGAAGATTTAACAATAATTAATTTTTTAGATTAATAAATGGGATATGCTATTAAAAAATTCACATAGAGTAATTATATATAAATTGAAAATTAGTAAGCAATTTTCTTATTTTTGAATATGAAAAAAATGATTATTGCTAGTAGTTCTGCTATTCTTGGAAGTGGATATTTAGAATACATATTGCCAACTTTAAAATTGCATTTTAAAAATGTAAAAACACTAACCTTTATTCCTTATGCAAGGCCTAGTGGTATTTCTTATGATACGTATACTACAATTGTAAAAAAAGCATTTGCCAAAATAGATATTAACGTAAAAGGGATACACAGGTTCAAAAACATCAAAGAAGCACTTTTAAAATCTGAAGGGATTTTTATGGGAGGAGGAAATACCTTTGAATTGGTAAATCAACTCTACAAAAAAGATCTTTTGAGTAATTTAAAGTTAGCTATTAATAACGGAGTATCTTTTTTAAGTACAAGTGCTGGTAGTAATGTTTGTGGAATAAATATGATGAATACTAATGATATGCCTGTAGTAAATCCACCAAGTTTCAAAACATTAGGTTGTATTCCTTTTAATGTAAATACACATTATATAGAACCTTTAATTGATGCTAAAGAAAGTACAGAAACTAAGGAGAGAGCATTTTTAAAAAGGCATTTGCTAAAAGGTAGAGAAACTAAAATAAAAGAATTTCATTTTTACAATAAAACACCTGTTTTAGCACTTCGCGAAGGGAGTTGGCTTTCTGTAGAAGGTGATAAAATTACGCTTAAAGGAGATTACAAAGCAAAGCTGTTTCAACCAAAAGTAAAACCAATTGAAATAGAGAGTGGTTTGGAAATATTAATAAAATAGTGAAGAAAATAAAAAACTGTTTAATTCTGTTTCATTTTTAGGTAACTCACCTAAAATAAATTTAACATCAACATACGTTTTCCAAACATCATATTTTAAACTATTGAGAGATTTTAACGCATCAAAATAATTATCAAGAGTAATAATAATATCTGTTTGTGTAGAATTACCAAGTTTAAATTTTTCTAGCTCATCTTCATAATTTTCCTTCATTAAATCAACAAGTAACTTAGCTTCATCATACATTCCAATTTTCTGTCTTAGTAAATTTAAATTTAAATTAGCGTTTACAGAACTTTCAAAAAGATATTGTTCTAAGTTAGTTTTTGATATATCATATTGTGTTAACCTTTCTAGATAAGCTCCTCTTCTTTGCTGATTTCTAATAGGAAAAACATGAGATAAGGTAACTAACACACTAGTTCCTGGTGTAGAATTAAAAGTTATTCTTAAGATATATACCCCATTTTGATAAGAACCAAACGAAGAAACCCTTACATCTAAATCTAATGGGTTTTTTTTCTGATTTTCTGCATTATTAAGTAGAATCTCACTTGCATTAACATCTAAAGCTATACTTTTATATTGTGGTGTATTTTTAATAAGTGAATCTAAATTGTTCTTTTTACTATTAATAAATATAAGAATTTCATCTCTATTTGGTTCTGGAAATAAATCTAATAATGTTGGAACTGAATCATGTTTTCTTTCTTCTACACCTAATAAGTTTTTAGTACCATAGTAAACTTGAGAAGCTTGCATCTTGGCAATGGTAAGTTTTTGCAAATTGCCTATGTAAAGAGAATTCGCTCTGCTTTTTTCTGATGATGGTATTTGGTCACTTTCAACAAGTGTAAAAATCTGCTCTTTATATCTTTTAGATTCATTTACTATATCTTTAGAGATATTGTATTCTTGAACAACTTGTTTTAGGGTAAGATAGTTTTGAAGTATTCTACTAAAATAAGTTAATATTTCATTAGAGAATTCTTTCTCTGATGCTTCTCTATTTATTTTTGAAACCTCTATATCAGTGTTTAAAGGACTTGCTTTCCCAAGTCCACTTAATAGTGGTATTTTGAGTCCTGCAAATGCACCAGAAGCATTAAAAGGAGTATTTGGACTACCAAACTCTATAGTTCTTTCTAGTCTAAACCCAGAATAAAAATCTATACCTAATTTAGTTGGAACAATAAATCTGGTTTGTAAAATTTGTGTTCCATCATTATCAAAAGAAGGATTTACACCAGCTCCATAAGTTAAATCTGTATTGATAGAAGCATTTAATCCTCCACGAGCTTTTAGTAATGAGTAATCTGCCTTATTTAACGAAAGCTTTCTTAATTTAATATCGTAGTTATTTTCAAAACCTTCAATAAGTAATTGGTTAAAAGTTAAAGAATTA
>Ga0115558_1000564_pt1 | contig 24047 bp, 24 predicted proteins | sample COGITO_mtgs_1104_4_FD_87279 | JGI IMG/M metagenome (GOLD analysis project Ga0115558, IMG submission 87279) | Pelagic marine microbial communities from North Sea - COGITO_mtgs_110426 | ecosystem: Environmental > Aquatic > Marine > Epipelagic | place: Germany:Helgoland, sampling site Kabeltonne... | reverse complement strand
AATCCACTAATTGATAAAAAAGTTATAGATGTAAAAAACGAGAAAAAAATTAGAAAAATATCTGGTATTTTAAATACCTTATCTACAGGATATTTTACTTTAAGTCCAAAATTTCAATTAGGCCAATATTGGAATGCAGTTACCTCAAACAACGTAGAAGGTACAAAGCTAAAACTTGGGTTTAGAACATTTCAAGATTTAGAAGATCGCTTTAGGATAAACGGTTTTTTAGCTTACGGAACTAGGGATGAGGTTTACAAATATCAATTAGGAGCAAAATATCTGTTAAGCTACAAACCAAGAATTGGTGTTGGAATATCACACTCAAAAGACGCAGAACAATTAGGTGCTAAACTTCTTAATTCAAATGGACTAAATGCAGCGCAATTTGACCCAAATGCATTGTTTGCAAGAGGAGATAATTTCTTTTTATCTCTTGTTGACAAAAGTGTTGTTCAGTTTGATTTTGAAATAAAGCAAAACTTTCATATTGGTACTTCTTTTGCTTACTCAAATATTAGAAGTGCAGCGAAAAAAGAAGATTTTAGGATTGATTATTTAGATCAAAATGGTCAAGTACAATCGCAATTAACAGATGTAAGTCAAGATTTTTATTTAGCATATACACCAGGAAGATTTGAATATGGTTTTGGTATAGAGCAAAGAATAGGTAAGAATTTATATCCTGCATTGGTTATTAATTACAGAAAAGGATACAAAGGTTTATTAAATGGAGATTTTAATTATGATAAAATTTCATTTAATTACAATCATCCCATTTTAGTAGGTAAATTGGGCTTACTTATCTCTACTTTAGATGGTGGAAAAACATTTGGTACAGTTCCTCTATCACTCTTAAATCCTATTCCAGCCAATCAAACTTTTTGGATTACAAGAGGAACATTTTCTCTAATAAACTATTACGATTTTGTAACTGATGCTTATATTTCTGGTCATTTCGAGCATCATTTTAATGGTTTTATTTTAAATAGAATTCCACTCTTAAAGGAATTAAAATTAAGAGCAGTTGTAAGTTTTAAGACTGTATATGGAACAATTTCAGATGAAAACATTGCTATAAATAGATCTAATATTAATTATGATGCACCAGATGATAATATGTATTATGAATATGGTTTTGGAATAGAAAATATTGGATATAAAGATATTAGACCTTTACGAGTAGATTTTATTTGGCGAGGAGAACATCAAAGTATTAATGGTTTACCTTCTCCAGAATTTGCAGTAAGAATTGGTATTAAAGCTGGATTTTAAGAAAACCTTTTCGTAAATTTTTAATCAAAATCGTTTTCGAAAAACGCTTTAAATAGCCTATTTTTGTATCACTTAAAAGAACGAAGAAAAAAGAATTATGGCAAAAGAAAAAAATACGTTTGATGTATTAATAGAAATTCCAAAAGGAAGTAGAAACAAATATGAATATGATTTTGAATTGAATAAAATTAGATTCGACAGAATGTTATTCTCTTCTATGATGTATCCTGCAGATTACGGCTTTGTTCCAGAAACACTTGCATTAGATGATGATCCTTTAGATGTTCTGGTTTTAGGTCACGAACCAACTTTTCCTATGTGTGTGATTGAAGTAAAACCAATTGGTGTTTTTCATATGACAGATGAAAAAGGTCCAGATGAAAAAATTATTTGTCTACCAGTCTCAGATCCTATTTGGAATAATAAAAATGATATAGCAGATTTAAATCCTCATAGATTAAAAGAAATAGAACATTTCTTCCAAGTTTATAAGGACTTAGAAAAGAAAAAAGTTGATGTTGGTGGATGGGGAGACGCAAAAGAAGCGCATGAAATTTTTGTGCAATCTGTTAAGAGGTACGAAAAAAGTGATTATAAAAAAGCAGATAAATTCAAGATATAAGAATTAAACTATACAAAAATTACAAACCTCCTAAAATTAAACTATTTAGGAGGTTTTTTATTTAACTCTATTTTACTACTTTTACAGCCGTTTAAAAATTATAGAAAATATGGAATCATTAATGATTTGGATGCCAATCGCTTTGGCAATTTTAGGTTTAATCTACATGTGGATTAAGCAAACTTGGGTTATGAAGCAAGATGCTGGTGACGGAAAAATGAAAGAAATTTCTGATTATATTTACGAAGGTGCCTTAGCCTTTTTAAGTGCAGAATACAAGCTACTTACTATTTTTGTAGTAATTGTGAGTATATTATTAACTATAGTTTCTTTTGTGGTCCCTACAACGCATTGGTTAATTGTAGTTGCTTTTATTTTTGGAGCTGTTTTTTCTGCTTATGCTGGAAACATTGGAATGAAGATAGCAACAAAAACAAATGTAAGAACAACACAAGCAGCAAAAACGAGTTTACCAAATGCCTTAAAAATATCTTTTGGTGGTGGAACAGTAATGGGACTAGGTGTTGCAGGTTTAGCTGTTTTAGGTTTAACTTCATTTTTCATCTTTTTCTTTTGGTTCTTTATGGGAAGTGAGTGGACTTCTACCATGGACATGACAATAGTTTTAGAGACCTTGGCTGGTTTCTCTTTAGGAGCAGAATCTATTGCTCTTTTTGCAAGAGTAGGTGGAGGAATTTATACAAAAGCAGCAGATGTAGGTGCAGATTTAGTAGGTAAAGTTGAAGCTGGAATACCAGAAGACGACCCTAGAAATCCTGCTACAATCGCAGATAATGTTGGAGATAATGTTGGGGATGTTGCAGGAATGGGAGCAGATTTGTTTGGTTCTTATGTTGCAACAGTTTTAGCTGCAATGGTTTTAGGAAACTATGTAATAAAAGATATGGGAGGAAGTATCTCTGATGCTTTTGGAGGAATTGGACCAATTTTATTACCAATGGCAATTGCTGGAGCAGGAATTATAATTTCTATTTTAGGAACACTTTTAGTAAAAATAAGCTCAAACGATGCTAAGGAAGACCAAGTTATGGGCACTTTAAATAAAGGTAACTGGACTGCAATTGTTTTAGTTGCACTTTCTTGTTACGGACTAGTAACTTGGATGTTACCAGAAACAATGAGTATGGAGTTCTTTGGAGAAGGCTTACAAGAAATTTCTTCATTAAGAGTTTTTGGAGCAACAATTGTTGGGTTAATTGTTGGAGCTGTAATTTCCTCAGTAACTGAATTTTACACAGGTTTAGGCAAACCTCCAACGTTAAAAATTGTACAACAATCTTCAACTGGCGCAGGGACAAATATTATCGCAGGTTTGGCAACAGGTATGATTTCTACATTTCCATCAGTATTACTATTTGCTGGTGCAATTTGGGCTTCTTATGCTTTTGCTGGCTTTTACGGAGTAGCTTTGGCTGCTTCTGCAATGATGGCAACAACTGCAATGCAATTAGCGATTGATGCTTTTGGACCAATTTCAGACAATGCTGGTGGAATCGCAGAAATGAGCGAACAAGAACCAATTGTTAGAGAACGTACAGATATTTTAGATTCAGTTGGTAACACAACTGCTGCAACTGGAAAAGGTTTCGCAATCGCTTCTGCAGCATTAACATCTTTAGCTTTATTTGCTGCTTATGTTACATTTACCGGAATTGACGGAATTAATATTTTTAAAGCACCTGTTTTAGCCATGTTATTTGTTGGTGGAATGGTGCCAGTAGTTTTTTCTGCTTTAGCTATGAACGCTGTTGGAAAGGCTGCTATGGAAATGGTACAAGAAGTACGTCGTCAGTTTAGAGATATTCCTGGAATTATGGAAGGAACAGGAAAACCAGAATACGATAAATGTGTTGCTATCTCTACAAAAGCATCATTAAGAGAAATGATGTTACCAGGCTTATTAACTATTGGATTTCCATTAGTTATTGCATTTTTGCCAATGGCTTTTGGAATGAATAATTTGGCTATTGCAGAAATGTTAGGTGGCTATATGGCTGGTGTTACAGTTTCTGGTGTTCTTTGGGCTATATTCCAAAATAATGCTGGTGGTGCTTGGGACAATGCTAAAAAATCTTTTGAAGCTGGAGTAGAAATAGACGGAAAAATGACTTACAAAGGTTCTGAAGCTCATAAAGCTGCTGTAACTGGAGATACTGTTGGAGATCCTTTTAAAGATACATCTGGACCATCTATGAACATTTTAATTAAATTAACTTGTTTAATTGGTTTAGTGATTGCCCCTATTTTAGGTGGCCATACAACAGACACTATTACAATTGATGAAGACACTGTTACTATAACAAAATCTGCTAACGAAGAATTAAAAGTAAAAGTAAATAGCAACGCAGTTACAGCAGATAAAAATGAAATTAAAAGAGAGGTTACGATTGAAGTAAATCCAAATGACGAAAGTCAAGCAACTGCGACTGTAAAAATAACAAGAATGGTTAATGGTAAAGAAGTTACCGAAACAAAAACCATTACAGGAACTCTTGATGAAGTAGAGAAAAAAGCAGAAGAGATTAACTAATTTTTTTTTCTCAAAATCACAAAAAAAACCAAAATATAAAATAATATTTTGGCTTTTTTTATTCAATAATTTTAAAAATTATTTCTTTATACCACCTCTAATTAAAGATAAAATAAATAACACTATAAAAATAAAGAAGAAAATTTTAGCAATTCCTGCAGATGCTCCTGCAATTCCTCCAAATCCTAATACTCCAGCAATAATAGCGATAATAATAAATATAATTGTCCAACGTAACATAATAATAAAGTTTTAGTTAATAATAGTTTGATAAAACAAATTTATAACATTACCTACTTGAAGCATAACTGAATAAAAAGACATTTTAACTCATATAAAAAAAGTATGCAACAAGAATTGCATACTTTTTTTATATAATAATCTAAATTATTACTATTTCAAATCTTCTAATGTTTCTATGTTAGATAGCCCATTTTCAATTTTACTTTTCTGAGAAGTTAAAACAGATTTTGTACTCATAGGTAGACTTGTATCTTTAATTACATCATTATATTCTTCAATAGCAGATTTTTCTCCTCTAATCGCTTCTTCCAGCATAGATTCTTCATCATCTAGAGAAAACATTGCTTTAATGTCCATCCAAGCTCTATGTGCATCACCTGTTAAACTTCCACCTTTGTCTATATCTTGATTAAAAGATTTAATTTCAGATTTTAATTCGTGTCCAAAATCATAACGCTCTTTTGCTTTTAAAGTGAAATAAGATTTAAGGGCTTTATTTTCTACATTTTCTGCAGCTTTTTTAAATCCTTTTTCAGCATCATAGGTTTTTTCTAATAAACTGTTTAACTTTTGTCCAACTTCTTGTGTGTAAGTGCTCATAATTTTAATATTTTGAATGAACGATTTATTTCTTTTGAGATGTCAATCGTTTTACATCTAGCAATTTTTATTTTTTTTTCTTTGTCTTAAACAAAATTACTACACATAAAGAGGAAGTATTAATTCAAAAGGTTTGAAAATTAACTCAATTAAATTATAAGCACGCAAAAAATGTTAAATTACTGGTTGATATGATTTTATTAAACGTAATAAAGATTTCTCTGATGCAGAAAGCTGAACATTATCTTTAATGTCATCAGTCGAAAAATTAAAATACTTTGAAATTGAAGAATCGTTATATCTATTAAAAATCTCTGGATGAATGTAGTATTTACGTGAAACATTTCTAGTGTTACCCAACCCTTTTGCTGCAAGATCAATGGCTTCTAAAATATTCTTTTTTTGTTGCTTTTCTTCTTTCTCAACTCCAAAACTTCGTAAGGTTTCGAAACATATTAAAGATGCAGACCAAGTTCTAAAATCTTTTGCTGTAAAAAACTCACCACTAATTTCATGTAAATAGTCATTAATCATTGAACTTTCTACACTTTGTTTTATTCCACTTTCATCATAAAACTGAAACAATTCCCAACCAGGAATTTCTTCACATTTATTAATTAATCGAATCAATTTCTTATTTCTAATCGTGATTTTATGATGTTTTCCCCTTTTTCCTGTAAACTCAAAACGTAATTTATTGTTTTCTTTGAGTAGATGTTTAGTTCTCAAAGTTGTTAAACCGTATGTTTTATTTCTTTTTGCATATTGCTCGTTACCAATTCTTATATGAGTTTCTTCCAAAAGTTTTACAACCAGAGCTAGAACTTTAGATTTATTCCATGTTTTTTGTGCTAAATCTTTGTTTACTTTTTTCCTAATTTTTGGCAGTAGCAATCCAAAATCATGCATTTTATAAAATTTGGTTTGATTCCTAATTTTATTCCATTTTGGATGATAACGATATTGTTTTCTAGACTTTAAATCTCTACCAACAGCTTGTAAATGTCCATTATCTAAAGAAGCAACTCTAACTTTTTCCCAAGCTGGCGGAATTACTAAACTTTTAATTCTGTTAAGAATATTTTCGTCTTTAATTATATTTTTATCATTTTCATATAAAAAAGATTTTCCTTGACGTACTCTTTTAATATTTAATTTTGAGTCATTTATATAGACCAAATCAAAATATTTAATTGTTTCTTCTGGATTTTTAAGAATTTTCTTGTAGAAAGATTTATTGAAGTTTACTTTTTCCATTCAAAATTATTAACGATTTGCAATCATATAATCTGTATAATCTTTTGCTAAATCTATTTTTTGTTTCTCACTAAATACTTTACCCGCTAATTGGAAAAAAGTTTTTTCTTCGTCTTCTAAATGATGCTCAACTTTATGTTGTAAATTTTTTGCAATTTTAAGCCATCCAGAAGAATTGTGCTCTGTTTCTTCTAATTGCTCTATCAACTCATCTATTTCATGATGTTCTGCTATACCATGTCTTGCTTTTTCTTGCATCATATCATTACTAATTAATGGTTTATAGAAATGTCTTTCTTCTCCATTTGCATGAATTTCTAACTCTACCTTTAACTTCTCAAAGATATTTTTTCTTTCTTCTGTAGCTCCAGAGGTTTCAACTAATTTATTTAACAGTTGTCTTTGCTTATCATGATCTTTTCTTATTTCTTCAAAAATATTCATACTTATTATGTTTTAAAAGGTTAACTATTTTAAAAAAAAGATTTGTTACTCATAAAAATAAAGTACTTTTATTGTTCATTATTTTTCATCTAAAATAAAACAAATAAACAAAGTGTAATGGTTGAGATCGAATTAATTGCAGAAAACACTAAAGATATTTTAGAGCAACTGCAAGATGTTATTGGTGGTGAAATTATTGAAGAATGGAGTGAATGTGACTTAGTTGTTGATAATGAATACGCTAAGGGACGTTTACGTTTTATTCCTTTTGATTGGGGCGTAAATTTATTAGAAATTGATGCCGTTTTTCATAAAGAGGTAATTCTTAAAATTAAGGCAAATGAAAATTTTAATCCAATTAGATTTATTTATAATTTAACAGGAACTTTTAAGCATAGATTTGGCGTTGATAAAAAAGAAGAATTAGTAGAGCAATTTCAATCCTTAATTTTCACTAATAAATGTGGTGGTTATAATTATATACACTTTCCAAAAGAAGAAAAATTAGAGATAAATATTATCCAAATTATAAGGCATCGATTTTTAAAGAAAAGAACCACAAACGCCTCTACACTAAATAAAAAACTATATGAAGTTTTTGTAGATACAGATTACGAAAATAGATTTGTGCATTTTGGACAACTTAACCTTAAAATGGCAGATTTTGTAAGAAAATTGCATAGGGTAAAAGGAAAAGGAATGTTGAAGATTTTAAAAATGGAAGCCAAAGTTTATGAAATTTTGTCGGTTCACATTCAACAACATAATCGATTATTAAAAGGAGTTCCACTACCAACTTCATTAATTAAAAGCGAACTTAAGGTTATTAGAGAAATAGCAAAAGATATAATTGAAAATCCCTCTTTTGATTATTCTTTAGAGCAATTATCTTCTAAATCTGGTTTGTCTCAAGCCAAATTACAAGATGGTTTTAAGTTTTTATACAACAGAACTGTTACAGAATATATTAGAAATATAAGATTAGAAGCTGCAAGAGAATTGCTTAAAACCTCAGACTTAAATATCTCACAAATCGTTTACACTATTGGCTTTACAAGCAGAAGTTATTTTTCTAAAATATTTAGAGAGAAATTTGGGCTTACTCCAAATCAATTTAAAAAGAAATTAACAAGTTTAGTAATGTTATAAAAAAAACCTCAATTTAAAATTGAGGTTTTTTTTATTTAAATATTTTCTTTACTAATAAGAGTAAACCGTACTTACTAGCAAATTTAGCAAAAGATTGAAACCAAGCTAATGGTTTTGTAATTTCTGCAAAGTCATTTTTTACACCAACTAGTTCCTCACATGCTATCTTTCTTTGTAAATCTAGCAGCTTTAAATCTTCATTTACTTCCTTGTAATTGTTGTAAACTCTCATTGTATAAAATTTAATTTTCAAAAAATAATTTAGACATCTTCTTTAAAATTAGTCTGTTAATTGTCCTTTTCATAAAAAAAGCAATTAGAGCAATTAAGAAGAAAATTCCTGCTGTTGCTAAAAATCCGTAAATAGTATTGTTAAAAACTTCTGCAAGAGCTAATGCACATGAAATGGCCAAAAAAGTGATTCCTAAAAAAATAAAAAGACCAGTTAGCATAACTTTAAAGATTACACTTGCAGAAATTGTAAATTTTTGGAAAAATTTTAGTTTGGCATACTTAAGTGTAAATTCAAGATATTTTTTTCCTGAATCTACACCTTTCTCACTTGCATTATTTAAAGTTTCAAACATATTTAATAGTTACGATTTTTGTAATTTTTTGTTTTTCTCTTTTAATTCTTTCAATTTAGCTTCTAAAGTAGTTATTACGTCTTCTGCTTTGTGACTTGCATTAGAAACAATTGATTCAACTTGATTCTCTAAGGTATCTTTCTTATTGAAATAAGTTGAAGTTGCTCTTTCTTTAAGTTCGGTTGCAGATTCTGCCAATTTATCTTTTGTACTAATTGCTTCTTCAGCAATTCTTTGTCTTGTTACAACACCTTTATCTGGTGCAAATAAAATTCCTAATGTTGCTCCTATTGCTGTTCCAGTTAATAAACCAAATATAGCACTACTTCCTTTGCTCATAATTTCTTGTTTTTAGTTATCAATAATTTGAAATACAAAAGTGATAAAAAAAAGCGTAACTGATTAACTCAATACCCAATTATTTTGCCCTTATAAATAGAAAGCACATAAAACTACACATATTTAACAAAATATTTACAGTTGAAAACCAAAATTTTGATTTGTTGTTTTTTGAGAAATCATACAAATTGATTCTTCTGAAAGTTGTAAAACTCTGGGATAACCTCCAGTTACTTGACAATCTTTCATCAAAACTATTAATGTTCCATTTGGTGTTAATTGAACAGTTCCTGGTAAAACTGCAGAGGTTAACATTGATGGTAGTTTATTTGGTAATTTTTCTTTTAATTGATAACCCATTCTATTATTTCTAGTAGAAATTGTGTATTCTAAATTTAAGAGTTTTTCTTTTTGATTGTTGGTTAGCAAATTAAATTCTGGCCCTTCAAAACAAAAAAGTTTTTTAGTTTGATATAATTCTTGATCTACTTTTATAGATACATTTTTTAATTTTTTTATATTCAAACTCTCTTTAATTTCTACTTGTTGATTTTTTACCAAACGCCAAGATTCTGTAATACCTTTATAAAAACTTCTACTACCAAAAATAGTTTCTGATTGAAAACCTCCTAAAACAGCAAGATAAGTCCTTACTCCAAAAATTTGTTTGCCAAAAGAAAGAATATCTCCTTGTTTTATAAATATAATATGATTGAGTTTTATTTCAACTCCATTAATTTGAGCAGAAAAATCAGCACCAGAAATACAAATAAAAGTATTTTTATTAAACAATAGTTTACAACTGCCAAAAGTAATTTCTATTACTGCTGAATTTTTGGGATTGCCTAAAACATTATTTGCTAAAGATGCAGAGAAAGAGTCCATTGCTCCAGAAACAGGCACACCAATTGAAGCGTAACTAAATCTACCTAAATCTTGAATTGTAGTTAAAATACCTGCAGATAAAACGGTTATCATTCTATAAATTTTAATTTTGGTTTTGCGTTTTCTTTTTCTAATTTTTGATATTCTTGCAAAGAAATAGGCACAAATTTTATTAAATCTCCAGATTTAGCAAAACACGGATTTTTCTTATTTACATCAAAAAAAGAAATTGGTGTTTTACCAATAATATGCCAACCACCAGCAGAATTTATTGGATAAATTCCTGTTTGATTACCACCAATTGCAACACTTCCTTTCTCAATTTCTACTCTTGGCACATTTCTTCTTTTAATAGAAAGCTTTTCGTTTAAACCACCTAAATATAGAAAACCAGGTAAAAAACCAACAAAATAAACAGTGTAAATCTCTTTAGAATGTAATTTTATTATTTCAGATATTTCTAAATTATTTTTTTTTGCAATTTCGGTTAAATCTATCCCGAAATTTTTCTCATAGCAAACAGGAATTTCCCATAAATAGTTATCTTCTTCATCAGTCTCAATTTCTTCTTTATAGATATTTTCTAAAATTTCTATCTCATTTACTAAACTAATATCAGTTTTATATTTAATTACTAAAGAATTATAAGCACTAATTGTATCTTGTATTGTGCCAAATAAACTCTCTTTAATTTTTTTTTGAAAATTATTAACGTCTCTTAAAATTCCTTCATCAATTTTAGATTCCCATTCAATCAAAATCGCTTTTTCACCAAAAAATTTATATCTCCTTTTAAAACTAGTTCTTTTAATTCTAATTTTCTTTTTTTGTAATTTTTCTGATACTTTTTTGATAAAAGAAATTGCATCTGGTTGATCTCCATGAAAACAATAAGTATCTGCTTTTATTGGTAGCTCAGAGTTATCAATGGTTTTAATAGTTCCTTTTTTAACAATTTCGGCAATTTGATTAACAGCTACGTTCGCATCTTCAATTAAAGCATTTTCGTTCGTTCTAGAAACTAATCTATAATCGTTTTCATACCTCCTATCTATAAAAACTTCATGTTTAATTTTTATATTATTTTGATACGCAATTGTTTCTATTTCGGATTTATAAGGAACATACAAATAAACATTTTTTGTGTATTTTTTTACCACAGAAACAAAAAACTCTGCCATTTCTTTATTCTTGGCAACTAAATTATATAAAGCGCCATGTGGTTTTATATGATATAATTCTTGTTTGTAAAAAGCCAAACGACTTAAAAGTAAGTCCAATTGACTTTCTATACTTTTCTGTAATTCTTCTTTACTAATTTCTATTTCCTTTCTGCCAAAATTTTCTTTATCAGGAAAAGAAGGATGTGCACCTATTTTTACATTGTGCTGTATTGCTAGCTCAATAATTTTATCTATTTCTTTTTTGCTTCCAGCATGTGCACCACAAGCAACACTGCATGAGGATATTAATGGAAAAATTTCTTCTTCGTTATTAAAACCCTCACCAACATCACAATTTACATCTATAAAAATCATTATAAAATATTAAAAACTTTAAAAATACTCTTTACACCTAAAAAAATAGAAATCAGAAGAATAAGTATCCCTAAAAAATTCTGAAATTTAGAATTGATAAATTTTCCTAAAACTGATTTTCGATTCATAATCCACAATAAAATACCTGCAATAATTGGCAATAACATTCCATTTGCAACTTGTGCAAACTTTATAATTTCGATGGTTTTTAAGCCTATTGAAGAAAACAAAACACCCAAAAACAAAATAGAAAACCATACCAATCTAAATTTTTTCGATTTTAAATTTCCAGACCAACCAAAACACCCTTTTACTACATAAGCAGCTGCTAAAGGTGCAGTAATTGCAGAAGTAATTCCAGCAGCAAACAATCCTAGAGACAACAAATATTTTGCAGATTCTCCATACAATGGCGCTAAGCTTTCTGCTAAATCTGCTGCATTTGAAACAGTTTCTGCAGACATTGTTGAAGCAGAAATTATAATAGCAATTGAAACCAATCCTCCTAAAAAAATCGAAATTACAGTATCTTTTCTAGCTGTAGATAAGTCTTTTGGAGATTTCCATCTTTCTTTTACTAAAGAAGCATGTAAAAATAAATTATAGGGCACAACTGTTGTTCCTATCAAACCAATAATAGTGAGTAAACTTTTTTCTGGAAACTTAGGAATAAACGCTCCCTTTAAAATTTCTAAAAGAGGTGGTTTTGTTAAAATAGCAGAAATTACAAATGAGAAACTCATTAGTAAAACCAGAGAAATTAGTACTTTTTCTAGCACTCTATAATTACCAATATATAATAGAAGAAAAGCAATTACACCAATTAAAAGACTTGTTAGATTAATTGATAATGAAAATAGTTCAACTTTTTGAACTCCAAATATGGTTTCTAACCCTAAAATTCCACCACTAATATTTCCTGCTTCATAAGCTGCGTTTCCAACAACTATTGCTGCCAAAATTAGAAATATAAAAAAATTTCTAAAAATAGGATTTTTAATTTCTTGCTTTACAACTTCAGACAAACCTTTTTGAGAAATAATTCCCAATCTTGCTGCCATTTCTTGTAAAATAATAGTTGCAAAAACAGACAATAGCATTGCCCAGAGTAAATTCAATCCAAAATTCACACCTGCCAATGTGCAAATTGTAACAGTTCCTGGACCAATGAAAGCTGCAGCAACTAAAGTTCCTGGACCAATATTTTTAAACCAATTTCTCACACTGCATATTATATTTTCTAAATATAATCTTTACAAATGAAAAAACACCTTTTTTGACAAAAGGTGTTTTAAAAAATCGAATTAGAACTAGCTAAAAAGCATAACGTTGAGGACCTCCTCTGCGTATTTCTTCATTTGCAAATTCTTCGTATTGTTTAAAGTTTTCTCTAAATGCATTCGACAATTTAAAGGCTGTTTTATAATATGCCTCGTCATTATTCCAAGTTGCTCTAGGACTTAAAACAGATGTTGGAACTCCAGGACATAATCTTGGCTGTGCAACTCCAAAAACAGAGTGAATATGATAATCTTCATAAGTATAATCTCCCAAATCTCCATTTAAAACAGCAGTAATCATTGCTCTTGTATATTTTAAAGCCATTCTTTTTCCTACTCCATATTGACCTCCAGACCAACCTGTATTTACTAGCCAAACTTTAACTCCAGATTCTTTCATTTTTTCACTTAACATTTCTGCATATCTTGTTGGATGCAAAGGCATAAATGGCGCACCAAAACATGCTGAGAAATTTGGAACTGGCTCTGTAACACCAGCTTCTGTTCCTGCTACTTTTGCTGTATAACCAGATATAAAATGGTATGCAGCTTGACTTGGTGTTAACTTAGAAATTGGAGGTAACACACCAAAGGCATCCGCTGTTAAAAAGAAAATATTTTTTGGGTTTTTTCCAATTGATGGTTCTTGAATATTATCTATATGATAAATTGGATAGCTAACTCTTGTATTTTGGGTAATAGAGGTGTCTTCAAAATCTACAACTCCATTCTCATCCATAATAACGTTTTCAAGAATTGCTCCTTTTTTTATCGCATCAAAAATCTCTGGCTCTTGTTCTTGAGAAAGATTAATAACTTTTGCATAACAACCACCTTCAAAATTAAATACAGTATTTTCTGCAGTCCATCCATGTTCATCATCACCAATTAAACTTCTGTTAGGATCTGTAGACAATGTCGTTTTTCCTGTTCCAGATAATCCAAAGAAAATAGCTGTATCTCCATTTTTACCAACATTTGCAGAACAATGCATTGGTAGTGTATTTTTGTAAATAGGTAAAATAAAATTTAATGCAGAAAAAATTCCTTTTTTAATTTCTCCTGTGTAACCAGTTCCCCCAATTAATGCAATTTTCTTAGTGAAATTTAAAATTGCAAAATTGTGTTGACGAGTTCCATCCACTTCTGGATTTGCCATAAAACCTGGCGCATTTATAACTGTCCATTCTGGAGAAAAATCCTTTAGCTCTTCTTCTGTTGGACGCAAAAACATATTGTATGCAAATTGATTACTCCATGGAAATTCGTTTACAACTCTAATATTTAATTTGTAATTTTTATCTGCACAAGCATAACTATCTCGTACAAAAACTTCTTTATTTGACAGATAATTAGTTACCTTATCATATAATTTATCAAACTTTTCTGAATCAAAAGGTAAGTTTATTTTACTCCACCAAACTTCATCTTGAGTGATACCATCTTTCACAATAAACCTATCTAGAGGCGAACGCCCAGTAAATTCTCCTGTATTAATTGCTAAAGCTCCAGAAGAGGCTTCTTTACCTAAGTTTTTTTCGATGGATAATTGATGTAGTTCGTTTGCGGAAAGTTGATAGCGAACTGTAGCATTTTTGATTTTTAAATTGTCAAGCGAAATCGTTTTCGAAACAAGATTCATATTACCAATATTTTTTAGTTTAAAATATCATACAAAATTACATAATATTTTTAAACAGCTTCATTTTTAAGTGTAATTTTATTTGATTATGATTTTTTAAAACCCTTTTTTACGAAATCAACAACCATAAAACTCCACCCAATAATAAAAAATAAACCTCCCAAAGGCGTTATAAACCAAATTGATTTTGCTGAAACATTTGCTAATTGAATTAAATAAATTGAGCCAGAAAAAAATAAAATTCCTGCAAAGAGAAAATAACTAATTCTATTCTTTTGTTTTTCTGTTAAAAAGTCAAATCCGTTTACGAATAGCAAAACTATTACATGATACATTTGATATCTAACTGCTGTTTCAAAACTCAATAAACTTTCTGTAGAAAGTGTATCTTTTAATGCATGAGCACCAAAAGCGCCTAATATTATCGCTAATATTCCTAATAAAGAAGTGATTATTAAATTTTTAAACATAAATTAAGGTTTCTGTTAAATATTAAACATTTTGCAAAGAAAAATGTATTTTAGTGCATCACAAAAATACAAGTTTATTTATGAAAAACATTCTAATTATTGGTGCAGGAAAATCTAGTTCTTCCTTATTTAAATACTTGCTTGATAGATCAGAAGAAGAAAATTTACATCTTACGATTGCAGACATCACAACTGATTATGCAAAAAAAATAATTGGCAATCACAAAAACGCAACTATCATAACTCTAGATGTTTTCAACCAAGAACAAAGAAAGAGAGCTGTAAAAAATGCAACAATTGTTGTTTCTATGTTGCCTGCAAGATTTCATATAGAAGTTGCTAAAGATTGTATTCTCTTTAAAAAAAACTTAGTAACTGCATCCTATATTTCTAAAGAGATGAAAAATCTAGATAAAGAAGTAAAAGAAAATGGATTGGTTTTTATGAATGAAATTGGTGTAGATCCAGGAATCGATCATATGAGTGCCATGCAAGTTATCGATAAAATAAAAGCAAAAGGTGGAAAAATGCTACTTTTTGAATCTTTTACTGGTGGTTTAGTTGCTCCAGAAAGCGATAATAATTTATGGAATTACAAATTTACATGGAATCCAAGAAATGTAGTTTTGGCAGGACAAGGTGGTGCTGCCATGTTTATTCAAGAAGGAACTTACAAATATATTCCATATCAAAAATTATTTAGAAGAACTGAATTTTTAGAAGTTAACAATCAGAAATTTGAAGCGTATGCAAATAGAGATTCCTTAAAATATAGAAGTATTTATGGTTTAGATTTAATTCCTACAATGTATAGAGGAACCATTAGAAAAGTTGGCTTTTCTAGAGCTTGGAATATCTTTGTTCAACTTGGAATGACAGACGATTCTTATACGTTGGCAAACTCAGAGAACATGAGTTATAGAGATTTTGTAAATCTATTTTTAGCTTATTCTCCTTCAGATTCTGTAGAACTAAAGCTTCGCTCTTATTTAAAAATTGATCAAGATGATGTTATGTGGGAGAAATTAATTGAATTAGATTTCTTTAATGATAAAAAATTAATAGGAATAGAAAATGCAACTCCTGCTCAAATGCTTCAAAAAATATTAGAAGATTCTTGGACTTTACAAAAAGATGATAAAGATATGATAGTGATGCAACATCTTTTTGGTTATGAAATTAATGGAAAGAAAGAGCAAATTGAAAGCAGCTTAATTGTCTTGGGAGAAAATCAACAATATACAGCAATGGCTAAAACAGTTGGTTTGCCTGTAGCTATAGCAACTCTAAAAATTTTAAAAGAAGAAATAAAAACAACAGGAGTTCAAAGACCAACTGCAAAAGAAATTTATGAGCCCATTTTGAAAGAATTAGGCGAAAACGGAATCAAATTTACAGAAAGAAGAGTAAAATATTTAGGCTATAATCCTCATGCTGTTATTGGTTAATTTAATTTTGATTGAATGATTTTTTAAAAAAAATTACATTTTCAGATAAAAAGCTTTCGTTAAATTAACATATTCCTTTGTATATTGATGACGCTCTATTTCAATCGTCAATTTCGTTTTTTCAATTTCTGATTCAATAAAAGAAAATTGCAGTAAACTTCTTTTTACTTCTGAAGTTGAATTACCTCTAACTGAACAAATTCTATTTGGAAATAGTGATTTATTTTTTGCTAAAGCAATAAAATGATTTGTTTCTTTAAACGGAATTATTACAGCAAAAGTTCCTTTTTTTGATAGTATTTTCGAAACTCCATCTAATAACTCTTCAAAAGAAAGCGAAGATGTAAATCGAGCTTTGTTTCTAGATTCATTTTCGCTTTCAAAATCGTCTGTATAAAAAGGCGGATTCGAAACTACTAAATCATAGGTTTCCTCCTCTTCTCCAATCTCATCAGCAAAATCTTGAAATGAAGCATTATAACAATATAAACGATCTGCCCAATCTGACTGCTCAAAATTTTCTACTGTTTGTTCGTAAGCATTTTCATCAATCTCTACAGCATCTATGGTTTCTGCATCAAAACGTTGAGCCATTTGTAATGCAATAACTCCAGTTCCAGAACCAATATCCAATATTGTATCAGGAAAATCAGAAACACACCAAGCACCCAATAAAACAGCATCTGTTCCAATTTTCATGGCGGTCTTATCTTGTTGAACTGTAAATTCTTTAAATTTAAATGTATCTACGGACATTTTATTATTAATTTTTATCAAATCTTCTTTTAAAAAAATCTGCTTTTGTTTTCCGATTTCGTTTTCTATTCAAATTCTGAACGATGAAAAATACGCATACTGAAATTCCAATTATTAACATTCAACTTTATTTGGCTAACATTTCTGTAGTTGCAACCGTTCTAAAACCTACATGATCTGAACCAGAATCGAAACTTGTTCCCATTCTTGCAGAGATTCTAAAACTTGCGCAATAAGAATCATGACACAAAAAAGAACCACCTTTCATAACCACTTCTGGTTGATAAGGATTGCTTGGACTATATGAATTTGCTGCTCCTTTTGGATTCTCTAAAATCTGTGAGTTATCTAAATTTTGATAATAATTTACATTAAACAAATCTGATGTTATTTCCCAAACATTCCCAGTCATATCATACAAACCAATACTATTTGGCGGATAAGATTTTACTGGAGAAATGTATTCGAAACCATCTAAAGATTCATTTTTTGTTGGAAATGTTCCTTGCCAAGTATTTGCCTTATCATTTAAGTCTGCTGCATTATTCCCCCAAGTAAATATTGCATTTTCGAGATTTCCTTGTGCTGCAGATTCCCATTCTGCTTCTGTTGGTAATCGTCTATTTGCCCATTTACAATACGCTTTTGCATCTTCTAAAGCAACATGTACAACTGGAAAATCTTCTTTCCCTTCTATAGAACTATTTGGTCCTTCTGGATGTTGCCAATCTGCTCCTATTTTCCATTTCCACCATTGTGTATAATTTTCCATCGAAACTATATTTTGAGCTTCTTTATTAAAAATTAAACTTCCTGGCTGTAAAATAGAATCTACTGGTTTTGGAGTATTTGGTGGTAAGTCTTTCTTCATTTCTTCCCAATTAATTGGTCTTTCTGCAATGGTAACATAATTAGTTGCAGCTACAAATTCTGCAAATTGCTTATTGGTTACTTCATGTATATCTATAAAAAAACCATCAACTTTTACCTGATGTGCTGGTTTTTCTCTTGGCATCGCAAAATCGTCATTCTCTTTAGCGCCTTGTAAAAAAGTTTTTTGTGCAATCCAAATCATTCCTTTTGGAGCGACTACAGCTGTTTCTTTTATTACCATTTCTTTTTTTGATGATTTGTCTTTACATGAATACATAAAAACTAAAAAAAATAATAAAAATGTATAGTTTAATGTGAGGATATTTTTAATCATTAATGTTTTTTTAAATAAGGAATAATTATTTGATTTTATATTTCCTTAAAATGAATTTTTAATAATATTTTCTACTACTTCTGGATTTAACAATGTACTTATATCACCTAAATTATCAAACTCTTTATGTGCTATTTTACGTAAAATACGTCTCATAATTTTTCCTGATCGTGTTTTTGGTAATCCTTCAGTAAATTGAATTTTATCTAACTTTGCAATTGGCCCAATATTTTCTGTAATTATTTGATTAATTTCTTTTCTCAAATTATTATGATCTCTAGTTTCTCCTACATCTTTTAAAATTACGTAGCCATATAAAGCAGTTCCCTTTATATCATGAGGAAAACCAACAATAGCACTTTCTGCAACTGCAGGATGTTCATTTATGGCATCTTCAATTGGTGCAGTTCCTAAATTGTGTCCAGAAACAATAATTACATCATCAACTCTTCCTGTAATTCTATAGTATCCAACTTCATCTCGTAAAGCGCCATCACCTGTAAAGTATTTATTCTCAAAAGCAGAAAAATAGGTTTCTTTATATCTTTGATGGTTTCCCCAAATAGTTCTTGCAATACTCGGCCAAGGAAATTTTATGCATAATCTTCCTTCAACCTGATTTCCTTTTAATTCAATTCCATTTTCATCCATTAAAGCAGGTTGAATTCCAATAAAAGGCAATGTTGCATAGGTTGGTTTTGTTGGTGTAACATAAGGAATTGGTGTTAACATAATACCGCCATTCTCTGTCTGAAAATAGGTGTCTACAATTGGTGCTTTATTTTTTCCTACAATATCATCATACCAATGCCAAGCTTCTTCGTTTATTGGTTCTCCAACAGTTCCTAAGACTTTTAAAGAAGATAAATCATGGTTTTCTACAAAACCAACACCTTCTTTTGCCAATGCTCTAATTGCTGTTGGTGCAGTGTAAAACTGGTTTACTTTATGTTTTTCTATAGTTTGCCAAAAGCGACTATAATCTGGATAACTGGGTACACCTTCAAACAAAACAGAAGTTGCACCATTTGCTAAGGGACCATAAATTATGTAACTATGCCCAGTAATCCAACCCACGTCTGCAGAACACCAATACACATCATTTTCTGTATAATTAAATACATTTTTAAATGTATATGCTGAATATACCATATAACCAGCAGTTGTGTGTAACATTCCCTTTGGTTGACCTGTAGATCCTGAAGTATACAAAATGAAAAGCGGATCTTCTGCATCCATAATCTCTGGTTCGTTTATAGATGATGCCTCATCTAATAAAGGTTGCAACCAAAAATCTCTATCAGCTTTCATTTTAATATCTGAATGTATTCTTTTTGCCACTAAAACAAATTCTATTCCAGCACAATGTTGTAGTGCTTCATCTACAATCCCTTTTAAATTAATTGTTTTTGCACCTCTGTAAGAACCATCTGAAGTTATTACCATTTTACAATCGCAATCATTAATTCTTGTGGCTAATGCTGTAGAAGAAAACCCAGCAAATACTACAGAATGTATAGCCCCAATTCTAGCACAGGCTAAAACCGAATACACCAATTCTGGAATCATTGGTAAATAAATACAAACTCTATCGCCTTTTTTAACTCCTTTATTTTTTAGGACATTAGCCATTTTACAAACTCGCTCATGCAGTGTTTTGTATGTAATATGTTCAGCTATCTCTTTAGGATTGTTTGGTTCAAATAAAATTGCAGTTTTATTTCCTCTTGTTAGCAAATGTCTATCTAAACAATTTTCTGTGATATTTAGTTTCGCTCCTTGAAACCATTTTACTTCTGGTTTAGAGAAATCCCATTCTAAAACTTTATCCCATTTTTTACGCCAAATAAAATGTTCTTCTGCTATTTCTTCCCAAAAATTTTCTGGTTCACGAATTGATTTTCTGTAAACTTGATAATATTCTTCTAAATGTTTGATATGGTAATTACTCATGAGAAAAACTTGATTTTGTACATTTAAAGATAAAAATTATGATTGTACTTTCCAATTTTTAATTTTATGTCCCCAAATGGCAAAAAATAAGATAATTACATAACAAGGAATTAAAATCCAATAACTATTTGTGGAAGCTATTGCCATAGCATCTACTTCTTCTATACCATTGATAATTAAATCTTGTTTATTGGCATCTACAATTCTACCATACAAAGGTGGGATAATTGCACCACCAGAAATTGCCATAATTAAAAGTGCAGAACCTGTTTTTGTAAATTTACCTAAACCATCTAAAGTTAAAGGCCAAATTGCGGGCCAAACTAATGCATTTGCTATTCCTAAACCCGCAACAAATAATACTGATGTAAAACCACTTGTGTTTAAAATGCAGAAACTAAAAATAATACCTAAAATTGCACTTACAATTAAAGCCGTTTTTTGTTTTACATATTTTGGAATCAAGAAAACCCCTAAAGCATAAGTTGCAACCATAGCCATTAAAGTATAAGTAGTAAAATATTTTGCTTCTTCTCCAGTAAAACCAAGTGAAATTCCGTAAGCAATAATAGTATCTCCAGCAATTACTTCTGCACCCACATAAACAAAAAGCGCTAAAACCCCTAGCCATAAGTTTGGAAATTGAAAAATACTTGTTTTTGCTGTTTTACCTTCCACAATTATTTCATCTTCTTGAGCCTCAACATTTGGCAAAGGTGCCTTTCTGATTAAAATACCTAATAAAAATAGTACGATAGCCATAATTACGTATGGCATAAAAACACTATCTGCCATAGTATCTAGAAGTACATTTTTTTCTTCTAAAGTTGCGCCTGCTAATTTTTCTTTTGTTTCATCAATTCCAGATAATAATAAAGCACCAAAAATTAAAGCTCCTAAAGCTCCAGCAGTTTTGTTTGCAATTCCCATAATTGCAATTCGTTTTGCACCACTTTCAATTGGACCCAAAATTGTTATGTACGGGTTTGCTGCTGTTTGTAAAATAGTCATTCCAATTCCTTGAATAAAAATTCCTGCTAAAAACACCCAATATGTTCTTGCTTCTGCAGCAGGAATAAAAACCAAAGCACCAATTGCCATAATTATTAACCCTAAAGACATACCTTTTTTGTAGCCAATTTTATTCAATATAAACGAAGCTGGTAAAGCCATTATTACAAAAGAAATATAGGATGCAGATGCTACTAAATAAGATTGTGCATCTGTTAATTCGTTTATGGTTTTCATAAACGGAATTAATGCTCCATTAATCCAAGTAACAAAACCGAAAATGAAAAATAAACTTGCAATAATTACAATTGCTGTAGTGTTATTTTTTTTGGTTGATCTCATAATATCTTCTTATTTTTTTGACTTCTAATATACGTAGTTATTTATTTTTTCAATTAAAATATTTGCACTTATTAGTTTGACAATAATATGACGTCATTAATCAAGAGAAAATAAGAGAATATTGTATTTTTGAAAATCAATTTTTGATTCATGAAAATTATATTATTTTTTAATTTATTTATTTCAACTTATTATTTCTCTCAAAACAATAATGATATTGAATGGAATAAGTATGAAAATGAATTCTATTCAATAAATTATCCTAAAGAGTGGAAATCAAAAGGTTCTGAATATGCTTTTCTGACTGGAGAATCCGTTAAATTTATTGAAGCGGGTTGGATTTTAATTATATCCGATTTTAACAATAAAGAAAGAATTGATTTTTTCTTTGAAGATAGTTTTAATGATTACAAAACCACGAAAAGAGAAATCATTGTAGATGGAGTAAAAGGGAATCATTTTACTCATAAAAAAGAAAATGAATTTATAGAAATATTAATATTAAAGTCTGAATCTAAATGGTTTAAATTTCAAAATAATGAAATTAAAGACGATAATTTCAAAGAATTCTACACAAGTTTTAAACTAAAAAAATAAAATGAAAAACCTAATTCTATTTGTAACTATACTTTCAATCTTATCTTGTAATTCACAAGGAAAAAGAGAGCTGGTTGGCGAAACCAAATATCAGCAAAAAGAAAATTCTAGATTTAAAGATGCATCAACATCACCATTAACTAAAAAAGATTTAAGGAATTTTAAGGGTTTAGATTTTTTTCCTATTGATTCTAATTACATTATTTACGCCGATTTTGAAAGAATTGAAGATGCCCCTATTTTTGAAATGGTAACCACAACAGATAGAAAACCATTGTACAAGGAATATGGAATTTTAACTTTTCAATTAAATGGAAAAGAGAATACATTAACCATTTATCAAAGTCAAGATGATATTCGCGACGAAAAATATAAAGATTATTTATTCTTGCCTTTTACAGATGAAACTAGTGGTGTAGAATCTTATGGTGGTGGACGTTATATGGATGTTATGATTTCTAATCAACAAGAAAATGGAACATTTCTATTGAATTTTAACAATACTTACAATCCATATTGCGCCTATAATAAAAAATATTCCTGTCCTTTAACTCCAAGAAAAAATCACTTGACAATTCCTATAAAAGCTGGTGTAAAAGATTTTAAGAAACAGTAAAATAGTTAGTTAATAGAAATATCACTTTTTAAATCTATTTCAATAGCTCTTTCTAAATTTTCTAAATGCTGTTTTCTTACTTTTAATTTTGTTTCTGCATGGGCTTTTGGATGTAGTTTTGCAAACATACCTGCAACCTTTTCTGCAGTTGGCAATAAATGATTTTCTGGAACAATCATATCCAAAAATCCTGCTTCAATTGCCGATTTTGGATTGAATATTTCTGCATTATTTACACTTCTATTTAAATAATTTTCCGACAATCTAAAGTTTGCAATTGCTATTCCTGCATTGTGCATCGTCATTCCAATCATAACTTCATTTAAACCAATTTTAAATTCACCTTCTACTCCAATTCTATAGTCTGCAGATAATAATAAAAACGCTCCTTTTGCGATAGCATGACCAGAACAAGCTATGATTATTGGTTTTGAAAAAGATAACATTCGTAAAGATAATTGAGAACCTTTAGTCACCAAATCTTTGGCTGATTCAGGTGACTTTGTCATCACTTTTAAATCGAAACCAGCAGAGAAAATTCCAGATTGGCCTGTAAGAATTACAATTTTATTTTCTGATTCTGCTTTGTCTAAACCAGCATTTAAGCCATCTATAACTTCATGAGAAATAGCATTTGCTTTTCCGTTTTGAATGGTAATAATGGCATGATTTTCTTTGGATTGATATGTTACAACTTCGTTCATAATTTTATTTTTATTTAAAAATTCATGTCATTTCGAGCGCAGTCGAGAAATCTCTGTAATTAACTTTTAAAAAATAGATTTCTCCATTTTAGTCTGAATGACATCTGTGATAAAATTTTACTTCTACAAAAACTTCACTAGATAAATCCCAGCAAAAACAACCAAGAACCCTACTACAAAACTTGCAATGGTATACACTGCAAAACTGGTAAAATCACCTGATTTTAAAAACACATGATTTTCATAAGCAAAAGTAGAAAATGTTGTGAATCCACCACAAAAACCTGTAGCTAATAATAAAGTTTGACTTAGAGTTAAACTATCATTTTTTGCTGCTAGACCTAAAATAATTCCAATTAACAAACTTCCTAAAATATTGGTGAGAAAAGTTCCATAGGGAATTCCAGTTTCTGAATTGTTTAATGATTTACCAATTAAGAATCTTAAAACACTTCCAAATCCACCTCCAATAAAAACTAAGAATAGTTGTTTCATTTATAATTTAATTTCATCAACATCTATCCAGTTTTT
>Ga0115558_1000561_pt1 | contig 24103 bp, 21 predicted proteins | sample COGITO_mtgs_1104_4_FD_87279 | JGI IMG/M metagenome (GOLD analysis project Ga0115558, IMG submission 87279) | Pelagic marine microbial communities from North Sea - COGITO_mtgs_110426 | ecosystem: Environmental > Aquatic > Marine > Epipelagic | place: Germany:Helgoland, sampling site Kabeltonne... | reverse complement strand
TTTTACTGCAAAGCTCTAATATGACGAGAAGAGAATTGTCTTTACTCCCATCATTAACAAAGATGATTTCAAAATCATGTGGAATATCTTGGATAGCCCCCTGTAGGGTTTGAGTAAACTTTACTAGTCCCTGTTCCTCGTTATAGATAGGTAGTATGATCGATATCACAGTGCGAAGATAATAGAAAAAGGGAGTAGAGATAGTGGAGTACTTCACCCTTATTCTGCTCGGTGGATTAGTCGCTTAATCTATGCGTTTATATTGCTTACAGTCGGATGATGATAATCGTGTCACTGCGGTGAAAAGTAGCACATGCAGTGGGTTGGTGAGAGATTAGCTTTTCCTTATTATTTACCTCCATAGTAAGAGAACTACGGTTCCCTAATAAACTATATTGTAAACTAAATAAGCCAGCTAGTAATAGTATCCCCACAAATAGAATTTTTTTCATGTTCTCAGTATTTACCTTCGTATAACGAACATTTAAAGTAAAAGAGTATTGAAACGAGTTCATTTAATAGCTGTAGGTGGTGCCATAATGCATAATTTAGCAATTGCCTTGAAACAAAAAGGGTATAAAGTCACAGGTAGCGATGATGCTATATATGATCCAGCTAAGACAAATCTGGAGAAAGCAGCCTTAGAGACCTATATCGGATGGGATGCTACTAGGATTACCGCTGATATCGATTTTGTGATTTTGGGTATGCATGCCCGCAAGGACAATATTGAGCTTTTAGAGGCGGTACGACTTGGCTTGAAAGTAATGTCCTTCCCCGAATTTGTAGCTGCAGAATCTAAGGATAAGACAAGGGTAGTAGTCGCGGGTAGTCACGGTAAGACGAGTACTACGGCTATGATAATGCATGTGCTTCGCAAGAATGGGTTGGAGTTTGACTATTTAGTTGGAAGCTCTATTGATGGGTTTGACCTGTCAGTGAAAATCTCTGATGCTCCACTTATTATTATTGAGGGTGACGAATACCTTACTTCACCGCTTGATCTTAGGTCTAAGTTCTTGTGGTACGATCCGCATTATTCTATCATTACAGGAATAGCGTATGACCATATCAATGTATTCCCCACTTTTGATTTGTATATAGATACTTTTAGACAGTATATAGCTACTCACTCTGCTGGCGCAAAATATTATTGGTATAAAGGGGATGTTGAATTAGCTAAATTGAGCAGTGAGACAGATGTACTGAATGAGGCGTACGACACGCCGGTATTCACGAATAGTAGGGATGGAGCAGTCATAGACCTTGATGGAAATTCATACGAAACTCTATTGGTCGGGAAGCATAATCTTCAAAATATGCAGGCTGCATTGCTTATATGCAGTCACTTAGGAATCTCCCCAAAAGGATTTTTAGAAGCGATAGCGGATTTTACAGGTGCGGGTAGGAGAATGGAAAAAATAGTAGATCTACCGAATCAGGTGGTTTTTAGAGATTTTGCTCACTCCCCTAGTAAACTTGAGGCGACTACTAAAGCCGTAGCAGAAACCTATGAAGGTAATGTTTTAGCAGTCTTTGAGCTTCATACGTTTAGCAGTCTCACAAAGGATTTTTTGCCACTTTATAGGGATTCCATGTCTTCAGCAGACAGAAGAATCGTGTTTTACAATGATGCTGTTTTTGCCCATAAAAAGATGGAGTATTTGGACGCTGAATATGTGAAAGAATGCTTTGGGGATGTAGAAATAATCAATGACGTGCAAGTGCTAGAAAGCATAGTAAATACATCATTCGTAGCTGGAGACAATATACTACTTATGAGTTCGGGTACGTTTAATAAAGCGGAGTTTACCCTTAGTTAAAGCTGTTTTACATTTAGCTCTGTGATGAATGTGCCATCCTGAGATTGTGTAAAGTTAGATGCTCTAATCGCAAAATATCTGCTGCCATCGGTCAAGTATAAAATAAGCTTGGTATTTACTTCTATTTTTCTGGAGTCTTTATTGTAAGTATAAAACAGGCTGTAGAGCTCCTTCTGTTTGTTATAGGGGAGGTTTTTTGCATAGAAAAAATCTGTATCTTCGAGACTCACGAGCGTATCGATTGCGACTTGATTTAGTTGTTCATTGAGCAGTATTCCTTGATACAGCCCTATTTCAGCTTCTAGTGTAGGCAGGTATGGTAGATTCTCACGTTTGGATAGTGAGTCTGACAGGAAGGTGAAGCATACGTCCCACCTACTTTTCTTGGGCTCTATCGCTTTAGATATTTCATTGCTTTTAAAAGAAAAATATCCAAAACGGTATTGTTCGTCTTTTGGTAGCCAAATCGTCTTATCTAAAGAGCCGTCTAAAGTTCCGTACCTGAAATGATACGAACCGTTTTTAGCATCAAGTATTTGAAGCTTATAAACTTGCCTAGAGAGTTCTCCTGGCCATGAGACTAGATAAACATTTTTGAAGGATTTAGGATTAGTAAAACTAAAGTCTCCCCACTCTCCTATGGCGGGGGTGAGGCCGTCACTAGTTGATATGTCAAACTGCCATTCTACTTGCTGCACATCATAGTATTCATTTACGCTATCAAAGTAGGTGCTCTTGGTATTGTGGATGGCTACCCTGCTGAGGGTATTTAAAAATATCCCCCAACCATTGGTTTCATTTTCAAACCTCAGGTGCCAGTCACTGCCCGTACTGTCATAAGACCTACTGAGTTCACTAAGGCTCAAATAGGCCGCTTGGTTTCTTGAGGTATTCAAGCGTACTGTAGTTGTATTAATCTTGCTTTTTGGGAGCATCTCATCTGGCTCAAAACACGCTGAGAGTAAGAGCAGTAGCGATATGTAGATGTATATCCTCATAAAAAGGTGTAGGCTACTCGAATAGCATAGGTTCTGGGTTTAGCCACTATGGTCTGTGCAGTGTCTATAAGTTCTCTATCTACCTCGTTTGCTAAGTAGGTGTTCCGAGCTATTCTTCTTTCGTCATAGATGTTAGTCAACGAGAGCGATAAATGCAGTCTGTCGGCAAATAGTGAATACTTCAAGTATGCAGAAAGTTGTTGTGTTCCATTTTGTTCTTCTTGGTAGATTAGGTTCTCATTTAGTATTGAAGTAGTGTTTTTCCCTAAGAATCTTCCTATAAAACCTAAATGAAGTCCGGTATGAGGAATCTGAGCTTGTGCCAAGATATTGATTTCAGGGTGAAAGAAGGTAAAGCCACTAGTGTCTCTTAGGTAATTGCTGCCGTGAATAAGTGCGCTCGGTTTTATGGAGATATATTTATTGCTAAAGTTTAGACTCGCGTAAGTCGTGGTACTGGTGCTTTTACCGGTATTCGAATAGGAGTTGTTTTCGTTGGTGCGGGGAATATCAACCGAGCGCACGTGTAGTATTCCTGTACTTCCTGTGATAAGGGCATTATCTATCGTGAGTTTTACGTGAATGGTATTATTAATTGTAGGGCTCAGCAAAATATTATTGGTTACATCACCGGTTAAAGAGGCGGGATAAAATTGCTGGTCAAATAATGGGTAGCTTATGGCTTGACTATAAGCCCCCGATATTTCCAATTGTTCTTGAGGTGCTAGGGTGATTTTTAGAGATGGGAGTAAAAAGCTACCTGTAAGACTATTGTTTATGAGTCGGGCACCTCCTTGTAGCTTTACGGTATTTCGGTATTGGTAACCTATGTTTCCAAAAGCAGCATAGTCTCCGTAGCTATTTTTTATCCCGTTTATGGTTTTGTATGTATTGTCTGAGGTGTTACTCAACTCTAAACCAATGGTATAATTGAGGCGCTTTTGTGTGGCATTAAGTTTAAGTCGCATATACCCGTAATCATATCCAGTGCTTAGAGGCTTTTCGTTAGTGAGATTCTCCTCTGCTTTCCCCGAGTGAAGGTCTTTATCAATCAATGAAATTTCATTTTTGAGACGGTGAACCTGACCATCTAAGGTGAGCGTATGGTTTTTAGATACTTGAGTTTTTAGAGCTCCGTAGAGTAAGTTTCTATTTAACTGTTGATTGATGTCTTGTACTCTAGATCTTCCAGGGAGTATGGAACTTTTATTTCTTACCTCGAGTCTACTGTTGTCACTGCGTATGTTTAGCTCCATACTCTTTAGTATCCTATACTTATACTGAAGGTTCATATCATACCGCTCTGCTCCTCCAGTGGCAGTAGAACGAAGCCCTGCCAGGTTATAGACTGCTCCTGTGAAGCTTCTCCCTAGTCCAGTCTGTAGCGTATGTACCTTGTTGCTAAACCCTAAAAGAACATTGGCGTGTAGGTCATTATTAGTGGTGTTTGTTACGCCGGTTTCCATCCAAAAAGCCTTGTCTAAAAATTCCCTTGTGTACAAGCGGATGATAATAGTACTATTTTTGGCTAAAGTAGAAATAGGTGAAAAATCTACCTCTAAGTACGCAAGGTCCCAAACGGGAATAGACTGCAAATCATAACCTATGTTTTGATCCATTAACAGAGGGTACCCATCTTTTAGTATAGCAATTTGGCTAAGGTCTAGTGTAGAAAAATGAGTGTTAGTTTCTAAGCCTAATGTATACTGACTTAAACCTGGAATTAGCGCCAAAGCCTCTTCTAAATTTTGTGCATTCGCGAGAATGATCTCTTCTTTGTCTAATCTAAAAAAGACAGTTGAATCCTCAGCAGAACACAATGAAAAGAACGCTAAGCAAGAGCAAAAGAGTAGCTTTCGTAGTATGTGTTTTTTACTTTTCAGATGAGGTACTGTTTATTTAAGCACTACAATAATACTTAGACATGGGCCCAATTCGTCCACATTCCTCTGGGTATGATACTAATATTAGGCAGATATTACACGTGCTTTACTTTTGACAACATTTGTGAATACAAAAACGATAACAAAGACAATTCCGATGACCGAGGATATAGCTCCAGCTACTGATACGTCTAACCACTTTGCGGCATAATACCCAGCTGCAGAACTTAGTATGCCTATTGCACATGCGAAGAGTATCATCTTTTTAAAATTTTCTGTAAGTAAGTAGGCTATAGCAGGAGGGCCTGAGAGAAAGGCGATGACGAGTATAGCTCCTACGGACTCAAAACTTACTACAGTAGTAAGTGAGACCCCGGTCATAAGAAAGTAGTGCCAAAATGTGACAGCTACTCCAGTAGACAAAGCAAAGTTAGGATCAAATGTAGTGATAAACAGTCCTTTGTAGCCCCAGATTACAGCTACAGTGAGGAGAATGCAAACCACTAATAAGATAATAGCTTGTTTGGGTAGCATCAGTCCTCCGAGTATGGGTTGAAGCCAGAGAGACACATACTCTATTTCTCCATACAGCACACACTGTTGATCTAGGTCAGCATTGGCGCCAAATTTTGATATTAGGATAATGCCTATGGCAAAGAGGAGCGTATAGGAGATGCCAATAGCCGCATCACTCTGTAGACGAGCTTTTTTTGTAAACCACTCAATCATGAGTGTGGCAAATATGCCACTAAGTGCTGCTCCTATGAGCATGGGTAAACTAGCTGTAGATCCAGAAACCCAATAAGCTACGAATATGCCTGGTAATACGGCATGCGATATAGCGTCACCAATCATTACCATCTTCCGCATGACCAAAAAACTGCCCATAAGAGCACAGTTTATAGCTACTAGACTAGCGGTGAAAATAATATAAAAATCGTTCATTAGTAGGGTATTTTGCTGTGGTGAGGGTCCGTCTCTGGCCGTTCTAGTAATCGTATCAGTTCTTTCTCTATTTCTGGTGTGATGACGTGCTCTATACCTTCAGCATCATCATGCAGATGGTCTGCATCTAGCTGGAAGTACTTAGAAAGGTATATCTCCCAAAGTCTGTGTTTTCGAATTACCTCTCTCGCTGCTAATCGTCCTTTATCACTAAGTATTATGAGCCCTCGTATTTGGTCGAGGTGGTTATCATTTTCTAGCCTTTTAAGAATTGATTTCAGCTTGGCAATTGCATATTTCTCTTGGTCTACTAGGTCGTTTATGGAGATGGTATTTTTGCCGTCTTTGGCGATTTTATACACGTCCTTTAAGACATTTTCATTGTTAATTTTTATGTTGTTTGCGTTTCGCAGCCTCATTCGGGCTAGCACGCCTTTCTTCTTACCAAACAATATGGCTAGTAAAGCAAACACAGAAAGTACTACGACTATCCATGGACCTGTAGGCATACCTGTTCCGCTGTAGCTGATTACTACTCCGACTACTCCACTCAAGAAACCAAAAGCCCCAGCGTATAGGAGCATCCTCGATATAGAATTAGTAAGAAATCGTGCGCCAGCAGCCGGTGTAATTAGTAATGCGGCCATGAGTACTACACCTACGGCTTGTACACCTATAGCTACAGTTACTACGGTAATTAGTGCTAGAAAAGATTTTAAAAAGGAGACATTGAATCCGAGCCCCTTCGCGTAGTTTTCGTCAAAACTCACGAGACTAAATCCCCTGAGAAAAAACCAAATACACAATACATTTACTACAGCTATAACCGAAAATAATTGAACATCTAACATGCCCATAGAGGCTGCTTTACCAAATAAAAAACTATCCAATCCACTCTGAGCAGCATTGCCACTGTGCTGTATTTTTGTTAGTAGTACTATTCCTACGCCGAAGAATACACTGAGGGTAAGTGCTAATATAGTGTCAGGTTTTAGTTTAGACTTAGCCTGTACGTAGTCTACTATCCAGATCGAAAGTAACCCAGAAGATATAGCTCCCAATAGAAAGTACACGGGATTTTTTACTCCAGTGAGCATAAAGGCTATAGTAACTCCTGGCAATACTGAGTGAGAGATTACGTCGCCTATAAGTGCACGTTTGCGCAGGTAAGTGAATGTGCCTACTACGCCTGCAGCAAAACAGAGAATACCGGACCCTATGCTGACTACAAATAGGGTATAGTTTTCTGCTGAGAAAAATGTGGTGATATGTTCCCAGAAGTTCATCACTTATGTCTCATTGGGAACTCTTTGTTCTCCATTTCTTGGCTAATTTTTGCTATAGTAGTAAGTCTACCTCCATAGGTATCAGTGAGAATCTGATCGGTGAATACTTCGCTGGTAGGCCCGCAAGCGACTAGCCTGGTATTGAGTAGTACCAGGTGGTCAAAGTAGGACTGAGCAGTATGAAGATCGTGGTGCACTATGACGAGTGTTTTACCTGCATCCTTCATGTCTTTTATGAGGGATATGATCATCTCTTCAGTAGCGATATCTACTCCTGCAAATGGCTCGTCCATAAGGAATAAGTCCCCTTGCTGTGCAATGGCACGTGCTAGAAATACCCGCTGCTGTTGGCCACCGGAGAGTTGACTGATTTGTCGTTTAGCGTAGCCGAGCATGTTTACTTTCTCCAAACTGTCAGTGACTATATCTTTGTCTTCACTCGTTAGTTTTTTAAATAGGCCACGCTTTTGATAGCGACCCATGGCTACTATATCCCATACACTTGCTGGGAAGTCCCAGTCTATCTCTTGACGCTGAGGCACATAACTAACTTTGTGCCGTACCTTATCCAGCTCCTGGTCATATACTCGGGTAAAACCACTTGTAGGCTTTACGACACCCATAATGGATTTTAGAAGCGTGCTTTTGCCACTTCCATTTGGTCCCATTATTCCGATTACTTGCTTCTCGGGTAGTTTAAAGTCAACATTCCATAACGCTGGTTTTCGGCCGTAAACTACAGTAAGATTATGTGCTTCTATGATAGGTATGCTCATTTTAATCCGTTTATGATTGTAGAAATATTAGCGGTGAGCATTCCTTTGTATGTGCCCGCTGGCGTACCCTCTTCTCCTAGGGCATCACTATAAAGCGTACCTCCTATGTCTAGTTTGTAGCCCTGAGCATTGGCTCCCTCTATTACTGCTCGTAAATTTTTATCGCTCACACTTGTTTCCACAAATACTGCTTTTATTTCTTTCTCTATGATAAAATCGATAAGGTCTTTTACATCCTTGGCGCCATACTCTGCTGCGGTAGATATACCTTGTAGACCCCGTACCTCAAAGCCAAATGCATCACCGAAATATTCGAAAGCGTCATGACTAGTGATTAGTATACGTTTCTCTTTTAACAAGCTGCTATCTAGGTGTATAGTAAGTGTTTTTACATTAGCTTGAATATCATTAGCATACCTCTCATAGCGTATATAGGTGCTATCTAATCCTTTGATTTTAGAGAGTTCTTTTGCTACTCCTTGAAGGCCCTCTAGCCATACCTGTGGGCTAAACCAGATGTGTGGATCCACTAAGTCGGAGGTCTCGTCTGCTCGTTTTAATTGAGTTTTAGGTATGTAGCTACCAAGGGCATACACGGGTTTCTGCTTTGCATAGTTCTCTAGCATCTTAGCCATTTTCCCCTCCAAGTGAAGACCGTTATATACGATGATATCTGCGTCTGTTAGCTTAGCTATGTCTCCCTGACTTGCCTTGTACAAGTGCGGATCTACGCCTGCGCCCATTAGAGATATCACATCTGCTTGGTTACCTACTATATTTCGTACACAGTCACCCACTATACCCGTAGTAGTTACTATGGTTATTCTGTTATTTTGCTTAGGCTCTGCACAGGCTCCTAAGATGAGCATTAGTGCTAGTATGTAGAGCAGTGGTCCCTTTATTGGCATAAGCAAAGGTATTAAAAATGAATATCTACTGCGAGTCCAGGTTAGTTACTTTAATTATTCTCGGTAAAAAGTGAGGTTTATCTGTTTATACGAATGAATACTACAAGGTACTGTGTTTTTTTGTTCTTAACTTTGTTTAATATTATTATCAAGTGAAGACCTTTTTACTAGCTATAGTTTTTGTGTTGATTAGCGTCAGTGCGAGTGCGCAGTTGTACGTGCTTAAAGATCATATCGTAGATAGTAATGCGAACAGACCTGTACTATATGATTCTCTGCCGAAGATGTGTGATACGTTGTATAGAGCATTTATTAAAGAGGACTTGTCAGGCCTTAAGCCTTTTGTGCCCGAAGTTCGATACTTGAAAAGTACGTTCGATACCTTAGCTATAGAATATAGGGAAGAGCAGGTTGTTTATCGGCAGCAGCTTTTGTACAGAAGCTTACAAAAGGATTATAAAAAGATTCTAAAGTATGCTGAGAAGAGTAAAATAACTATTCGAAGGTTAGAAAAAGGGGAGGTGATCTATAATTATGGTAAGAATGAGGAAGGCCACGAATACTGCTATGTGACTACTGAATTCAAAAGAAAGAAACGTAGCTATGAGCTGAAATATCTGGCCATCATGCTCAATGGGCATTGGTTCTTGGGTGATGAATTATCATTTAGAGAGGTAGAATGAGAGGGTTAACGGCTATACTATGTTTGGCTGCTATAAGCTGTTGTGCTCAGTCTTGGCAAGTGAAAACGCATCCCAATGGCAAAAGAATGGCTATACAAGTGGATAGCGTAATTATCTCTGACTTTGTCTATACGGAAGTAAGCGAACTTTCAGAAGGTAAGGCTTATGTGGCTCAGGGTGAGCTGTATGCATATATTAATGAAAGAGGTGAAGAACTTACTCCTTATGTATTTACAGTAGCAACTAATTTCCAAAATGGATTTGCCATTGTGGGCGATAGCAGTACTCAAAGTGTAATAGATGATAGTATGCAGCTGATTTTTCCTTTGGAGTACGCTAGAGTTAGGCTCCCGGTTCTTGGACTTATCGTGGTGCAGTCATTACAAGGAGATTGGGGTGTTGTTGATATAGACGGGAATGTGAAGTTGCCGTGCATCTATGATTTGCCACCTCATGTGATCAATAGAGATTGTATAATAGTGAGAAAGAACGAAGAGTATGGTGTGGTAAATGATTGTAATATGGTGGTTCATACGATGGGATATCAATACATTAGTCCAGACGGCTTAGGCTATAAAAGTGGAAAATATTTAAGACTATTTGAATGAAAGGAAATACAATTATCTTACTCTCTCTAGTTCTACTTTCAAGTTGTACCTCCCTGTACAGAGGGCAAATGGTAAGGGTAAGAAGCAGTGCTAATGAGGTAGTTGCAAAACAAGTTGAATGTAGTACCAGAGCCGTAAACGAAAAAGCTAAAGCAGTGAGTCAAGAGCTGCATGGTGAAGAACTGCCAAATCATATTGTTTTGCCTGAAGATAATTTGTCTAGAAACGGAAGCGGTTCTACTGTGCAAGGTATAAAAAATAGTAGCCGGAATCCAAATAAGCTACTTTTAGCGTCGGAAGATCGTTCTGTACTTGAATCTACAATAGAACCTGCGGATACAGCTTTTCTAAAAGATAGATACCGGTCTGCTAATCGAATGTCTGTATGGTCCTTAGTTAGTTTACTTTCTATTCCAGTAACTTTTGTGTTAGGAATTATTGCAGCCTTGATTTTAGCGCTATCAGCTGTTAGAATATACAGGAGGTACAAGAATCCAGGAGTCGAGGAAAAGTACATTCTAGCTATGAGTATGCTTGTTCTATCTGTACTTAGTATTCTTCTCATAATCGGAGCTCTTGTTGTACTCTCTGGGATACTACTTTTATGATAAATCTAGCAGAGTAAGCATCCTTCTGATTTTCTCGTTTTATTTGCAGTATGCAAATGACCACAAGCAAAGAGTTCGCACAAAAACTAGACAAAGAAGATACGCTGGCTAGTTACCGCAGTAAGTTTTTTATGCCTCCTGGCAAAACGAGAGCAGAGCAACTATATTTCACAGGGAACTCTCTGGGTTTGCAGCCTAAATCGGTGAAGGACTACATTCAGCAGGAGCTAGATGATTGGCAGAAGTTAGGAGTAGAAGGTCATTTTCACGGTAAAAACCCATGGTTTAGCTACCATCATTTTTTTGATAAAGAGGCTAAGGTAGTAGGAGCCAAGCCACAGGAAGTGGTGGTGATGAATAACCTTACTGTAAACCTTCATTTATTGCTTGCAAGTTTCTATAGACCCACGGCCAAAAGAAATAAAATCATCATGGAAGGCGGTGCCTTTCCTAGTGACATGTATGTAATAGAAAGTCAAGTGAAGCACCACGGCTTTTCTTACGAGGATGCAGTAGTGGAGATCAACCCAAGAGAGGGCGAATACGCATTGCGCACAGAAGATATAGTAGCCAAAATAAAAGAAGTAGGAGACGAGTGTGCATTGGTGTTCTTTAGTGGAGTACAGTACTACACGGGTCAAGCATTTGATATTAAAGCACTCACAGAAGCAGCTCACAGTGTAGGAGCATACGCGGGATTTGACTGTGCGCACGCAGCAGGCAATGTAAAAATGCATCTGCACGATTGGAATGTGGATTTTGCAGCGTGGTGTACTTATAAATATATGAACAGTAGTCCCGGTGGAGTCAGTGGCATTTTCGTGCATGAGAAGCATGGTAATAATCCTGAAACACCAAGGCTAGCAGGCTGGTGGGGACACAAAGAGAGTGAGCGTTTTCAGATGAAAAAAGGGTTTATTCCAGAGCCGGGTGCTGCGGGATGGCAGCTAAGTAACGCTCCTGTGCTTGCGATGGCAGCACATAAGGCGTCGCTGGACATGTTTGATGAAGTAGGAATGGATGCTCTTGTAGCTAAAGGAAAGCAACTCAATACATTTCTGGAGCAAGTAGTAATGGATGCGCAAGCGGCAAATGACAAACTGGAGTTTGAGATAATCACACCAGAAGAGCGCGGGTGCCAACTGAGTATGCTCACCAATGAAAACGGTAAAGCGCTTTTTGACTACCTCACAGAACGAGATGTAATAGCCGATTGGCGTGAACCAAACGTGATACGCCTTGCGCCCGTTCCGATGTACAATTCATTTATGGATGTATGGGAATTTGGTGAGTTGTTGAAGGAGTTTTAGGGGGTAACGAAAACCTCGCATCAGTTTTTGTACTAAGTTGGCGGATAAGAATTTTGAAAGAAACGCTAGGGTTTTGGAAGCTGCCTACAAGAAATTTAACTTAGATGTAGTTAGATAGCTGCCGTGAGCCGGGTTTAAGTGAACTAAGAAAGTTTGATTACGCTACCCTGAACTGATCCATCCGTGCATACTTTAGAGTTTCAGACCTTTTAGTTATCGTGGTCCTTAATTTTAAGTTATATCAATCATTGTTTTTAAGTGCCTGGAGTGAATTCTAACGTCGTATGTACTCTCAAAAAAGACAAAAAAACCCAGTCGAATGACTGGGTTTTTAACCTAACTATTTTAACTAATCTTACCAGCAACGTAAATCAACAGGCAAGTTCTGAAGTAAGTAGTGCTTCTTCAGTAATTTACTAATAAAGGGTAATCACTCCCTCTAGTATATGAGAAATTAACACAATAGTGTGACTCATTTCTTATGGTACAAAGGTAGTGCTAACGATTCCAATTATCCTACTTATCTACGTAAAAAGTCTATAAATGACACACCTTACTCTATAAATGGGAATAAATGTATTTTGGAGCTAGGGATTATTCAGACTTTAGTTGGTCAGAGACTACTCGTAAAACAAGGTTCACTAGTGAGCATCACGGTTTGCAATAGCATCTGGCTATTCTACCTTTTATTTTCGCGAAGGATGGGGAGGTTATTTAGTTGGTATAAAGGCTTTAGAACTGTCGAGTGCTTTGATTCTCTCGAGTGCACTTCTGAAATCATTGTTGCCCTTTACCGTGAGTATAAGGTGGTTTTTCCCCTGTTTGAAACTGAAATGTTCGGGTTCCTGATTTACTGAATTCATTATAGTTCCGAATGTAGGAGCCTGGTAGAATTCCTCGCCCAGTTCGTTATGGAAATACAGCAAAACTTCTTTATCACGTGTTTTTACTTTCTCCGCATAAATGTTTTGAGCCGCTATTTTTAGCTTGATACTCCAGACTAGGTTTCGTACAGCTTTAGGCATATCTCCAAAGCGGTCTACTAATTCGAGTGTAAAATTCTCTAGTGTTTCTTCGTCAATAATAGCTGATAAAGCAGAATACAGATTTAAGCGTTCAGCAACATTGCTTACGTATGTCTCGGGTATTCTTGCCTCAAAATCTGGTTCTACGGTAGCTTCTACGGACAGTTTCTTTGGAGAGTGCGTGTTGTTCTCGTTGTCTAGTAGGTCTCCGAATTCTCCATCTCTAAGTTCCTGCATTGCTTCATCTAGAATCTTGTGATACATATGGAAACCGATTTCTGAGATAAAGCCACTTTGCTCTGCTCCTAAGAGATTTCCTGCTCCACGAATGTCCATATCTCTCATGGCCACATTAAACCCGCTGCCTAAGTCAGAGTATTCTTCAATGGCCTGCAGTCTTCGCCTTCCGTCCTCTGGTAGCGTATACACTGGAGGTGCTAGCAAGTAGCAATATGCCTTTATATTACTTCTACCTACGCGTCCACGCATCTGGTGGAGGTCGCTCAGTCCAAACATATGCGCGTTATTGATGATAATCGTATTTGCATTGGGTATGTCCAGTCCGCTTTCTATGATTGTGGTGGCTATCAATACATCAAACTCGCCCTCTATGAACTGCACCATCACCTGCTCCAGATCGTCCCCTTTCATTTGACCATGGCCCACGGCTACTCTAGCTCCTGGTACTAGGTCACGAACGCGCTGAGCTACCTCTTGTATATCCTTTACTCTATTGTGGATGACAAAGGCCTGCCCACCTCGTGCTATCTCTGCACCTATAGCTTCTTGTATTATATCGTTATTCCATACCTGTACTTCTGTCTGTACCGGCCTACGGTTTGGCGGAGGCGTCATCATAATGCTGAGGTCACGAGCACCCATAAGTCTAAAGAGTAACGTACGTGGTATGGGTGTGGCAGTTAGCGTAAGTGTATCTACATTGGCTCTAAATTCTTTGAGCCGCTCTTTGGCACTTACCCCAAATTTTTGCTCCTCGTCTATGATAAGTAGTCCAAGGTCATGAAACTTAGTCTTTTTGCTGAGTAGTTTGTGCGTGCCTATTAAGATGTCCAGTTTCCCGCTTTCAAGTCGCTTTAAGGTATCGGCCTGCTGCTTAGCAGTTTTAAATCTATTGACGTAATCTACTGTGCAAGGGAAGTCTCGTAGTCGGTCTCGGAAGGTGTGAAAATGCTGCTGAGCAAGTATAGTAGTCGGCACCAGTACTGCCACTTGTTTACTGTCCGTTACTGCTTTGAAGGCCGCACGTATCGCTATTTCAGTCTTGCCAAAACCTACATCTCCACATATTAAGCGATCCATGGGGTTCTCACTCTCCATGTCCACTTTAAATTCCTCGGTGGCCTTTGCTTGATCAGGAGTGTCTTCGTATAGAAAACTGGCTTCTAACTCAGTTTGAAGGTAGGTGTCTGGGCTGAATTGGAACCCTTTTTCTGCTTTTCGCTTGGCATAGAGTGCAATTAAGTCTTTTGCTATATCTTTTACCTGAGCTTTGGTTTTTCGCTTCAGATTAGACCATGCATCACTCCCTAGTTTGTTGATTTTAGGATCTGTTCCGTCCTTGCCTTTGTATTTACTAATCTTATAGAGTGAACCAATATTCACATAAAGTAAGTCTCCATTTTTGTATTCTATTCGCACAGCATCCTGCAGCTTGCCAGCCATTTCTATGCGTTGGAGTCCTTTAAACTGACCCACTCCATGGTCTATGTGGACTACAAAGTCTCCTGGATTGAGGTCTTGTAATTCTTTGAGGGATATCTGACCCGAAGTGGATTTTTTACTTCCGGACTTGGCTAGATAAAACCTATTGAATATTTGGTGCTCTGTATATGCAGCTATTTTGAGATCGTGATCTATAAATCCTTCACTTAAGCTTTTGTATACCGGCTGTATGGTGTAGCCTGCCTGTAAATCATCAAATATACTCTCTAATCGCTCTATCTGCTTGGCGCTCTCTGAGAATACTAGGGTTGTGTATTTTTTTTGATCTAGAGATTTTAAGGTGTCTATTAGAAGGTTAAAATTCTTATTTACAGGAGGTTGCGGTACTTGGTTAAACTGTAACTTTACAGAAGGTCTAAAAAATGTTTGACTGCTAAACTCAATGACAGGCTTTTTATGGAGTTGATTTGCTATCTCTTCTACATCAAAATAGAGCTGCTCTGGGCTATGCTCTGAAGTTGCTTTTTCAATAGCTTTTTCCCATCCTTTTTCCATTTTCGCTAGAACGTATGGAAGATCGTATGTGCACACTACTGGTTTTTTGCCGAGGTAGTTGAATATGTCAGTGTGTCCCTCATCCTTCATGCTTTCTTGCACATTAGGGACTACAGTAGCACGCACTAGTTTTTTCGTGCTGAGTTGGCTGATTGGGTCAAACTCACGAATACTTTCAATGGTGCGACCGTCTAGTTCTAACCTAAAAGGAAGCTCACTGGCATAGCTAAATAAATCGATAATACCGCCACGTATAGAGAATTGCCCCGGTTCGTACACGAAATCCTCTCTGTAAAAAGTATACTCATTAAGCACTTCTATCAAGAAATCTAAATCGACCTCCTCGCCGATTTTAAAGGTAAGTTTAGTTTTTTGAAAGGTATCTTGAGTTATTATTTTTTCGAGTAGAGCCTCGGGATAAGAGACTACTATTTTCGCTTGGTCCAGATCTGATAGTGCATCCAATACGCTTGCTTTGCTTTGTATTTTGGTGCTCTCTGGCACTCCCATATCAAAATTTCTACGAAAGGAATCTTTCCAAAGAAATACGTAATTATGGTCTGTAAATAACTGTAAGTCAGCGTATACATATTCTGCATCCTCTTGGTTATTGCAAACTACTAATACACTTCTCTCGGTATGTTTTTGCAAGTGAGCAAAGAGGAGAGACTTAGCGGAACCGATACAGTTATGAACGCCAAAACGTGATTTACCGGCATTAATTTCCTGCTCCAATTCTTGAAAAATTGGGTTTTCATTAAAGAGTTGTACGAATTCTCTACTGTTCATTTAGAAAGGATGGTATGCTGTGAGCAGCAAATAGTGTGCGAATATAACCGTACACTTTACTATAAACCTGAGGTCGATTATCATTTTGGACTTAGACTGTCTGAAAATAGTGAGTCGCCGCTGAAACGGTTGAAGGCATAGTGGACTATGACAAGTCAATTTTTGGAAGCAAATGGCTATTTGGGGGTCGAAGCAGGATGCCTCACCTAGGTGATTTTAGAAAAACCTGTGGCTCAAAAGAATAGTCGAACTCGGGCTTTAAGTTGGACCGGATACTCATTTAAGAGGAAAGTCGATAAACCGTGCCGTAATCATTAATTTTAGGTAAGAAATAAGGCGGCATTCTAAACCCATTTTCTATTTTTGTGTTAACATTAAAATAATGCTAAATCATTCTTATCTAAGCAACGCAGATGTGGACGCTACCGAGCATCTCTATCAACAGTACAAAGAAGACAAAACCTCAGTAGACGAAAGCTGGCAACGATTTTTTGAAGGCTTTGACTTAGCATACGGCGATACCGGTCTAGACGATGCTGGTGGGGCAGTAAGTGAAGATATGATGAAGGAAATCAATGTCCTTAATCTTATCAATAACGGATACCGCTCTCGTGGTCACCTATTTACAAAAACCAACCCAGTACGCCAGCGTAGAACATATACTCCAGACCTTAGCATAGAAAACTTTGGGTTAGGTAAAGGAGATTTAGAAAAGAAATTTAATGCAGGGGTAGCCTTGGGTATAGGCCCAGCTAAACTGAAAGATATTATAGCTCACTGTGAGCAGACATACTGCGGAAGTATAGGTGCTGAATATATGTACCTAGAAGATCCTAAGAAGATAGAATGGCTACAGAGTAGAATGGAGAAGCGCAGGAATACGCCTGATTTTACGCTAGAGCAGAAGAAGCTGACCCTTGAGAAACTAAATCAGGCGGTAGCATTTGAAAATTTCTTGCATACCAAGTACGTAGGTCAAAAACGATTTTCACTAGAAGGACTAGAAACACTTATACCTGCACTAGATGCCGCTATTGAGCTAGGCGCTAGTCATGGTGTGGAGGAGTTTGTGATAGGAATGGCACACCGAGGAAGACTCAATGTGCTTGCTAATATTATGCAAAAAAGTTATGCTGAGATTTTCACTGAATTCGAAGGGAAGGCATACGTAGATTCTGTTTTTGAGGGAGACGTAAAATACCACTTGGGGTATACCAGTAAAGTGAAAACCAGCTTAGGTAAGGAAGTAAAACTGAACCTAACGCCGAATCCAAGTCACTTGGAAGCAGTAGACCCTGTAGTGCAAGGGATAGCCAGAGCAAAGCTTGATCAGCAGTATGGCAATGATTTAAGTAAAGTCACGCCAATACTTATCCACGGTGATGCGGCTGTAGCTGGTCAAGGGATTGTGTATGAAGTGCTTCAAATGGCTGGATTAGAAGGGTATAATGTCGGTGGGATTCTTCACCTTATAACCAATAATCAAATAGGATTTACCACGAATTATACAGATGCTCGTACGTCAATTTACTGTACAGATGTAGCTAAGACGACTAAGAGTCCTGTGTTTCATGTGAATGGGGATGATGTAGAAGCAGTGATATATACAATCAAACTTGCACTCGAGTATAGACAGACATTTAACTCAGACGTATTTATAGATATTTTAGGGTATAGAAAATATGGACACAATGAAGGTGATGAACCTAAATTTACTCAGCCTGTACTGTATAAAGCGATAGCCAAGCACTCAAATCCACGTGAGATATATGCGAAGAAACTTAGTGAGCAAGGGAGCATAGAAGCTAACCTAGCAAAGAAAATGGAAAAGGAGTTTAAGGCTATGCTGCAGCAAGATCTAGAAGATGTACGTGCAGATAAGAAGCCTAAAAACAACAACCTACCTAAAAACACGTGGAGTAAACTAAAAAGTGGTACCAAAGAGGACTTTGAAGTGCCGAGTAAGACTGCCGTGTCTAAAAAACAATTCGATGCTGTAGCTAAGGCCATCACTACGTTGCCGGAAGATCACACTCCTATCAAAAAAGTGACAAAATTGTACAATGATAGGAAGCAGATGATAGCAGATAACAGCTATGATTGGGCGATGGGTGAATTGATGGCATATGGTACCTTACTAGACGAAGGTCATAAGGTGCGTATGAGTGGTCAAGATGTGGAGCGTGGTACATTCTCGCATAGACACTCTGTAGTAAATATGGAAGACGGGAAAGCAGAGTATGTACCTTTAAATAATATTAGCGAGAAACAAGCAAAATTTGATATTTACAACTCGTTACTATCTGAGTATGCGGTACTTGGTTTTGAGTACGGGTATTCTATAACTAGTCCAAATGGCTTGACGATATGGGAGGCTCAGTTTGGTGACTTCTCGAATGGATGTCAAGTAATGATAGACCAATTCATAGCCAGTGGAGAAACTAAATGGGGGAGGTACAGTGGCTTAGTAATGCTATTGCCACACGGATACGAAGGTCAAGGTCCTGAGCACAGTAGTGCTAGACTAGAACGCTATTTACAGTTATGTGCAGCAGCCAATATGCAGGTGATGAATATCACCACACCAGCTAACTTGTTTCACGCATTTCGTAGACAATTAAAACGCGATTTCCGTAAGCCATTGGTGATTATGAGTCCAAAGAGTCTATTGCGTCACCCATTGGCGGTGAGTAAGACGGAGGAGTTTACTAAAGGCGGATTCCAAGAGCTGATAGACGATACTTATGTAGACGCTAAAAAAGTAAAACGTGTAAATATATGTACGGGTAAGATATACTACGATTTACTCGAAAAGCAGCAAGAAGATAGCCGTAAGGATGTAGCAGTAGTAAGGCTAGAGCAGATCTACCCAATGCCAGAGACTCAGGTGGAAGAACTCTTTAAGAAGTATCCAAATGCACAGTTTTGCTGGGTACAAGAAGAGCCAAAGAATATGGGAGCTTGGATGCACATCTTGCGTTACGATTGGGCTCGTGGGTTCAAGGAAATTACACGTAAGAGCAGTGCGAGCCCAGCAACGGGTTACGCAGGCGTACACAAAAAAGAGCAAGAAGCGATTATCGCGGAGGCTTTTGATGTGTAGATTTTATAATAGTACTTTTTGTAGCCTCTTCTACTTTGGATAGTAGCCTTTGTATTGCTGTTTTTTTAGGTTGTTGTGTATGTCATATAGAGGGTGCTTATGCTATTCATCATACCAATAGGCTTCTCCGAAACATTCTTCTAATTTGTTGTTTATAGAATTAATATTAGCAGAAGAGCTGTAGCTGCCGTTTGGCTGTATATCACCTATCTTACCGGTTCTGACTTCCTCCTCACCATTTGCAAACAGGAAGATTATGTCAATTTCTGTGTCAAAAGCTATTCCTGGATCGGTATTTTTTATGTTGTAGGTTGCGGTATAATTATGGAAGTGTTTCACGTACTGTGCCATATTTCCGGTCCATGTTTCAGGTTTGTTGGGATGAAAATCAGGATTGTCTGGTTGATACGAACCATTTGGTAGATCCAAGAATGTTCTACTAAAGGTCTCAGTAAAATGTACCTTGCTAACGACTAAATCGGCAGGCCCAATTGGTTCCTTTTCACAGCCCATAGTTAGGGTAAAAAAGAGGAAACAACTTATCATTTGACTAAACGGTTTCATGTTTTTTGACATGTGTACATAAGAATGTCAATTAGGATGCCAAGGATGCTCCAGCTAGATGTATTCTCCGGCAACTATTCTTGGATTCAGGCACTAATTGTTAATCATAGTGAGATTATGGTCGTGCCTTTAGCTGTTTAAGAGCATAAATTAGACAAAATTGAATGAGAACAGTTAGTCTATTATTGTGTACCTATTGTCTCCATTTCTGAAGCAGTAGTGTTCTTGTCTTTCAACTTATTCACCTCCAGATACAACCAGCTAGCAGCCCATATACCGGCGACTACTTCCCCTGCGGGTAGTGATATCCAGACTCCATCTAATCCAAAGAAGTAGGCGAGTATAAACATAAGCGGAATCATAAACAGACCTTGACGAGCAAGGGTAAGTACCAGTGCGGGTATAGGTTTACCCACCGCTTGGAAATACGCTCCACCGATGAAACCGATACCCATGACAGGTAGCGATAGGAAGATGAGTTGCAATACACGCGGTGTATGTGCGAGTAAGTCTTTGTCTTCTGTGAATATGCCTATGAGCTCCTCTGGGAAGATTACTATAACACTGAGTAGGAGTAAAGATATGCCAGTGGTCCATTGGATGGCAAGCCACACGCTATCTTTTACCCGCTGACCATTTTTAGCTCCGTAGTTAAAACTAACGATAGGCATCAGTCCTTGCATTATCCCAATAATAGGGAATGCTACAAAAAGTGTGAATCCTCGAATAAGACCGTAAATAGCGATGGCGTGTGAGCCCCCACTTTCGCCTAAAGTAGTTTCATATTCTACTTGGCCCCATTTATCTAGTTGGCTATACAGCACTATTGCTAGTAAGCTGAACATACTCTGACGGAGTAGCGTGATAGATCCTATGGACGATATTTCTTTTACTATAGGGATGTCTAATCTTAAGCCGCTCTTACTTAGCTGAAGTTCACTTTTCCCAGACAAGAAAAACCATAAGGTATAGATACCACTCAGCATATATCCTACGGTAGTAGCCCATGCGGCTCCAGTTATCCCCATATCAAATTGTAATATAAGTACGTAATCTAAAACAATATTAGAAACTGCAGGGATTATCATCGTGTACATAGCCATTTTAGGCTTGCCTTCTGCACGGATAACATTATTACTCATCATGGCCCAGCCAAGGAACGGAAGGCCCAAGAGGAGGACATTTAGATACTTTTTAGCGTAGGGCATGATTTCCTCATTGGCGCCAAACAGGGTTAGCAGTTCTGTCTGAAATAAGTAGCCTAAGAGTACGAAGAACAATACAAAACCAAGGGTTAGCATTATCTGATTACTGAACGTTTTTTGAGCTTTTTCTGGATTCTCTTCTCCCAAAGCACGAGCTAGTACAGATGCACCTCCTACTCCTACGGCCATACCAAAGGATGAAATAAGAAAGGTAATTGGCAATACTACGGTTATGGCTGCGATAGCTATTTCGCCCTCTGCATATCTGCTGACGAACCATACGTCTACCATTTGGTAAACAGACATTACCAGAAAACCAATAGATGCAGGTAGAGACTGCTGAAGTAGTAGCTTCCCGATGCTTTCAGTACCTAATTTCCCCGATGTTTTTGTGCTTTCCTTCAAGGCTGCAAAAGTAGGATATTAGAATTTACGAGAGATACGATCTGTACATCCACATTTCTTTTTCTTGTAAGGTGATATAATCACTCATCTGTGATACCGTACCCTCGTCATTTATTTCCCCGGCCAATTTCAGAATCTCACGCTGAATAGAAATGATGGTTTTATATCCGTCAAGTAGGTGCTGAAGGCCATCTATCCCATTCGTTACATTTACCCGCTCAGTTATTTTTGAATGTTTTACGTTGTCGGTGTAGCTATGCAATGGAGTTCCTTCTAGGGTCAGAATACGCTCAGCTATTTCGTCTATTTGAAGCACTAACGCATTGTATATCTCCTCAAACTTAAGATGGAGCTCAAAAAACTCTTTTCCTTTTATGTTCCAGTGAAAACCGCGAGTATTCATATACTGTACCGAGTAGGTAGCGAGTAATTCATTGAGTTTTACTACGATTTGTTTGGTTTCTTGTGTGGGTAATCCTATACTGTTCATTCTACAAAGGTAGTGTCGAATGAACCCGTTTATTGATTTCAAAAGGGTATACCTCTATTGGTAAATACTATGACTTGACTGCAGTGATTTGTGCTGAAAACAACACCTGCTCTTAAAACCTTGCTATTTATTGGTTACATTTCATTTTCTTTGCACTAGTGAATTATTTAAGTCATTACTATTTCGATAAAGATGAGGACAATAAGTATTACAACATTGGTTTAATACTTCCAGATCTTGCCAGAGCACATATACCTAAGCTAAGAATTAGCCCATATAAAAATATCACCTTTACGACCAAGGAGATATCGAGTATGAATGATGGTACCAATAAACACTTTGCTAGTGATCGTAAGTTTCATAACTGGATGACTTTTGTGGATGTAACCAATAGGGCTACAGACATGATTCGCGAGAGTGGAGATAAGGATATCAATAGAGATTACTTTATAACCCACATCATGGTGGAAGTCTTATTAGATAAGATTCTTTTAGATAAGAATCCTACGCTAGCTGATGATTTTTACAATATGGTAGACAGTGTAGAACAGGATTGGATTCTCAAGTTTATGAGATATGCAGGTCTACAAGACGACGAGCTTTGGAAAGGGCAACACAAGCGTTTTATGAAGGCTGGCTTCTTAAGAACCTACACCAGTTTAGAAAATGTAGTAGCTGCGGTAGAAGGAGTTTGCCGTAAATTGGATATGATAGAGCTCAATGATGATCAACGTCAACTATTAATTGACATTTGTGAGACAATAGAACCGGAACTAGAACGTTCTATTGGAGCTTTAGAAATACAATTGCTGTAATCAATGAATCGTGTACCTACCAAAACGTACTTCCTAACAGGTCTTTTTTTGCTGAGTGGACTTAGTGTATTTGCACAGTCGGCTCGTAAATATAGTAATGACTACCTTACTATAGGTGTGGGAGCTAGAGCGTTTGGTATGTCTAATTCTGTCATTGCTTCTACAGATGACGTTACAAGTGGATATTGGAATCCAGCAGGATTAACTCAGCAGGAGGATAAGCTACAATTGTCCTTTATGCATTCCAATTATCAAGGAGGTATAGCAAACTATGATTACATCGGATTAAGTACCAAGGTGAAAGAGAATGCTGCACTTAGTTTTTCGATGGTGAGATTGGGTGTAGATAATATTCCAAATACATTGGACCTCATTCGCAACGGTCAGATAAACTATGATCGTGTGACCTCATTTAGTGCTGTGGACTACGGATTTTATGTGAGCTACGCTCAGTTGGCATTAAAGGAAGGTCTTAGTATTGGTGGAAGTGCCAAAATAGTACATCGTAAAGGGGGAGACTTTGCTACCGCTTGGGGTTTTGGTATAGATCTAGGCGCTCGCTATGAGACGAAGAATAATTGGAGTTTTGCGGCAATGGGAAGAGATATCACTACCACTTTTAACGCGTGGAAGTACACTTTTACTGATGCAGAAATTGACGTTTTGCAATCCACTGGGAACGAAGTTCCAATAAACTCTTTAGAGCTTACTCTTCCTACTTTGATTCTAGGAGCAGCCAAGAAGATAGATATCAAGGAAGACTTTTCACTATTGACAGAGGTGAATGTAGACTTCACTACTGATGGCAGAAGGAATACTCTGCTCAAGTCAAATATATTTAGTGGTTCCCCACATATGGGTATAGAAGCTGGATATAAGAATATTATCTACCTGCGTGGTGGAATAGGTAATTTTCAAGAGGTGAAAAATGACGTTGTTATTGGAGAAGAAATCGTCGATAATGAAGTAAGAAATATTTACGGAACCAATTGGACGTTTATGCCCAATATTGGTCTAGGTCTAAACCTCAAGCAAATCACCATAGATTACGCACTTACAGATGTCAGTAATCAAAGTGCTGCACAGTATTCACATGTGTTCAGTATACGGGCAGCTGTGAATCCTACTGGGCATTAACCTGCACGGTATGCCTTTTTAACTTAGAGTGGTTGTAATTCGCTCCACACAATATAATTCACATTCATATTTTTTTTTACAAGCGTAGTTATTTTGCTGTGTTGTTTTTTGGTGCGAAGAACGCACCGGCAAGTCCAAAAAGACCGGCTACTATTCCTCCTACTAAAGAGGCTATGAGTGGTGTAGCAAAGTCGGAAACCTCAAAGAGCTTGCCCATCAGAAGAGCTACGGTCCCATCATCAATGACGTAGATGCTCAGTAGCCAAGCTAAGAATACCGCTACCAATGACACAAAAAAACCTGCGATAGGTGCGGTCTTAAAGTTATAGGTAAGTACAGCCGCCAACGGGGCAATAATCCACCATGGTAAAAGCAGTGATGCAGATATGGTTCCTACGAATAATAGTAGGAATAAGAGGCTATTTTTCATGGGTTATGGATAGTGTAAATAGTGGATTAGAAATAGACGGGGGTGTAGGAGATAGGGTCAGTCTTTCATATTCA
>Ga0115558_1000558_pt1 | contig 24260 bp, 37 predicted proteins | sample COGITO_mtgs_1104_4_FD_87279 | JGI IMG/M metagenome (GOLD analysis project Ga0115558, IMG submission 87279) | Pelagic marine microbial communities from North Sea - COGITO_mtgs_110426 | ecosystem: Environmental > Aquatic > Marine > Epipelagic | place: Germany:Helgoland, sampling site Kabeltonne... | reverse complement strand
CTTCAGCGTTTACTCGCCAGTGTGCGACTATGACAGCGCCGTCCATGTCAGAGGGCTGTAGGTCGTACTCGAGAGTTGCGATAGTCCAATTAAATGTTGTCATTATTCAGTCTCCTGTGATGCTTGATAAGCCGCTATGACTTCTGGTGTGTGTAAAACTGCCGCCAAGTCTTGAACCTCTTGCGGCTGACCTGATACGTCATCATTAGGCGCAATCACATGACGATGAAAACTACGGCTAATCTCAACGCCGTCACGCTCAATAATTGTCGCATGGCGGCACTGGATATGCTTAAACCGTCCTACAATTTCGTACTTGTCGATTTCTGTGCGTTCTGTTAAAGCCATTATACGGCCTCCTTTTGTCTGTAAAATTCACCAAATTGGTCTGTAGCCGCTTTATGATAGGCTGCTTTTGCTTCTTCCATCGTAGGACATGATGCGATATGTTTGCCGCAAACTTGAACAACCCACTGGTTTCTTCCGTTAGGTTGCCATATTCCTATATGGCCAGACTTGTTGTTACGCTGCATTGCTTTGTTTTGAGCGTTTTGTCGCGCATCTGCTTGGCGCAAGTTTGACCACTTATTGTTTGATGGATTGCCGTCAATATGGTCTACCATGTTTGTAGGCCACTTACCTGTCATGTATAAAAAAGCAACGCGATGTGCTTGATAATTTTGATAATCAATACAAATTCTTTTATACCCACGGCTACTGGCTTTGCATCCAGCAGGATGACCCTCTTTTACTTTATCACTGCGATTTTGAAGCCAAGTAAACACACCTGTTTTTGGATCGTAGTGTATAAGTTCTTTTAATTTCTCCTGCGTCAATTCGGTTTTCATTGTATTGCTCCGGTCTGTGCCTACCGTCCGATAGGCGTATGGTTAAACTTGCTTACATTTGCTACAGGTTTTCATTACTACCCTACTTGGTAAGCAATAGTTACAAATATAGGGCTATCGTAGCTTCCAGTACCAGTAACAGCGGTTACACTTACCCACATAGTTGATCCACTCGTTGCACTTACACCTGAAGCATTTATTCCTGACCCCATAGAGCCGTATAGATGTGCAACACCACTTTGCCCATTGACAGCAGAACCACTAAGATTAGATGCGGTGAAAGGTAAGCCTCCAATCAAAAAAACATCACCCGCTACTGGCACTTCCGCAGAACCGAATGAATCAAAAGTAATGCGGCAATTTACAGTGTTACCAACCTTTGTGTAATAGCCTTCAGCGCCAGTTACAGTTCCTTTTGTAAACCCATAAGTAGTAGTTAGAGTAGGAGTAAACGTCCCCTCCTCATAATCATCGAGCTTATTAGCCGCACCAGTACCGCCAAGGTATACGCCGCCTGATAGGTAGAGGTCAACGAACCTATTACCACTAGCACCAATGTCAGCAGAGTTGTCAACCGATGCTTGTATTCTAGGATTGGGAGAACCAGAACTGTCTATCATCTGGTAATACGTTGTGGCGTCACTTCGACCTATGTTTAGCACACCATTTTGAGACCCTATTTCAAGGTAGTTACTATCAACACCAATACTACCTACGGTTGTGTTGTCTTTGCGGAATATTGCAATGTCGCCATCAGTGCTTAATCGGTTTAAAAGTAACGCAGCATTTGCGGAAGCAGTGTGAGTGCTAAACCCGCTTGCTCTAAAGCTACTACCGACAATAGTTGTGTAGTCTCCAGTACCTGTTTGATTTATTAGAATGTCACCTGCGCTGTTAATGCGCATTGCTTCTGCGCCTGCTGTGCGGATAGTCATTAAATCCGCTGTATGATAATAAGCAAAACCACCTCGATCATTACCACCTGAGTCAGAAAACATATAACTACCAGAAGACGTTGCGCCTGATACTACATTTACACCGTTGTTTCCTGAAGTTCCGCCTACTACTAATGCTGTAGTGGAGGCTATACCATCATAAGTTTCAGGTGATATGTTACCAATACCAACATTGCCACTGGAGTCTAGGCGCATACGTTCGCCGCCGTTGTTAAACAGCAGATTATCACCGAAACAACCAAGTCCCGTTTGGTAGGTTGTAGACGATGCAGAATCTTTAAGCCATATCTGTGAGGTTAAGTCTGTGCTTTCAAATATAGCGGCGCTATTACCAGAGCCTGAATTAACGTGCAGTGCTTGTAAAGGCGAATTATTAAAAATACCAACATTGCCAGAATTATCTTGATAAAAACTATTTGCCGGAGCAGAACCAGAAAATCTAACACTAGGTGCTAGATAATTTGATCCAACGGTAAAATGTCCTCCATCCCCAAAACGAAATTTTTCCGTACCTGCTTGGCTGAATGTTAATGCTTGTACATAATTAACATTACCACCATAAAATGTACCTTCAGCATACATAGCTTCTGTAGCACCACGCAAAAAACTTAAGGTTGGATTTACTCCTGTGTTTGCTTGAAGTCTTACGGTCGTAGTTGCTGCGCCTGAATTAGCTTGCAGAGTATATGTAGGACTCGCAGTACCCACTCCTAACCGCTCCGCAGAAGCATCCCAGAAGAACTTAGGCGTTGTTCCGGTGTCTTCGTAGAAGGAGATGTCGCCTGTTGTTGCGTCAATATTAAATCTATCAACACCTCCATTATAAGCATTAGAGCCAGTTAAAACTCTAAAGTTACCTCCACCTCCATTGTTATCCAAATGAATTTCAATGTTTTTTGGAGAACCGATTGCAAGTGTATTGTCATCAGTAGGAGAATACTTGATGTATCTAAATGAGTCACCAAACTCAACACCATCAGCATTTACTGTGCCAGTAACGTCTATGCCTGTGGAGGTTGTGGCGATTTTTAGTGAACCATTATATCTTAGCTGTGTAGCACCGCCTTCTGTTGCTCTGAACATAACATCAGCGCCACATTTAATATCAACTAAACTGCTTCCTGATATTCTTAAATCTCCCTGTCCAACATCAGATATGTAACTATGACTACCATCATGATAAATCTCAAGATCGTTAGAGTTACCAAACGTAGCCTTGTCGTTGTCAGCAAAGGACGCGTTGCCAGTAACGTCTATTCCTGTGGCGGTTGTGGCGAATCTGATATTTCCATTGTAACGAAGATTTACTGCGCCACCAGAGGTTGCTACAAGGTAGTTATCGCCTGTAGAAGATTGAAGAAAAAGTTGGTTTGAAGCGCGAATGTACAGCGGACCAGACCCTTGCTCGTCAATATAACTGCCACTACCATCATGGTAAATCTCTAAATCGTTACCCGCACCAAACGTAGCCTTTCCATTATCACTAAGAGACAAACCATCAGCAGTGACTGTGCCTGTGAAGGTTGGGGAGGCTGAAGAGATAGCAGCGATGTTCCACGCAGAACCATCATAGACTTTCATGACATCACTAGTGGTGTTGAAGTACAACGCACCAGTTAATAAAGCATTGCCGTCATTGTCTAGTGTAGGGTCTGAGGCTTTATCGCCTAAGTAGCGGTCATCAAAGGCATCGTAGCTTGCTGCTGCTGCGGTTGCTGAAGTTGCAGAGGCTGTAGCTGATGTGGCTGCATTTGAAGCTGATGTGGCTGCGTTACTAGCTGAGGTGGCTGCTGCTGCGGCAGAGTCTGCTGCTGAAGTAGCAGAGCCTAAGATAGAGTCTGTGTAGGCTTTAGTCGCTGCATCCTGAGCTAACGTAGGGTCGCCAACACCAGTAATCTTGTTAGTCCCCATCGCAATAGCACCAGACATAGTGCCGCCAGTGAGGTTGAGCTTGAGTGCGTCTGCTGTGTCTACATAGGTCTTAGTCGCTGCGTCCTGTGCAGAAGTAGGATTACCAAGACCAGTAATCTTTGACGTACCCATTGCTATAGCGCCAGTCATCGTGCCACCCGCGAGAGGTAGTTTAGTGGCTAGTGCTGTTGTAACAGTAGAGGAAAAGTTAGCGTCATCGCCTAATGCGGCGGCTAGTTCGTTCAACGTATCAAGAGCAGCAGGGGCAGCGTCAATGACGTTAGAAACCGCTGTGTCTACATAACCTTTAGTTGCGGCGTCAGTAGAAACAACAGGGCTACCTAAGTCACTTAGTACCGCAGCGTTAAAGTCTACAGTGCCGTTGACAACTAGATTGTTGAGTGTAGTTGTTCCTGAGCCTGCTGTTAGGTTGCCTGCAACATTACCTGTCAGGTCGCCAGTTACATTACCAGTGACGTTACCAGTTAAGTTACCAGTAACATTACCCGTCAGACCGCCTACAAAGCCCGTGGTGGCTGTTACTGTAGAACCCCTTACTGTTGACGGGGTAGTCGCACCAATGGGCGTAGAATTGATTGAACCGCCTGTAATGACTGCGTTGCTAGATGCAAAAGTACCGTTAGCTGTTAGAGTGCCAGTAACGGTAGCTGTAGCGGTAGTGACAGTAGAAGGATTAGTACCCAGTTCTACAATCTGTGTAGACGCATTCTCTGTGAAGATTCGTTTGTCTGTGACGTTGACAGCGAGTTCGCCTTGAACCAAGTCACTTGTGGTAGGGACTGCTGAGGCTGTAGAGCTGTTCTTGGTTACTATGACTGTCATTTTAGTTTCCTGTTAGTTACCACTTTTCTTTGTTAGCCCAATAAGCTGCTGAGGTCTTACCTTTTGCTATGTTCTTAGCGTGCCTAGCCTTAAAGGATTTGCGTCGAGCTTTCTCTGACGCTGTTGTGGGATTCTTTCCTGCACCTGAGACACCTTGTTGACCGAACCGAATCGTCTTAACGGTGTCGCCTTCTTTAGCCAATACAACGTGGCTCTTTGTAGGATGGTTAGGGGTACGTTTGGGCTTATTATACCCACTTACGCCTAACTTGGTCATTCTTGGGTCTTTTTTACTCATAAAGAAAAGAGGAGACAGCGCTGACTAGCAGAACTGCCTCCCCACTCCTATTTAGGCGTTAACGTTAAGTACAAAGCCTGACTCAGGACGCAATACTTTTACGCCGTAGAGCTGATCCGCAGTGTACAGGTTAGCAAGGAACTCTTGCTTGTACTGTGTCTGCGAACGAACACCCATTTGCTCTGCCAACACAAAGGTGTCTTTGTGGAGAAGCAGTGCAGCTTTGAGGTCGTTAGTGTTTGCTGTGTTATCAGCAGCTGCCTCAGAAACAGCGCAGTTGGTAGAAACAAATACGTCAATGCCGTACAGGTTACCAATCTTGCCGTTCTGTACAGGTGCGCCACTGACAAAGTCAGAAGACACATAGCGGTCGATGCCCATGATTGCGTTACGCAGCGAAGGCGGGATAACGAAACAACGATTGTCGAAAGGCACGTCAGCGTCGTCCATCTTCTGAATCAAAGCTCGGAAGCCTGCATCAGTGAACACGTCAGAAGCTGTTACTGTGTCTGCAGCGTACTGGGTAAGACCAGTAGACGCATCAACGTAGTAAGAGTTAGTGTTAGTGTAATCACCTGCAGCGTCACCCAAGTTAACAGCCAAACCGTGAAGGTCGCTATCAACCTGACGAGCTAGAGCATAACCTGCATCTTGAGTATAGAACTGACGGAGGCTAGTAAGCGCCTGCGTAGCAGTAATGTCTTCGATGAGACGTGAATACTCAAAGTGCTTGTCGATGAGAACTGCTACGTTCTCTTCAGTGTCGCTCTGGATGCTAACAGCAGTGCCTGCAGCCTTAGCAGTGGCAGTACCACGTACAGGAGCAGGGATGTTGATAGTATCGCCTTTCTTGCCAGTCATTCCCATCTTCTTGACTAGGTTGGCAAGCACAAGGCTCTTCTCGTACTGCGCGCGTACTTCGTCACTCCAGATTTCTGGGATAAACGTTGCCGCAGTAGTGTTGTTAACCGAACCACCCATGTTAGGGTATACTGATTTTGTTATAGCCATCTTATTTCTTCCTTAAAGTTATGTAATCATTTAACACGCCCCTCTTGGTATGCTTGCATAATCTCTTCGGACATAGCAGCGTAACGGTCAGGGTTGTCTTTCATTAGCTTAATAATGTCTGCACGTCGAAAGATTTTCCTACTGTTAGTCTCTGATGTACCTGATGCACCACCAGTAGAGGCGCTTCTAAGTGAAGCAGTCCTACTAGATTTCTCAGCGTTAACGGTCTGTCCAATAAGGCTCTGACGATCTTTCCACAGGCTGAATATCTCATCAGCTGCTTCATAGTCAAAGTTTCTATCAGCCTGACGCAATAGATTAGTCCTAAACTGACTATCACCAACCCAACTAACAAAGTTCTGGTCAGCAAGTATGTCAGCCATGTCAGGATGCTTTTCTTTAAGCATTGACTGAGCAGTGGACTTCTTCATGTTCAATGAAGCCTTTTGAGCCTCTTGAACAGCAGGATGTTTATCTATCGCTTTCTGTATCGCCTTTTCAGGGTCAGAGAAGTAATCAATCTCCTCGTCTACAGTCTCTTCTTGCTTATTGGATTGTGACATAACAAATTCGTCAACAACCTTACGCAGTTCCCCAACTTCTCCACTTTGACGACCAAGCATACGCTCAGCCTCTTGGTGCATACGGACAAGGTCAGCAGCTGATTTGCCTCTGTACTTGTCTGGGACGTCTTCTTCAGTAGGTTGCTCTTGCGAGTCTACTTCGTCAAACTCTGCCGTGTTGTCTTCGTCTTCTAGTCGTCCTTCTTCTTCCATATCTATCAGTGTAGCCATTATTAAACTCCGTGATTAATATCATTATGGAGATTGATGGTCATGTAAGGCTCTTACGAGTTCTCCTTACTTCGTTCGCGTTTAATCTGGTCTTGTCTGTTCTTAGCCCACTTCATAGTCGCACCCGGCCAATCACCGGATATGGGGTCTAAAGTACACTGAACAGCACTGACCATCCTAGACGCTGTTTTATCGCAGGAGGAGCAATCTGTTTCCCTAACCTCTTCGTCAATGAAGCGCTCCGTGACGTGTTGGTCTGGGCAGATAAACTCAAAGATGCGTCTAGTCATCCTGCGAGTCCTCTTTCAGGACATCTAAAGTTGAGTCAACCGTGTGTGGCAGATTCATTATTAGATTTGCTATGTTTAGCTGTCCCTTCTTGTAAAAGAGTTCATCGGAGTTTTTTACAGCTTCGATGCTCCCTATTGCCTCTACTAAGTCGGATAGTTCTTTTTCTACGTTCTTCCATCCGTCTGTCATGAGCATCTCTTGGATTTGCTCGTAATGCTTTATATCTGCCTCATTCATATTGTTTATCCTCCTTAGGACAATAATGCTTGACTTCTTATGGCTTATGTGCTATAGCGCTGGACTATACCACAAAACAGTCCAAATGTCAAGTCTTTTTTGAGCTTTCTTTCTTGGCAGGAGCAGCCGCTTGTGCAGCCTCTAGAGCTGCAATGCGCTTGTCCAGACGTGCGTAGGCAGCGTTAATCTGCTCTACCACGTTTTCTAATTCTTTATTGCTGACCATTCTTTGTGTTCTCCTTTACTACTTCCAGTCCTAGCTTCTTCTCATCAAGAGCAAGATTAGCTAGTCTCATACGCTTCTCAAAGTCTTTGTCACTCTCAGAAGCTGTCTGGGATGACGCTACAGCCTTAATACGAGCCGTCTCAAGCTCTACAGGGACGCCTCTAGCCTCTAGAGCAATCTTCTGCGCTCTAGCGTTAGACTCTGCTGCCTGAGCGTTTAGAGCCGATGTTTGGCTGTTCTTAAAGGCTCTGTCTTCCTCTGCTAACGCCTGCTGCATCTGCTGCTGCTCTGGGTTAGGCTGCTGAGCCTGTATCATTGTCTGTATCAAGTCTTCACGGTTAGTGATGTTCATGTTGTCAATAACAGACTGCATGATGATTGGGTATACAGGGCTGTCTTGTGGCATAGTCTGTAGCAGCTGTACTAGCTGAGCTACTTCGTACTCACGAGCAACAATACCCAGTGTGCTTGTAGCAATAAACTTATAGTCGTTAACAGGGAATAACTCAGGCTCGAACTGCATATAACGCCAAGCAGCCTTCTCAACGAAAGGCATCAAGAACGACTCTTGGAAGTTTACTAGCGTACGCTTCTGACGCTTGATGATGCCGCCCAAGCTCATAGAGCTGCCTGCAGACGTTGTACCGCCACCGTTCATTGCTTGCTGCGCTGTGTCAACACTACCTGTAGCAGCCTGCACCATGCGCTGTAGCGAGTCAGCCTGTGCAAACGTAATCTGGCTAACCTGACCAAAGTTAAACGGATGCAGCACCTCACGAGGGTCGCCGTTAGTCAATAGCAGCTTGCCTGCCTTAACCTCTGGCTTAGTGCCTCTAGGCATCCTTGTAGCGTCCATAGCAAGCATTGGGTGTACAGTGAGGGCTAAAGCGTCAATCCTTGCTCTAAGCTCTGCATCAAGCGCTTTCTGGCTGTTAAAGCCCTTCTCGCACACACCCATGCCCCAGAAGCGACTTGGCACAACATCCCAAGGAAATGCTACGATAGGTCGGTCTTCCATCATGTAAGGTGATGCTTCAGCCTTTAGCAGCGTACCGCCGTTAGCAATAACGACAATAGCCTCTACGTAGTAGCTGTCTCTGCCTTCATCGTCTTCGTTGCTGTCGAAGTTAACCATCTCGTCATCAGCGTCAAAGGCATTCTCAAGCAGCTTACGTGGCACTAAGCCGTAATACTTTGTTAACCTAACCTTGTCCTCTGGCTGCTGCCAAAGCTCTTCGTCAGGCTCTAAGTCCAAGTCAGGCGCTGCACGTCCAACATAAACCTTTCTGTAAACACCTTCTTCCTGCAGCTGCTCTACCAAGTGTGACGAGACAAACTCATCAACAGCAACACCAACAGCTGTGTCGATGCTAGTGGCTACAGGGTCAATAAGGAAGTTGTGGGGTTGAATAGGACGTAGCTTAACCACGGTGCGGTCACGGATGTTAACACCCACGGCAGTCATAGCACCGTCCATCACAGGCTCTGTAGCCGGAACCATCTCTTTCTTCTTCTCAAGCACTATCTCGCCAATGCCTGTGCCGTACACAGCAGCGTTGATGAGACATTCACCTACAGCCTTTCTGATCTTATTCTTAGTAAACTCTTGTGACAACGCTTCACGCAGGAAACGCACGTCAGAACGCTCTGTGTCGCCCATGTCGTCTTGTATGTCAAAGAACTTACCACGTCCAAAGGTAGCCTCTTCAATGTCAGCTACGTTGTTCTCAACAGCTTGGAGGAGGGCAGGGGAGACAATCTTGCTTCTTTCGCTCTCACGAGTCTTGTCGTCATCTGCCCAGATGCCACGCCAAAGACGATAGTATTCATTGAACTTCTGATCGTAGTTAGTGTCAAAGAATTCACGCCAATCCTCAACTTTGTACATCACCCAGTCTTCTAGGTTTTCGTCAAGTATGTTGACTGTGTCTTCGTTATAATCGTCCATATCAATATCCTGTGTATTCGTCTAAGGATTCTTCGTAGTCTTCTGAGTCGTAGCCCCAATCGTAAGCTACATTAGCTAACTGATCTATATACGCCAATGAGTCAACAGTGTCGTCGTGTACTAAGTGGTTAGGGAACTGAAACAACTCATCCATGAACTGCACATTCCAGTCGCCCTTGTTTAACGTAATGCGTCCGTTTTCAAACCTGCCCTGCAAAGCCCACATGATCCTGTCAGTCTTCTTTCTGTTACCGTGTGTTAGCTCTTCTACTCTAAAATACTTGTTGAAACGCTTCATAAGGTCTGTCAGCGGCGACATAACAGCCTGCCTACTAATACCTTTTTCAATACCTACAGCAATAGGATAATGCTCTTTCACAGCGTCAAATATACGTGCTGCAGTCTCGTCTAGCGTCCAACGACCAATAATGATGTCTTTAACCCACCAACCATGCTCATTGACTTTGACAATGGCTATAGAGCTGTTATCGAGTCTCTTGTTGCTCTTCTTGCCTATCTCTTCAAAGCCTGCTAAGTCACAGGCAATGTAGTAGTCGCCAATGTCAGGCTCGTCAGTATCAAACGTAACCCACTCTTCCTTGAACATCTCAGAGCCACGAGCCTCAAAGGACGCCATAAACTCTTGTCTGAACGCATAAGACGACAACGTACGTTTAGCGCTGTCTATCTCTGTAGGGTCAATCAGAGGGTTGTCGTAGCTTGTGAAGTGCCACGCATTGTAGTCCTCTAACTTGCCTAATGATGCTTCAGTGTACAGGTCGTAGAAGTGGTTGCGACCCATTGGTGTGCCAATGAACAGCGCTTCACCTTTTAAGTCTGACAACGCAGGACGTAGAATTAACTCCCACACCTCAGGCTTAAAGTCTGCAAACTCGTCCAACACTACGTAGCGTAAGCTAACACCACGCATAGTCTCTGGTCTGTCTGAACCCTTTAACGAGATAGACGCACCGTTAATGAGCTTGAGTGTTAGGTTGTTGACATGGCTATTGGCTATTACACCCTGCCCCATCTCTAGCAGCATATCCCAGATAACGTCTCTAGCCTGTCCCTGCGTAGGCGCTACATAGAAAACTTTACCGTTCTTAGACGACAGAGCCTTAACGAGCAACAACGACGCTGCTAGTCTTGTCTTACCCGTACGTCTACCTGCTGCCACAACCTTAAAGCGTGACTTGTCTGTCCATACTTGTTGCTGCCAAGGAAGCAGATTGATCTGTAGGTCTTGCGTAGCTGACATCTAATATGTCCACACTACTTGTGGCAACGACCTTGTATCAACGTGTATAAAACCTTTAGCAACACCAATGCCGTTAAAGCCTAGCTCGATAGCGTTGCGTATAATGGTCGCTCTTTCAACACCGTTACTGACGGCAATGTCAGCAGCTATGCCCTGTGTATGCACACCACCTTTGGACTTACGAGCCTCTGCAGGGTGTGACGGGTCACGATAGCCGCTAGTGATAACAAAAGAGAAACCACACACAGCCCTTAACTCATCAAGTCTACGCACAAACGTAGGGTCTATGTTGTTTTCGCCAGTGTGCTTACAAGCAAACTCTTCTAACGTAAAGTATTTAAACGTCATCGTCTACATCTCCGTCAATAGTCTCGCCAATCGTTATTGGCTCATTTGAGTCTATGCCGTTAATAGTGATGCTGACGGCTGCTCTGCCATTGCTGAGCTTATCTTTGTCGAAATAGCTAAGAGGCATTATTCGATCAACAATTATCTTCCATGCCGCAGATTGATTCTTGTGGTCATTGTCTAACGCAGCATTAAAGATGCTGTCCATGACTTCTCTGCTCTTAGGACTAGCTAACATCCGAGCTTTGTACTCTTCAATCGCTGAAGCGTCACCCTTAGGACGCCCTACTTTTCCTCTATTGCCCTTCTTATTCTGTTCAACAAGGGACTTAGGCGGTCGTCCACGACGCTTCTTTGGTTTAACGTCCTCTGTTACTATAGAGTCTATAGAGTCTTTATTGCTCATTATCAACCTCTAGAACGCTTAAAGCGTGTTGTAAGTCGCTAAAGGTGCTTTCGACTAAATAACAACAGTAAGAGATAATAACAAATGTTACAATAGTAATTATCATTGTTTTATCCTCTTTAGGAACAATAGTGGAAGGGAATAGAGTTTATAATAGTGTTCTACGATAGTAGTTGCTATAGTATCTCTATAGATGCTACGAACTAGGTAGTCTTTATACCACATTTTTACTCAAAAGTCAAGTCTTTTCTCAACTATTTCTTGTTAACCTGTACTGGGTGTTAACGCCTATGCTGACTATGCGGATTTCTAGAGGATAAAGAGTCTCCGCAGACGCTATTGTTTCCTCAATTAATACAACTACTTAGCATTCATAAGACTATATAGTTAAATCCACCTTTTTTGTTAAATTTACATTGCTAAATTGCACTATTTTGTGCTTAAGAGCCTACCGTCACAATAATGCTGGCAGCGCAGACACCCCCGCCCCTAAAAAGTTACCCTGCCTACTTATCCCCAGAATTCACAAGTTATCCACAGGTTCTCCACAGGCTGTGCATAAGCTGTGCATAAGTTACTCACAAGTTATCCACAGGCTAGGCAGACCTTCAGAGGCTGCGGAGTTGGCACAGTTCTTGCACAAAAACTATATTGCCTCCGGAGTTGGCATAGTTCTTGCATAGTCTCTGGAGACTTGACAAGTGTGTGTGGCTGTGTTGCAGCCTATAGAGACAACCTAGACAACAGAGACAACCTAGACAACCAAGCCTAACGAGTTGGCACACTGTTTGCATAGCTGTGAAGTCTTAGTGCTTCTATATAGGCGACAAAGGGCAGTGCAAATAAATATGCAAATTAATTGTTAAATAGTGTTGACAAGGCCTAACGCTGTATATATTCTGTCACCACATTCACTGATAAAGGTAATACGTTATGACTAACTCAATAAACACTAATACTGATTACTCCGGCGCAGCCGTGGTTGACTATCCTGCTGTTGTAGCTGTACAGCCTGCAGATAACAACATCGAGCACGGTGACGTTCTCTGGGTACAGCCTAGCAACAAGAGCAAGCTCGGTTGGTGGTTTACTGCTAGTGACGTTGCAAGCGTTGCTGCTAAGGATGGCAGAGATGCAGAGCAGGCAGTAGAGCGCGCTAGACAGCACGAGCACAGCGTCTACTGGTTGCTTGAAAAGCCAGTAGCTGTAAGCAACACACCAAGCGATAAAGAAGTAGCGCTTTACTTTGAAGAAGGCGACACAGTATATTACTCAGGCGCTAAGACGCCACTCAAGATAGTGGCACAGGCTAACGGCAACTGGGGCTTTGAAGAGCTTTAAACAACTACAGCGCCTCGAAAGGGGCGCAACACTAAGGAGGTTGCTCAAAAGAGCCGCTTATAGCTTCAGAGGGTAAATAGTGCGGCCTTGGTCTTTAGACTTCGCCTATACCGTTCCCCAAAGAAGGCAAGCTAGTACCTTGCTGCTGTAGGCGGTTCTTTTGAACAACAACCGAAACACACACACTAAGGAGCAACAACCATGACAGACTTTAGAATCAACGACTACGAACTGCAGCAGGAAGCAAAGCGACTAGCACAAGAGTGCTTCGACGCCGAGTGTTTCGGTGACGACCCCAATGAGAATCTATGGCAGACCTGCGACGGTCACGAGTGGTCGATCTACACTTACAAGGCGCTGCTGCTGTGTGCTGAGTGCGACACTAGCGAAGGTGAGTCCTACCTAGAAGGCTTATACATGCAGCACAACAGCTTAGGCGAGCACGCTTGCGCCGTAGCCTTTGCAACCCTCTACTGTGCAGCTATGGACGCACTGGCAGACATCGAAGACGAGGCGCGCCAGTATGTTTAGCACTGGGTTGTTATTATTCGCAGGCGCGTTAGCACTCATAAGACACACTGCAGCCATCACAGGTCTAGTAAAGTCGCTTATGACACGCCGCCGCCGCAACTGCAGAGCAGACAAAGAAGCGTGCGAGTTGCTGCTAGTAGGCGCGACACTAATTATCCTTGCTGCGATACTTGCAGCCACAACACTATAACCAAAGGAGCTAATAAAATGATGACCGAAAAAGTAATAATGACCATCTCGATGCTTGTCTTGTTTGTCGTCTGTGTCGCGCTGCTGTCTAGTATGCCGCCAGAACCTAACCCCGAAGACCTTTACTGCGAGATGACACAGCTTTACAAAGACACAGGCGGGGAATTTGGTTGGCCTGACTACAACAGCAAGCACATAAACTGCAATGGCGCTATCAGTGCTAAATAAATAATAATCATTAGGAGTTAATAACATGGATACACACGCAAAAGTGACAATTAAGACAATCTACGGACAAGACAGAGTTTACCCTGCAAACGATGTAGCCTTCGCACTGGCGGCGCTACTAGGCTCTAAAACGTTCACTAGAGAACAGATCGCCAAGGCTAAGGAGCTAGGCTACACATTCGAGATTAAAGCGCAGGAGCACGTACTGTGACCGGCTACGCGCCACAACAGGCGAGGGAGCTGTCTAGGCTGCTAAAGCTAAAGAAGCCGACACAGCTACAACAGATGGACATAGAGCGCCTTGTAGGTATACTGGGCGTATTTGGTGAACAGCTTTACAAGATAGCTAAAGAGGACATTAAATATGATTATTGAGTTTGACAGCTTAGAACACGCGCTTGAAGAGGCTCAATGGTGCGTTGATGTCTACAAGACTAGGCACGCTATTGTCCACGTAAACAATCGCTACGGCGTCTGCGGAGCTGATGAAGCAAAGAGCTTGCGTGACGTGCTAGAGATATTAACGCCAACGCACGAGGCTGCTGTGCAGCTTAAAGAATTACTATAGGAGCTATTACTATGTACAAAGAAGATGGACATTACTATTTAGAGGAACACGATATGGACGTGCTAGAGACTGCAACGATGGAGGAGGCACGCCACAGACTAGCTAACGACTATACGTTGTTGTGGGAAGCCATCGGCCCTGATGCGCTGCCTAGTGACGCTGAAGAGTCGCATGACTTAGAGGACAAGATAGCAACTGCACTGGTCGAGAACGATCACACAGAACTCGGCAGGCTCGTTGCTAACATGGCTTTAGAATATGCCTTTAAATCTTGTCACTCGCAGATCGTTGAGGACTGGGAAGCATACATCGACAAAGCAGAGGCTACGCATGGGTAGGTATTGCAGCGGCTGTATAACTCTAAAGGTTAAAGAGAGTGCTTGCGTGTGTCGTGTGTTATGGGATATAGACCACTTACCAATAGAGCTGCATGAGTTACGACAACAGAGCGCTAGAGTAGATGACCTTATGCTGCGTCTCAACTGGGTGCTAAAACACTTAGTCAATGGAGGGACTGCAGCGGCGGGGGAGACATCAGGAGAATAACACGGATTTAATCAACTGAATAGATGAAGAGGTGACAATATGCAACAACTAGAGATGTTAGAGAAACCTACAAGGCTTTCCTGTAATACATGCAAAGAGACAAAACCGGAGGACTGCTTTAGCTTCGATGCTGGCGCAGGCAAGCGAGGCAGAGCGCACAGGTGCAAAGAATGCGAGAAAGCGAGACTTAGAGCCTTTTACTTAAAGAATAAGGAAGCTATTCTAGAAAAAGGCAGGAAAACGTACAGAAACTCTATTAAGCCGCAAGCAAAAGCAAAAGTTCGTCAGGCAATGGAGAAAGGCTTGCTCACTAGACAGCCCTGCGAAATCTGCGAAGCTGCCGAGACTGAAGGACACCATGACGACTATGCCAAGCCTTTAGAGGTGCGTTGGCTGTGTCGTAGCCATCATAAACAATGGCACGCTGAATTCGGTGAAGCACCTAACGCCTGCACTGTCAGACACTGGACACCAACCAAGGAGCGTATGTTATGAATAATTGTGAATGCTGCAAAGCTAGCGTTAAAGCTGAAGAGATAATCTGTGCCGCTTGTGTGGCTGACTACTATCGGTTACACTCGCTATGGATGGCAGGACTAAATCAAACTAAGGAGAAGATCAATGACAGCACACAAACTAGCTAGAAATGAAGACCCTCAAACCAGTAAAGATGCTGCCAACAAGGTAGCGTTAAAGATAACTAAAATGCGGCAGTTCGTGCTTGATCTTGTCAAACAAGCAGGAGCCGCAGGCATTACAGGAAAGGAGATGACTAGAGCGCACTTAGAGCTTTCTAATAGCAGCATATCAAGCAGACCTAACGAGCTTGAAAAGATGGGACTTGTTTTCTATCAAGGAGACAAACGCGACGGCTCTAGAGTCATTAGGGCTATTGAGTACAAAACAGAAGAACAACCGCAAACAATAGAGCAACTGGAGCTTGAACTATGACTGAATGGAACTGGGCAATAGCCTTCAACAACGGCTTCGGCTTCTATATCGGAGCAGTGGAGACGCAAACAGCTGTAGGAGTGACAGAGGACGGCGAACACATTAAGTTCGACATCGGCGGCTTTGAGCTGCTATTGCCCTTCCTCGTTATTCAGCTGCTAGAGTCTCGTTATTATGACGAGGACGACTTCTATGCCTGATTACAAGCTAACGCATCAACCCTGTGACGATTGCGGCAGTTCTGATGCGCTTTGCATCAACTACGATGAGTCTACTTTCTGCCACAGCTGCAGGAAATACACACACCCGCCACTAGATGGCTCAGGAATAGCCGTCAGAGTCCCAGAGAAGCCGCTGACAGGCTCTGAAGGGTTCGACTCGACACTTGAGCTGCTAGCCACACAAAACTTCGTAGGCGTCCCTGAGCGAGGTCTGAGCGTGGCTACTATGAAGACCTACGGCGTGGTTATTAAAAACGGGCAGGTGGTTTATCCCTACTTTGACCCGACAGAGCCAACCTCGCCAGTGGCTGCGAAGCTGCGTTACCCTGACAAGCGTTTTCAGACTAGCGGTGAATGGGGCGGCGGTGGTCTATTTGGACAGCAATTGTTTCCCAAGGGCGGCAAGTATGTAACGCTGACAGAGGGCGAGTATGACGCTTTAGCGGCTTTTCAGATGATGGGAAGCAAATACCCTGTCGTTAGTATCAAGAACGGCGCAGGCAGCGCCTTGAAGGACTGCAAAGCCAATTACGAGTGGCTAGACAGCTTCGAGACGATTGTTGTTTGCTTTGACGCTGACGAGCAAGGTGTCAAGGCTGCTGATGACGTTGGGCAGCTGTTTGGCGGCAAGGCTAAGATAGTGAAGCACCTCGGCGGCTACAAAGACGCCTGCGACTACCTGATGGCTAACAAGCCTCAACTGTTTAACGATGCTTTCTGGAAGGCTGAGAAGTACGTGCCTGACGGCATTGTTAATGCTGCGTCTTTGTGGGACGAAGTCAACACACCGATGGAGACTGCAGAGGTGGTGTACCCCTTTAAAGGAATTAACGCTTTAACGTACGGAATACGTCCTGCAGAGCTTGTCACTGTCACCGCAGGCAGTGGGCTTGGCAAGTCTCAGTTCTTGCGTGAGGTCGTTTGGGCAACGCTGCAGCAGACGCAGTTCAACATTGGTTTGTTGTTCTTAGAGGAAAGCATACGCAAGACAGCGTTGTCGATTATGTCGCTAGCGGCTAACAAGCAGCTACACCTGCCCACGACTGTAAGCACCGAAGAGGAACGCAGAGAAGCCTTTGACGCTACGTTAGCTGATGAGCGGCTGTATCTGTTAGACCACTTCGGCAGCACGGACGTGGACAACATTGTAGGTCGTGTGCGTTACATGGCTAAGGCGCTAGACTGCCGCTACGTCTTTCTTGACCACGTTTCAATTGTTGTGTCGGCACAGTCCAATCTTGACGAGCGGAAGGCGTTAGACGAGATAATGACCAAGCTGCGAATGCTTGTGCAGGAGACAGGTATAGCGTTGTTTGTCGTTAGTCATCTACGCAGACCTGACAACAAAGGACACGAGGAAGGCGCTGCAACGTCTCTGTCACAGCTGCGTGGTAGTGCGTCAATAGCACAGCTGAGCGACATTGTGCTAGGGCTTGAGCGTGACGGACAGGCTGACGACATTATCGTTAGAAACACAACGGCTGTGCGTGTACTGAAGAATCGCTTCAGCGGCGAGACTGGACGCTGTGCAGACCTTTACTTTGATAGCACTACAGGTAGAATGGTGGAAAGCACATTGGAGGAAGCCTTATGAGCAAAGCAACTGTAAAACTAAACAACGATCAAATAAACATAACTTTACGGGTTTTGACCGTAGCGCAGCACGATATAATACGGCAACTAAAAAACACAGAAGAGCGGCTTCCTTGGGTTCCTGCGTTTCTAAACAATCAGCTCGATGAGTTGTTAGAACTGGAGGAAGTTTTTATAGCTTTGAAGGAGGAAGACGCACTTTAGTGTCACAATGCAACATATATGGCGCATTAAAGTGTTTTATGTGTCATATAATGTACAAAGCGTCATATAAGACGCATTAAGGAGGAACTGTTATGAATTACCAAGATAGAATACAAAGAGCTTTAGAACATACTTGCAAGGAGCTTAGGCACGAATACCAACACACACAAGGAAATGGACGTTTACATAACAAACTAATGAAAAGGCTTGATTACTTAATTGAACTAGAAAAAACTTCCTTTGCTGTCTATCAGCGCGTGGACGAGGCAGGGAAAATAGTGTGGTCTTCTTCTGAGGAGGTGGAGGCATGAAATGCTTAGCGTGTGATGCAATACTGACGGACTACGAAGCCACGTTGAAGGACGCCACTAGCGGCGACTACGTGAACGAGTGCATAGAGTGCATACAAGGCAGCACAGGCAATCTTGCGCTGCAGGAACGCTTAGACCTAAAGACTGTGCATGACTTAGGCTTAGGTATTTTAGACTTTGATACGGATTAGTAATGCTAACAATCGACATTGAAACAGACATGAAACACACAGTGATATGGTGCGCCTGTGCCGAAGATGTCGAGACAGGTGCTGTGACTGTACACACTGAAGCCAAGACGCTGCAGGCTCTTGTGAACGAACACGACGGCATAGTGACCTACAACGGACTAGGCTTTGACGTGCCAGTGATGCAGAGGCTGTGGGACATGGACTTCACAGGCAAGAAGCACGTTGACGCTATGGTGCTTTCTCGCCTCTACAACCCTGCACAGGCAGGAGGGCATAGTCTGCGTAGTTGGGGCGACCGCTTAGCGTATCCCAAGGATGACTTTACAGACTATGACGGCGGCTTGTGTGAAGAGATGATTACCTACTGCAAGCGAGACGTACAGCTGACTACCAAGGTTTATAAGAAGCTGCTACAGGCTATGGAGAAGGATAAGTTTACACAGGACGTGATAGACCTTGAGCATCGCGTTACAGCAGAGCTAGAGCTGCAACGACAGAACGGCTTCAAGATAGACCTGCCCAAGGCTAACGAGCTGTACAGCCGACTGTCGCATCGTATGCGCGAGATTGAAGGACTGCTGCAGACAGAGTTTCCTCCTATCGTTACAGAGCGTTACTCAGAGAAGACAGGAAAGCGCCTCAAAGACAACGTAGAAGTCTTTAACGTTGGCAGCAGGCTGCAGATAGCCAAGCGTCTACAGAGCATTGGCATACGCTTTACAGACAAGACCGAAGGCGGTAGCTACAAGATAGACGAAAACGTGCTAGAGGCTATAGATAACCCGTCAGCACAGCTTGTTGCTGAATACTTACTGGTACAGAAAAGGGCTAGTCAGGTTAGTTCGTGGCTAGAGGCTGTAGAGGCAGACGGCAGAGTACATGGTCGTGTCTTTAGCAGCGGTGCAGCAACAGGCAGGATGACGCATATATCGCCCAACATGGCTCAAGTGCCTGCAACACGCAAAGTGCTAGACAGCATGACGCCAGTGCAGAAGCTGAAGGCTACACTGGGTGGTGAGTGTCGTGCGTGTTGGACAGTGGACGAAGGCAACAAGCTAGTAGGCATAGACGCCTCAGGCTTAGAGCTACGTATGCTAGCGCATTACATGAAAGACGAAGACTATGTGCAGACAATCTTGGAAGGTGACATACACAGCGCCAACCAAGCTGCAGCAGGACTCGAAACACGTGACCAAGCAAAGACGTTTATTTATGCGTTCTTGTACGGCGCGGGTGATGAGAAGATAGGCAGCATTGCAGGCAAAGGTGCTGCCCACGGTAAGAAGCTAAAGAAAGACTTTCTCGACAACATACCTTCACTGAAGGTGTTGAAGACGACGGTAGAGAACTTAGCTGACAAGAACGGTAGCCTTCCAAGTCTGGACGGACGCCGTATTCGCATACGCAAGGCATACAGTGCGTTAAACTTCCTGTTACAAGGCGGTGGCGCTGCACTGATGAAGAAGGCGTTATTGAACGGTGTTGACAGTCTTAGAGAAGTAGGAATACCATTTAAGATTGTTGCTAACGTGCATGACGAGCTGCAAGTAGAGACACCAGAGGCTTACGCCAAGGCTGTAGGACTACACTTTCGTAATGCGATACGCAAGGCGGGTGATGACTTTGGACTACGCTGCCCTATGGACGGTGAATTCCAGATTGGCAACAATTGGTCAGAAACCCATTGATTTTTTAAACCATTCATGCTAGACTATATAGACTTTATAAGGAGTGACACTATGTCAAACACAAACGCTAAACCATTACCAATCAAAGCAACTCTCTACTGGGCTAATCTTAGCACTAAGAATGCTATGTCGAATAAATATCAGTTCGATATGGGCAATCTCTCTAGCGGCGCTGTTGCTGCCTTAGAAGAGCGAGGAATGAAGCCACGTAACAAAGGTGACGAGAAGGGCGACTTTATTACAGTGAAGTCTAACAACCCTATTCGTGCCTACAACACCAGTGGTGACGAGATTGGCTGCTTAGTCGGCAACGGCTCAGAAGCTACAGCAGTAATTGGTCACTACGACTGGAAATCTCCTGCAGGTCAGCAGGGACGTTCGCCAAGCTGTCTCAAGCTAGTCATTACAGACTTGAATGAGTACGTAGAAGAAGGCGGCGGCGTCGACTTTGATCTAGAAGCAGCTCTATAATGCTTCTGATTGATGGCGACATATACTGCTATCGAGTGGCTTGCGCGTGCGAGACTGACGCGCAAGAACACTTTAGCACTGCACTATCACAGGCTAGACGCGCCTTAGACTCGCTAATCGCTGACACCTTAGTTGTCTATCCAGACCACAACTACGTTTTCTACCTGACTGGTAAAGGTAACTTCCGCAACGAAGTAGCTGTGACAGCGCCTTACAAAGGCAACAGGAAGACAAAAGACAGGCCACTATTGCTTTCTGTCTTGCGTGACCACGCTGTAGACGTGTGGGACGCTGTAGTTGTTGAAGGCGAAGAGGCTGACGACGCGATAGCTACAGCTGCTTCTACTGCTTATCTAAACGACCATCCTATCATGGTTAGCATTGACAAAGACTTTGACCAAGTCGAAGGACTGCATTACAACTTCATCAAGCGTCACGAATACTTTGTTAGCACTGACCAAGGCATGAAGAGTTTTTATAAGCAGATACTGACAGGCGACACTATTGACAACATCATTGGTGTTGACGGTATTGGCGCAGGCGGTGCAGAGGACTTGATAGGCAACTGCCGTAAAGAAACGGATATGTGGGACATCTGCGAAGACCAACTAGGCTACGACAGGGCGTTAGAGAACGCTAGGCTACTATGGCTACGTCGTCGAGCAGGTCAGATGTGGATGCCTCCACGCGAAAGGTCTGAGGAGGGCAGGTTCTATGGGCAAGCAACTCGTTCCACGCACTAGAGCAGGCAACACTTGGACTGAAGCACGCTACTGGCAGTTTATCCGCTCAGCGCTGCGTCAAGCCTACTCACGTTACCCTGTGAAGTTCCAAGTTAAGAAGGATGCAGAGCGAACAGTGACGGGCTGTAGACACAAGTACGAGTATCAGTGTGCTGAGTGTTCTGCATGGTTTACCAACAAAGAAATACAGGTAGACCATATAGAGCCTGCAGGCAAGCTAAGCAACTACAAAGACCTAGCAGGGTTCGTTAAGCGTCTCTTCTGTGAGGCTGACGGAATGCAGGTGTTGTGCTTAGAGTGTCACCAAAGCAAGACTAACGCAGAACGCAAAGCGAGGAAGAAAGCATGAGACACTTCGTTATACCTGACACACAGGTCAAACCAGACTCTAACACAGAGCATCTAACGTGGGCAGGGAAGTACGCTGTGTCGTTAAAGCCTGATGTTATAATCCACTTAGGTGACCACTGGGACTTCCCTAGCCTATCGAGCTACGACAAAGGTAAGAAGTCCTTTGAAGGCAGACGCTACCAAGCTGATGTCGAAAGTGGTAAGAAGGCTATGGAGGCTTTCTTAGCGCCTATCAGGGAAGAACAGGCACGTCAGAGGGCTAACAAGCACAAGCTGTGGAAGCCTAAGCTAGTGTTCCTACTGGGCAACCACGAGAATCGTATAACACGTGCTGTTAACGACTCACCAGAGCTAGAAGGTCTGATGTCCTTTGAAGACTTAGGGCTGAAGAAGATGGGTTGGGAAGTAGTGCCATTCTTAGAAGTTAAGATGATTAACGGCATTGCCTACAGCCACTACTTCACCTCTGGTGTCATGGGACGCCCTGTGTCGTCTGCTAAGCTAATGTTGACTAAGAAGATGGTAAGCTGTGTGATGGGACACGTACAGGACAGAGACATCGCCTACGCTCGTAGAGCCGACGGTGTGTCAGTGACTGGCTTGTTCGCAGGCATCTTCTACCAAGAAGACCAAGACTATCTATCGCCACAGACTAATCAGTCATGGCGTGGCATCTGGGTTTTTAACGAAGTCAACGAAGGTAGCTTTGACGAACTGCCGATTAGTATGTCTTATCTGCGTAAGAAGTACGGAGGTGCTGCAGAATGAGCATGACATTCACTGAGGTTAAGTATCAGCTTAGTATGCTCGACGAAGTCTTGGTGCTAGAGATACTAGAGATAAACTCTACAGAGCTTGTAGAACGCTTTGAGGAGAAAATAGAAGATAAACTAGAGCAGATCATAGAAGGTCTGGGAGGAGATACAGATGAGCTTTCTTGACAATTCACCTGCTGAGGAGTGGGATGCTTTAAGTAAGAAACGCAGAGCGCAGGTTAGACGTGTTAACGAAGCAATAAAGGACGAACAACGTGTTGCTTCTAGGCTGTCTACTTACGACGCTATAAACCCTAGCCACTACAAAGGCAGCGGAATAGAGTGTATAGAGTACATCAAAGAGCGCATACCTACAGAAGCCTTCTTAGGCTATCTCAACGGCAACGTCATTAAATACACGCATAGGTGGCAAGAGAAGAACGGCATAGAAGACCTACGCAAAGCACGTTGGTACTTGGACAGACTAATACAGGAGCAGTGTAATGGTTAAGATTAACAAGCTAATAGACCTGTGTACGCAGTGGAGCAGTGACAGAGGCATCTTTGTTAACGGTACAGTGCAGACACAAGCACTAAAGCTAGTTAGCGAGATAGGCGAGTTAGCTGACAACGTTGCTAAGCAGCGAGATATACAAGACGATATAGGCGACTGTATCGTGGTGTTGAACAACTTAGCCATTATGAACAACACAACTCTAGCAAAGTGCCTAGAGGTAGCATACAACGACATCAAAGACCGTAGGGGTTACCTAAACGGCGCAGGTGTATTCATTAAAGATTCTGATAGGAAAGTAGCATGAGCGAATTTAGAAACAGTTTTGGCGAGTCAATCTTCCGTAACAAGTACGCGCTATCGCCTACACAGACGTGGGGCGAGAAAGTAGACGACATTGTCAACGATGTCTGCACAGGTATTCTTGAGAAGGAGGAAATGGATGTCCTAAACAAGGCTATGAAGGAGTTTAAGTTCATGGCAGGTGGACGTTATATCTACTACGCAGGACGACAGGCGAAGTTCTATAACAACTGCTACCTACTCAAAGGTGAAGAGGACACGCGAGAGGAATGGGGAAAGCTAACACAACGAGCAAGCGACTGCCTAATGAGCGGCGGTGGAATCGGCATCGACTACAGTGTGTTCCGTCCAAGCGGGTCACCACTGGGCAGAACAGGTGGCGAAGCGTCAGGCCCACTACCACTAATGAACTCTATAAACGAAATAGGCAGAAACGTGATGCAGGGCGGCAGTAGACGTAGTGCTATCTATGCGTCTCTAAACTGGCGACACGGCGACGCTGAGAAGTTCTTGTCAGCTAAGGACTGGCACGCACTGCCTATCGCTGACGGCGTTACAGTGTTCGATGCTAAGCAGAACAACTTTAACTTCCCTGCACCGTTGGACATGACTAACATCAGTCTTAACTACGATGACAAGTTCTTAGACGCTATCAAGAATGGCTTCTTGCCTGAAACGTTTGTACAGAACTGCAGACAAGCTCTGATGACTGGCGAACCCGGATTCAGCTTTAACTTTGGAGACAAAGAGAATGAGACACTCAGAAACGCCTGCACAGAAGTTACTTCTGAAGATGATAGTGATGTGTGTAATCTTGGCTCTATCAATATTGGTGCTATCGACAACATTGAAGAGTTCCGAACCATCGTTAGAGCAGCTTCTATGTTCCTCGTCGCAGGGACACTCACAGCTGAGCTACCAACCAAGAAAGTGTATGCAGTACGAAACAAGAACAGGCGTCTTGGCTTGGGCTTAATGGGTATGCACGAGTTCCTGCTAAAGCGTGGCAGCGACTACGAAGTCACTGACGAGCTGCACAGGTGGCTAGAGGTGTATCGTGAGGAGTCTGAGAAGGCCGCTAACGCCCTTTGCGACCTGCAGGGTATATCACGCCCTGTAGCCTACCGTGCAATCGCTCCTACAGGCACTATAGGCATCCTAGCGGGTACTACAACAGGTATTG
>Ga0115558_1000542_pt1 | contig 24561 bp, 16 predicted proteins | sample COGITO_mtgs_1104_4_FD_87279 | JGI IMG/M metagenome (GOLD analysis project Ga0115558, IMG submission 87279) | Pelagic marine microbial communities from North Sea - COGITO_mtgs_110426 | ecosystem: Environmental > Aquatic > Marine > Epipelagic | place: Germany:Helgoland, sampling site Kabeltonne... | reverse complement strand
CTATTACAGGAAAAGTAAAAGACAAGATAGATTTTATTCCTTTTGCAAACGTTATACTCAAGGATAATAATAGTAAAATTTTATCAGGAACCACAACAGACGATAATGGAGCTTTTGAATTAATTGCAAAAAAAGGTTCCTATATTTTAGAGGTAAGTTTTTTAGGATACAAAACCTTGACTAAAACAATTCAAGTTAATGGTAATCTTGCTTTAGGAACTTTAGTTTTAGAGGAAAATTCTCAAGCTTTAAGTGAGGTTGTTATTAAAACTGGAAAAAGAGTATTAGAGAGAATAATAGATAGATTAGTTTTTAATGTTGAGAAAAGCATTGCTGCTACTGGTGGAAATGGTTTAGATATTTTAAGAATTACTCCTGGAGTTCAAATCCAAAATGGTGCCGTGGCAATTTTAGGAAAAGGCGCAACTCAAATTATGATTAATGGAAGAATTTCTCCATTAACAGGTGATGATTTAGCAAGTTTTTTAAGTGGATTTTCTGCAAGCGATATTGTAAAAGTTGAAGTAATTACAAATCTGCCAGCAAAATATGATGCTGCAGGAAACGGAGGATTAATCAATATTATTTTAAAAAAAGGTGTGCAGGATTCTTGGAGAAATTCTACCACAATTTCTTACAACCAGAATAAATATAATTTTACAACATTAAATAATAATTTCTTTTATAATAAAAATAAATTGTCTCTTTCAGCGAGTTTAAATGCAACCAAAGGAGCTTTGGAGAATCTAGAGGGTTTAGCAATTGAATATCCAAATAATTTTCGGAATATAGATGTAGTTGGCAAAATGGGTAGAGATCAGTTTTCTGGACGTTTTTTGATTGATTATGCACTTTCAGACAACACTACTTTTGGTATACAATATTTGGGCAACCAAACAAACCCAGATATAAACGGAATGACAACCTCCACTATTTTTGATAAAAACAATAATTTAGAAAGAAGTTTGCAAAATGAAGCAAACAATCAAAGAGATAATAAGAATCATTCTGTGAATTTTCATTTAATTACGAAGTTAGATTCTTTGGGAAAAAATATTTCCTTTGATGCAGATTATTTTACATTCAATTCAGATAATACTTTAGACTTTAATACAGAACAGTTTAATAAGAATGGTGAATCTCAAGGCATAAGTTCTGCTGCTTTAAATATTGCAAACCAGAAAATTGACAATTTTAGCTATCAAATAGAAGTAGAGTATCCTGTTGAAAAAGTAAATTTTTCTTATGGTGTTAAAGCAAGTTTCACAAATTCTGTAAGCGATGTTTTATATTTTGATACACTTTCTGGTAATCAAGTTTTAGACCCAAATAGATCTAATGCTTTTGAATATGAAGAGAATGTTTTAGCTGCTTATTTTTCTGGAAATACCAAGTTAAATGATAAGCTAACAATGCAATTTGGATTACGTTTTGAAGACACTAAAACAACAGGAATTAATCAAGAAATTGATGAAGAAAACGAGAATAATTATAGCAAATTTTTCCCTAGTTTATATTTTTCTTATGCAACAAATGATAACAATAACTTTGGCTTTTCATATGGTAGAAGAATAAACAGACCTAATTTTAGAGATTTGAATCCGTTTCGTTTTTACATAAATGATAATAGTTATAGTGTTGGTAATCCGTTTTTACAGCCATCATTTTCAGACAATTTCGAAATTTCTCATTTGTATAAAAACAATTTAAACACCAGCTTTTCTTTAAATATAACTACAGATGGTTTTGGTGTATTTTTTAATACAGATGCTCAAAATCAAGATCAAATAATTACCAGAGAAAATTATTTTAGAACATTAACCTATGTGTTTGCAGAAAGTTTTTCTTTTAACAAAGTTTCTTGGTGGAAAAGTCAAAATAGTTTTAATGTTTTGGGTTATTTAACTCAATTTACAAAAGATATTGGTACAAATCCAAAAGATGGAATTCAATTACATTTAACTTCAAATAATACGTTTTCTTTAAGTGAAAATACAAAACTACAAGTAAATTCTTGGTACAGTTCTCAACATAATAGAGGTTTATTTAGTGTAGGAGAAATGTTTGATTTATCATTTGGATTAGAACATAAATTTAAAAATAATATAAAAATGTCGTTACAATTTAATGATTTATTCAATACAGCAAGTTTAAGGGATTATATTTCTAGCGTAAACGGAATAGAGCAAAATTACAGACAAAATGAAAGCTCTAGAAACTTTAGAATTTCACTTTCTTATGAGTTTGGAAACAAAAAAGTAAACGTAAAAGATAGAGGTTTTAGTAATGAAGATGAGCAAATAAGGAGTAATTAAAACAGTACAATTCATAAAATATAAAGATTACTTCATAGTTTTAGGCAATAGAAGTTAATCATTTTAGCTAGCTTTGAAAAAACTGATGATTTTTGCAAATCTTTTAATAGTTACTATTATAATATCAGTTGTGGTATATTAATCAAAAATCAATAAAAAAAATGACTAAAAAACTTATATTCTTAATAATCATAGGAATTACATTAAGCTGTAACAATTCAAAAAAGAAAAGTAAGCCTATTGAAAAGGATTCTACTCTAATTGCGATTCAAGAAACAGCAAATATTATGCTAAAGGATTCTACGATAAATTCCGTTTCCATAAGTGTTTACCATGATGGAAAAGAATATACTGAACATTTTGGGGAACTGGATAAAGGGAAAGGAAATACACCAACAGATAAAACTGTGTATGAAATTGCTTCTGTTACAAAAACTTTTACTGGCTACTTAATTGCCAAAGCTGTAATCGATCATAAAATAGCTTTAGAAGATGATGTTAGAAAATATTTAGAAGGTAGTTATCCAAATCTGGAATATAATGGAAATCCTATAAGAATAAAAGATATTATTACGCATACAGCTAGACTTCCTGCTAATATCAAAAAAATGGAAGAAATTATGAAAAACACCGATTTTTCAAAAGTATATGCTCAAGATAGCATTATATTTGAAATAGCTAAAGCTTTTAAAAGTACAACTCGAGAAACTTTTTTTAATGAATTAAAAGAAGTAGCAATTGATACAGTTCCAGGAATAAAATATTCTTATTCTAACAATGGTGCAAACTTGGCAGGACATGTTTTAGAAACGGTTTATAATAAAGATTACAATACATTATTAAGAGAACACATTTTCTCAAAAGCCTTAATGAATTCTTCGTATTCTCTTTATTCAGATAAGATAACCTTAGCAAATGGTTACAATAATAATGGAAGATTAATGCCCTTTGTGTCGCTCGATAATAGTTTTGGAGCCGAGGGAAGTATAAAATCTACAACGCCAGATATGATAAATTATATAAAATTTCAATTAGAAAAAGATAAATATGTTGAAGAATCGTTTAGCAAAAAATACAAATTAGGAGAGAATTGGGTTGGTTATTTCTGGAGAATTGAGAAAAACGATGATAACGTGGAATATTACAGACATCATGGTGCATCATTTGGTACTCAAAATATGCTTTATATAGTACCAGAGTATAACTCAGGAATTCATATAATTACGAATGTTAGTGGACAAAGCACATATAAAAACTTAACTAATGCAGGAAATAGATTGATTAAAAACTTAATAAGAAAAAATATTAATTAGGAAATTTTGAGATATATTAAAGTAATTTATTGACTCAAAGTCGTATTTCGAAAAATTGTACGTGAACTAATTGATTTTTGGAAAAGAGACTTAACATTCAAATCCAAACAATCGCAACTACTAAAATGTTTAATATCCTATATAGTCATTTTCTAGTTGTAAAAACTTTGTGTTTTATAAAACGAACAGACACAAGTTTTAATTTTAAGTTGAGTTTAATTAGTTTTGTTTTATACTATTTTAATTCATAAATATTAAAACCATTTACTATGAAAAACTATTTATTTTTATTTCTATTTTTTTTATCTTTGAACTTTAGCTATGCTAATACAAGTATTAAAAGGAGTTTTGAGATTAAAACTCAAATTAATACGTTAGTAAAAGCTATTGTAACTGATGATTTTGGAAACGCTACTGCAGTATTACTAAAGCCGTTGAGTGATGGTAGTTATCTTGTAATTTGGCCAGGAGGTACAAATTCAGATAGATTAGTTATTTGGCCTGGAGGAACCAACTCTGATAGATTAGTTATTTGGCCAGGTGGCACTAATTCTGATAGATAAAATTGTACTTACTTTTTCTAATTTTAAAAAATATTTAATAGAGACAATTTAATTAAAAAATTGTCTCTATTGTTTTCTATAAAGTTAATTAATTTTCAAAACAAATAAATGTTTAAAATCAAAGCCTACTTCTAAAAAAAAATGAGCTTGACTTTGCTAAATTTCAAAGTTGACTTAATTAAACTAAGAATATAAAACATTAAAAATGTATATATTTTTTAATGTTTTGGCAGTAAATTAATCAATTTAGAAATTGAATTATAATTTTATATTCCTATTAAGGAATCAAACCTATATGTTCGTTTGGTAGGTAATCCTAATAAACCACTAATCATTAAATAACATGGTGGTCCAAGGTGTATTTTCTCGTTTTAATCACGAATTTTACAGGCATTATTTATAGGACGATTATTTAGTTGCATATCTTGACAAAAGAGGAAGTGGGAAATCTAATTATTGTAAAAATATAGAGTTACTTACAATGAATCGTTTGTTAAAGATTTGGATATTTTTGTTGATACAGTTAAAAATAGATATAAAAATCAAATAAGAAAGCTCTCTTTTTTTAATTATTTTCTTTGCTCCAATACCTTTTTTATTTTCATTGCTTCAGATAAAGTAAATCTATTATTTTCTTCAAAAAACTTTACGCAGTAATCGATATTTTCTAAACCTTTCTTATTTAGAATATTATTTTCTGCACATATTTTAGCGATGTTAAAGCTAAAAATAAGTTTCCCTTTTGGATAAATTTCAATTGAATTTTCTAAAAAAGTAATAGCTTCTTCAGGTCTATTTAATTTTTTATAGATTAAATTGAATGATCTTTCATAATAGAAAATATTTTTATTGAATCCTTGTTCTATTTGAAGTTTCCAATTTTTTAAAGCTTCATTATAAAGCCCCATCTTTTCATATATTTGCGCTTTTTGAGAATAAAATTCTTCTTTTGGAAAAAAGTTATTTTTATTTGTTGCTTCGAAAAGCTGTTCTAAAACTTCACTGTTTTTCTTTGATACGGTTACGTCTAAAAGATATTGAAAATCATCTCTCATAAAATTAAATGGTATTCCATAATTTTTGACGGTCAAATTATTTTTTTCATTTAAATAATGAGAAACTGATAACTTATTTTCTATCACTTTATTTTCAAAGTCGTCATAATTTCTATAGTCAGAAAAAACAAATAATAATGCATCATTTAACGATTTCACAATTAAATCAACATGACCGGCATTATAATTCTTCTCTTCTGCAATTATTTGAGGGTTTGTATTTCTTTTAAAAATACTATCTAATAACTTACCTGTTTTAAAGCGATATTTATTATCTTTTGTACCAGAAGAAACAAAATAATATAGATTTTTATTTCTCTTATTTTGTAATGTTAGTTTAATATCCTCTATCTGTGTTTTCAATAAATCTGGGGTTATAGAAACAATACCATCAAACGAATTATTTAAATCTGAAATAAATTGACTTGCAAGAGTTGCTGTATTAGAATGACCTATTAAAACATTAAATCCAGATGTTGAATAATTTGTATTTATAAAAGGGATAACTTCTTTAAATAGATGATTTTTTAGTTTTCCTGCACCTTCTAAAAATTTATTTGTTGGAATATTTTTATCTCTTCCATAATTTGGCGTTGTTTCATAATTTCTATTAGTATGAAAAATACTTACAACAATAGAGTTTGGAATAACATTATATTTTGCCAAGTACTTTTGATAGTCTGAAGTAATTTCAAAAAGCTCATGCCCATCTAAAGTATAAATTATGGGGTATTTTTTATTCTTGTTATAATTTGGAGGTAAGTGAATTTTTATGATTCTTTCTTCATTAAAAAACTCTGATTCTAACTTATCTACTCTTTGTAAAGAATTTATATATTCTTGCTTAAATTGAGGAATTTTATCGATAAATTCATCCCATTTTTTTAATCTTTTTAAAGATTCAAAATCACTATCTTTTTTCAACCAGTTAATGTCTTCCCAGCCGTTTTTAATAGATTTTTCTAAATAATCAAAAGCTTTTTCAAAATTGCCTGCTAGTGCATTTGTGCATGCTGCATTATAATAGTCAGAAGAAAGTCCTTTTTGAATTTTAAAAGCTTTATCCCAATTTTTGGAAGATTCTTTAAATTCTTTAGACTTATATAAATCCATTGCTAATGAAGTGTATTCGTTATAAGTTTGACTATTCAGATTAAATGAGCCAATAATAGATAAAACACATATAATAAATAAATTTCTCATTTAATTTTTATTTTTGAGCCAAAAATACTATGTAATAAAAACTCAAAATTGTATGATGGGGACATTTACTCAATTTTCCAAAAAATAGAATTTTTTAAATCTGAAATTTCTTGTGTAAATTTTTTTGGAGTTATAGCTGTTATTTGCTTAACATTTTTAATAAAATCAGATTGATCGTAAAATTGAGTTACAGCAGCTGCCGTCAAATTAATTTCACTCTTACTTAAGTAATTCTCTAAAGAATTTCTAAATCGTAGAATCTTCAAAAATTTACTTGGGCTACAATTAAGTTCTTTTACAAAAATTCTATAAAAAGTTTTTCTACTTAAATTGAAGTGTTTTGAAAGTTTTTGAACTGATTCAATTTTTTCAAGTTTAGAAATGTCACCAATAATTGTATCAAATTGTTGATTAAAGTTAAGTGTCTCCTGCTTTTTTAGAAATGATTCTAAAAGTAAAATTTTTTGATTTATATCTTGAGTTTCCCAAATTTTTTCTATTATTTTTTTTAAACCTGAATCCCATTCTTTGAAGTATGAAATTGTATTCTTATTAAATTCTTTTAGTGGTCTGTCCACAAAGTGATTAATACCATGTGGCTTAAAAACAATTCCAATTTTTTTAAAATTCCCTCTTATTTCAACATTTTGAGGTTGGTCTCTAACAGTTGAATATAAAACTGTAAATGCAGCTTTTTTTGGTTTTACCAGGGTAAAATTCCCAGAAGTTTCTGCTGTAGAATCTTTATATATTGTAATAGCGTGTTTTATATGGGGATAATAAGTGTATTTTAAAATAGATTTTTTGTTTTTACAACTATGAAAATAGTAAGAATCTATATGTTTATTTAGAGAGAATTTTGGTGTAATTGAAATAAAATTATTCAGTTCAGCCATTTAAAAATTTTAGTAGCACTAAATTAAAAAAATAACTGATAATTTATATAAATATTATTAATACATTCGGCTAAGTAAGAGTAAAAGCCTTGTTTTTAATATTTCTAAGAATTTTATATCAAAACTCATTACTATCGTTATTAATAATAAGTTTTTAAAACAACACTTAATTTTAAGTATCCATTTTATAAAATACACAATACGCTGCTGCTTTTCAGCATTAAATAATATTGTTTTTAAATAAGTTTGTTTCTAAATTCTATAAAATCCAGATTTAAATAATTAACTATTATGAAAGAAAATTACTTTTTAATAAAAATAAAGAATATTATATTAGGGATATTTTTAATCATCTTCTCTCTAAACACAAGTTCTCAAACTTTAATCTTCGAAGATTTTGAAGATAGTACAGTTGGTTATATTTTAAAAGATGAATCAAATGGAGGGACAGTATTTAATGAAGATATAACAGAAGCTACAGTTGAAGATTATTTTGGGCGTATAAGATTGTCCAATCTAGCAAACCCTAATACCTTAAATTTTTCAGCTTTTAATGGCTCTAGTTTTTTTGGAGCAAATGACTATGATGGTGCAGCCTCTTATCCTACTACAAGAGATATTGTATCTATAAACTGGAATAACATAACGGTTCCTACATCTACAACAATTAAAATAAGTTCACTTATTGCAGAGGGTGATTCTGATGATGGCTTGGAGGATTGGGATGTTTATGATGGTATGAGAGCTGCTTCTATAGTTAGAATTCAATATTCTTTTAATAATATCAATTGGTTTGATGTGTTTTCTATTGTTGGAGATAATACTGTAGTAGGACTTGCTGAACAAACCAATGCCGCTCCAGTTCTTGATAGTAATAATGATAATATTGGAGATGTTCCAAAAGTTGTAATAAATGAAACCTTTGCTAATTTTGAAGGTACTTTTGAAACAGGAGGAAATACAAATGTTCATATCCGTATCTACATGGAAAATCTTACTGGAGGTGATGAAGATATTGCTTTCGATGATTTTAAAGTAGAAGTGGCAGCACCAACAGATGTGACACCACCAACTGTTAGCAGTATTACTGTTAACGGCTCACCAACAGCAAACGCTACAAGTGTAAGCTATAATGTAACATTTAGTGAAGATGTTACAGGAGTTACTACTAATGATTTTACAGTTGATGGTTCTGGAGTTACAGGAACTATTTCTAATATTAGCGGAAGTGGTTCTAGCTATGTTGTTACAGTGGGTTCAGTTTCTGGAACTGGAACTTTAAGTATCGATTTAAAATCTAGTGGAACAAGTATCATAGATGTAAGTGCAAATGCTATAACTACTGGTTTTACAGCAGGTGCAACACATACAGTAGATACAAATGCACCAACTGTTTCTAGCATTACCATTAATGGTTCTCCAACAGCAAATGCTACAAGTGTAAGTTACAATGTAGCTTTTAATGAGAGTGTTACTGGAGTCACTACTAACGATTTTACCATTGATGGTTCTGGAGTTACAGGTACTATTTCTAATGTTAGTGGAAGTGGTTCTAGCTATACAGTTACTGTGAGTTCAGTTTCTGGAACAGGAACGTTAAGTATCGATTTAAAATCTAGTGGAACTGGAATTATAGATTTAAATAATAACGTAATAAATGGAGGTTTTACATCTGGTGCATCCCGTACTGTAGATACTATTGCTCCAAATTTAACTTCCTCATCTCCAATAGATAATGAAACAGGAGTTCTTGTCAATCAAAATATAGCGTTAACTTTTAATGAAAATATAAGTAAAGGAACTGGTAATATCGTTATCAAAAAAACTTCTGATAATAGCATATTAGAAACCATTGATGTTGCAACAGGATTGGTTTCAATAGCATCAAACCAAGCAACCATAAATCCTTCTAATAATTTTGAATTAAACACGGCTTATCATATAGAAATTGATAATACCGTTTTTAAAGATGCTGCAAACAATAATTATATTGGAATTGTTACAAACACAATATTAAATTTTGTTTCAGAAGCAAACCAAACAAATATATTTAATCCCTTAAATGGTAATTGGTCTGATGTTGCAAATTGGTCTTTAGGCAGATTACCAATTGCTACAGACAATATTACTATTGAAACTGGCAAAACGGTAAATTTAGATGTAGCAAATGCGTCAATAAATGATATAAATATTAATGTTTCTGGAACATTAAATATATTTTCTGGAAATGCACTTACTATTAATGGGAACTTATCACAGAATGGAACTTTTAATATTCTTTCTGCTGCCACTTCTAATGGTTCTCTAATTGTAAAAGGTACATCAGTAGGTAATGTTACCTATTTAAGACATGTAACTACAAATTGGCATTTAATTTCCTCTCCTGTAGAAAGTCAAGCAATAAATGCTTTGGTTGGTCAGGTAAATACAAGTGGAAATAAATATGCAGTAGCACCTTACATTAACAATACAACTTCTTTGTTAAGATGGAATTACTTTACAGACAATACTGGAACAAATGATATTGCCACTGCTGGAAATTTTTCTGTTGCAAAAGGATATACTCTGCAAAAAAGTAATGTTGCTGGTACCATAGCCTTTACAGGGACTTTAAATACTACGGATAGATCAATTGGAATTACTGATGGTGGAGACGACCCTGCAGGAAATAGGTGGAATTTAGTTGGAAATCCTTATACAGCTGCTTTGCATGGAAATAATGCTGCTGATGGAACTAATAATTTCTTAAAAGTAAATATAGATGCTAACAATTTAGATCCTACAAGAGCTGGCTTATACTTATGGAATGGTGCAGCTCCCTATGAAATTAAATCTTTAGACGACGCTGCTTTTTCTATAGCTGCAGGTCAAGCTTTCTTTGTACATGCTCCTGATAATGGAGGTACTTCTGTTTCTTTTACAGAAGATATGCAAACACACCAAACAGGAAATGTTTTTCTAAGAACTACAAACTCTTATCCAGAAATTATATTAAATATTTCTAATGATAAAAATAATGCATTTACTAAAATAAGATATATAGAAAATAAAACTGAAGGATTGGACATTGGTTCTGATGTAGGTACGTTTACAGGAGAGAATTCTAATTTTAGTGTATTCTCTCATTTTATAGGCGATAGTACAAATGTAGATTTTGCAATACAAGCGTTACCTGATAATAACTTCGAAAACATGATAATCCCTATTGGAGTTAATGTAGAAAAAGGAAAAGAAATCTCTTTCTCCTTAAATAAAAATAATTTTCCTACAGCTTTAAAAATCTTTTTAGAAGACAGAGAATTAAATAAGTTTATACGTTTAGATGAAGTTAATTCCTCTTATAGCATTACTTTAAATGATGATAAAAATAATATTGGAAGATTTTATTTACACACAAAAAATAGTGTATTAAGTACAAATAATGTAACTCTTGAAAATATAATTATTTATAAGCCAAGTCAAGATATACTAAGAATTCAAAACTTACCAGAAGGTAAAAGTGAAATTTCCATATTTAATATTTTAGGTAAGCAGCTTTTAACATCCTCTTTAAATAGTTTACTGGTAAACGATATTTCTATTGCTAGTTTTTCAAAAGGTATTTATTTAATTCAAATACAAACTGAAAATGGAAAAATCAACAAAAAGATAATTAGAGAATAATAATCATAATTAAAAAGCTTAAAAATGCAAAATAAAAATACAAAAGATATTTCTAGGAAAGAAGCTATAAAAAAGATTGGAAATTATGGCAAATATGCTGCTCTGACAGCATTAGGAACTTATTTAATACTAAATCCAAGAAAAGCACAAGCACAAAGCCCTGAAGCACCAGGAACTGGCTTTTAAAATTAATCATTTGATTATTGGGGGTAATTAAAATGATTAAATAAAGGTTAAAAATGGTTTAAATCAATTTGTAATTTAGTTAAAACTATTCCATTTTTAGCCTTTTTAACTTTTAAATAAGAAATAACTATGAAAAATATACTTTTATTTCTGTTTCTATTAAAAACAGTTTTTTCCGTTAGTGGGCAAATAATTTATAAAGACTCAGTAGCACCTAAAATAGAATTTACAAATTGGATTGATAATCCAAGAGGAAATTTAGTAATAAAAGATAAACCAGTTGTTTTAGAATTTTGGTCAACTTGGTGTGGCCCTTGTATTCAATCTATTCCTCATTTCAATAAATTAACAGAAAAATATAAGAAAGAGATTACTTTCATTTCTGTAAATTCATACGAAACAAAAGAGGTTGTTGAAAAATTTCTTACTAAGAAAAACATGCTTAGTTTTGTATCGCTAGACGAAAACAAAAGCTTAAAAAACGCTTTCAATATTCAATCTATTCCAGTAACAATAATAATTGATAAAAAAGGAATGATAAGATGGAGAGGAATTGCAAGTGAACTAACAGATGATTTATTAAATAATTTTATTTCTCAAAATAAATTTAAAAACAACCACAAAAAAGGTGTTCTTCTAGATAAAGAATTCTCAATTAACTCTCTCGAGAATGTAAATTACCAATTAGTTATTGAATTCGGTGATGCTACGTTGGGAAAGGGAATCTCAATTAAATCAAAAGGAGAGTTCTACTTGAAAATAAGTAACAATAATTTATATAACATACTTAATACTTTTTCAGATTCGTTTGGGTTGGATGAAAATTGGAAATTTGAAGGAAACCCTTCTGACAGGAGTACAATTAATTTGACTATAAAAAGTCAAATTGAATTAGATAAATCGGACACAAAGGGATTGTTAAAGGATGTTATTTTTAGACTATCAGAATATTTTAAATTCAAAATTACTCCCAGAGAAGAGATACAAACTATTTGGTATATTACTACTGACCCGATTCGATTAGAAAAATACATTTCTAAAGATCAAAATTTAGATATTAAAGTAATAGAAAGAACAGAGAATACCACAAAGTTTCAAAATTTATATTTTGACTATTTAGCATCTGTTTACTCAATTATGACAAAAGAAAAAGTTGAATACAATCAATTAGTAGCTCCTAAAAAGTATGATTTAACAATTTTAATATCGAAAGATATTCAGGAAATAGGTAATTATTTAAAAGAAAAATACGGAATTAAATTAGTTAAAAAAAAGGAAAAGGTAAAAGTAAAAATTGTAACATTTTATTAAATGAAATGAAGAACTAGAAATAAAAATGACACAAAGCTCAAATTTTGAAAGAGTTATAATTTTTTAAAAAAGTGTTTATTTTGATAAATTTAATAAGAAATTTTTATAAAAAAAAGACTACAATTAGATATTAATTTTTATTAAAACATAAAATTACATTATTTAGAACTTTCCAATTTTTTATTAGTACCATATTTTTCTTTTAGAAATTTAGAAGGACTTACTCCTGCATAATTTTTAAAAATTCTTGTAAAAGATGATGCATTTGTATACCCTATAGAGGCAGCAAGTGCTTCAATTGAATATTTACGTAATATAGGATTCTCATCAAGTTGTTCAATTAAGTATTTAATTCTTAAATCAACTAAATAATGTTTGAATGTTGTTTTTTTAGACTCATTTATAATCTTTGATAAATATGAGGTATTAGTTTTTAGACTTTTAGATAAATAAGCTAGATTAAAATCACTTTCTAAAAATTGCTTTGTTTCTTCAACCTCCTTTAATCCTTCTAATATTCGGTTTTTAATATCGGCATCAATTTTATGACTATTATCTTTTTTCTTAATGCTGAATTTTTTGAGTTGATTTTTATACAATTTTCTTTTAGTATTATTTTTAAATAGAATTATCAAGAGAACTCCACTAAATAAAAGTAAGACTGCTACAATTACTTTTTTTTTATAATCATTCTTCTTTAAAGATTTTATAATTGCTTCTTTTTCAGAATTTAGCTGTTCAGCTACTATTTTAGTGTTTTTGTTTTTCAACATATAACGAAAGTCGTTATCTAAAATACTATCTGTTTTTAGTAATTTATTTATATAAAGTAATTGATCCTTAACATCTTTTTTCTCTTTATAATAATCATATAATAGAGAATAATTTTCTCTAATTGAGCTATGATAGTATGAATTTGAAGTAGAAATAGTATCTACTTTTTTTAAGAAATTTACGCCTAAATCTGTTTTATTTTGTTTTAAGTAATTTTTAGCTAAATACAGATTTATAAGAATATCTATACTATAATTGTAGTTGTTTGTATCATATAATTTTTTTATTTTAAAAATCGAATCTAAACTAGCTTGGTAATTTTCTTTATCATAATAAGAAATTGCTGTTGATAACAATAATTTGTAATAAATTACACTATCTCTAGTTTTAAGACTTAAAGGAATTATTTTTTCTGTAATCTTTAAAGCAGAGTCAGGCTGTTTTAATAAATTATAATTATTCCCTATTGCCCAAGAGGATATAATTTGTGAACGAATATTTCCTTTCTCTTTGGTGTATGGCATTACTTCTTTCAAAATTTTATTACTTTCCTCGTAACTACCAATATCTGTTTTTAGCCGAGAATTAATATATTTAATTTCAAATAATAAAGATTTATTGCCGCTAATAATAGCACTATTTTCTGCTTTTTTTAAGGATTTAAAAGCACTTACATAATTCCCTTTATTTCCATAGTCTGTTGCTGTCAAAAGATATACTTTTGCTGGCTGATAAAAATTTATATTATTTTTAGTAATTTCAATGATTGAGTCTATATAGATTTTAGCCTTTTGATATGTTTTAGAATAAATCATCATATAATAACCATTAGAAATTTCGGTAGTATCTTTCTCCTTTTTTCCTTTTAAGATATAAGCTTCGGCATACTTTTCTTCAGCATTTTTATTTTGCACTGATTTCCAATATTTCTCTTCTAAAAAACTAAAACTCTTATTTTGAAGCAGTTCTATTTCTTTTTTTTGTGTTTGAGAAAATACAATTTGGCTAAAAAGAAAGAAAAAAATATACATCCATTTTTTACTATAATAAGGAATACGTATATTATGTAAAAGATAGTTTTGAAAATGGTTTTTTATAAAATACAAAGAGTTAATTTTTACGAAAGATAAGTATTTTGCAAGATGCTTTAAAAATCTGTTTAAAAATAACTATTCATTTTATAAAATACAAAAAAACAAATTATCTTTTTTGTTGATTTTAAGACGAATAACATAACTTTGATTTTAAGATTTTCTGAAAATATATTAAAATTAAATAATGAAAAAATACTTTATCAGTTCTTTTTTGCTATTAATTGCTTTCTCTTGCAAAGAGAAAATTGCAAAAAAGAGTTTAAATAAAAATATCGAAAAGATTACTACTGAAATTAATTTTGATAAATTAGTATCTAATTATTCACAATGGTGGACATATTATAATTATAATATCGATTTAGAATCTGAATTTACAGGCTTTGATGAAAATGAAAAAGTAGTTTCTAAAAAAGATTTTTTAGAAATATTGTTGTCTGGTCATTATATCCCATTAAAATTAGATTCAGAAAAATCACAAAACGAATATCAACTTTATAAAATAGATGAATCTGTTTATAAAGATATTAGTAATACAATTAAAAGTGTGGCAAAAACGAATTTAAGATATTTTAATATGGAAGGAAAACAGTTTCAGCCTTTTGATTTTGTAGATATCAATGGAATTAATTATTCTTCTAAAAATACAGCAGGAAAAACAGTAATCATAAAAACTTGGTTTATAAATTGTCAAGCCTGTGTTGCAGAATTTAATGAGCTAAATGAATTGGTTGATAAATATAAAGATGATAAAAGTATCGTCTTTATAAGTTTAGCGTTAGATTCTAAAACTAAATTAAAAAAATTTTTAAAGAAAAGAAATTTTAAATATGCTGTTGTTGCAGGCCAAGAAGATTATATTTATAATAAACTAGATTTTCAAATATTTCCTACACATATTATTATAGATAAAGAAGGATATATATTAAAAGTTGTAAATAATGCAACAAAAATGATTTCGTTTTTGGAACAAAATATTTCAAATCAAAAAAGACTTGCACCACCTTCTCCAAATTAAATAAAAACTGTTTATTAAAAGAAAAATAATAGTTTACTTTTAAACAAATTTTATTTAAAACCTATTATTAAATGGAAGGAGTAAGTGCAATTACATTAATATCTATTATATCTTTTTTTATCAGCTTTATATTGGCTGTTTTTTTACTTACAGTAAAATCAAAAAATCCCATCAGTAATAAACTTTTTACTCTTTTTTTAATCTTATATGCTATAGATTTAAGTAATTGGTTTCATAATCTATTTATTTCTGAACTAACAAATTTTGTGATTGCAAAAAGTTTATTATCTTACTTACAAATGCCAGTTTTGTATTTTTATATACTTTCAGTTTGCTACAAAGATTTTAAATTAAAGCCTAAGCATTTTTTACATATCATTCCTTTTATTATCGGTAATTTGGTGTTAATACCAAGGTTTTACAGTAAAAATATAGCTGAAAAACTTTTGCTTATAGAAGATGGTACCATTTTTTGGGAACTAATTTATATAAGATTCTCAGTGCACCTACAGTTTGTCATTTATATTATTATATTTTTTATCATTTTAAATAACTATAAAAAGATATACCAACAAAATTTTTCTGATACTGCCTCTAAAACGTATGATTGGTTATTTAAATTTGTATTATTTACAGCAATCATACATTTTGTAGTTATTATTAAAACCATTACTCTTTATTTTTATAAAGAATCTTCTCTTACAACCGTAGAATTAGTGCTTAGTCTTCTTGTATTATTTGTAATTTGTTGGTATATTTTTAATGCACTAAAATATCCTGAACTTTTTAATCCTGTAGATTCTAAAACGGAAATAATTATTTCTAAAGGTAGTAATGAATCTAAAGAAAATACAGAAGATGTTATAAAACTCACTAATTACATGGAAAATGAAAAGCCTTTTTTAAATAATTCTTTATCAATTAGAAATTTGGCTGAAAAATTAAATGTAAATCCCAGAGAACTATCAATTTTGATTAATCAACATTTAAATCAACATTTTTTTGACTTTGTAAATAAGTATAGAATTGATGAAGCCATGAAAATTTTGAAAAACCCATCAAAAATGGAGTTAAATATATCAGAAGTTCTGTATGAGGTGGGTTTTAATTCCAGATCTTCTTTTAATACTGCATTTAAAAAACATACTGGATATACTCCTACAGAATTTAGAGAAGCCTCTTAAAATCAGCAACTTAATAAAAAATCGTACACCCACTCGATAAAGTCGAATACATTTTCTAGTAAAAAATGTGTTCGACTTCGTGCTTTCGGTCATGTTTAAGGATTTGCTATCGCACTTTTGTATCATCAAAATAAAAACAATTAAAATGAATACAAAAATGAAAAAATTCGCAACACTTTTAATGATTTTATTTATTTCGAATATCTCTTATGGTCAAGAAATATTTAGTAAAATAGATTCGTTATTAAAATCAAATTATCTTAAAAATACAAATATTTCTATTAGTGCAGGTTTTATTGATGATGATAAAGATTACTTTACATCTTATGGTAATTTGAGTAGAAATGGTAGTATTGAAGTTGATAAAAATTCACTTTTTGAGATAGCTTCAATTACAAAAATTTTAACGGCTAATTTAATAGCACAAGCACAAATAGAAGGTCTTTTAAATGTTGATGATTATATTGATGCGTATTTGCCAAAACAATATCAACTTCACAAAAATCTTCAAGAGAAAATAAAAATTTCTGATTTAGCTTCACATCAATCTGGTTTGCCAGATATCGATTTTAGAAAATTAATTTCCCTAAATTCTCAACAACCTGTAAGTAGTGTAAACGAAAAATCTTTATCCCTCTTAATAAATGAGACAACTGAATTAATCGATTATGGAAATCCTAGATATTCTACAATAGGATTTATTTTACTTGGGCAAATTTTAGAAAATGTTTATAACAAAACCTATGCTTTTATTTTTGAAGAAAAAATGATTCAAGCTTTAAACCTAAAAAGAACATTTACTAAAGATTTCAATACTACAAATAGAACAACAGCTTACAATCCAGAAGGAGGAATTCAAGAGTTTTTTAATTGGAATGTAACTGCTCCTGCTGGATTAGTAAAATCTAGTGCTGCAGATATGATAGCATATTTGAAAGCTGTTTTAGAGACAAACACTAAAATTGCGAAAGCTTCTATGTTATCAGAAAATGCTTTTTATAGTAAAAATGAAAGAAACATTGGTTTGTGGTTAAGTATTATAAAAGATGGAGAAAATGAGTTCTTTTTTAAAACAGGAGATTCTATGGGCCAATCCAGTATAATTGGGTATGATAGAAAAAATAATTGGGGAATTGTATTATTGATTAATCAAAGAGACAGCAAATTAATTAAAGGCTTATTTAGTGAAATTTATGAAATTGTTAAAAAATAATATTAAATTTTTCTCTTAACATAAAAAAATAAACAAAAACCGTATAACTATAAATTAAACATATAAATCATGAAAAATATAATTTACATACTTTTACTTTTAATAACATTATCAAGTTGTAAAACAACTAACAGAAACTTTAAAAAAACAAAAGATTATAGCTTTATTACAGACAGTTTAAATATTGATGAACAACTAAAAAAATACAATCTTGCGGGTTTTAGCCTTGTAGTGTTCGAAGATTACAAAATAGTTTACACTAATCAGTTTGGAGTTAAATCTACAATTACTAACGAGATGTTAGATGAAAATACTGCATTTTCAACAGCTTCTATAGCAAAACCAATCACAGCAATTCTTTGTCATATTCTCGAAGAAAAAGGACTAATTAATTTAGATGATCCAATTGATAATTATTTAAAAAGATGGAAATTACCCAAAAGTAAATTTACTGAAAATAACAATCCTACTTGGAAACAATTATTAAATCATACTGCTGGTATAAATCAAAATAATGGATTTGCAGATTTTTATGAAGGAGATACAATTCCTACAATAAAGGAAAGTCTTATGGGGCAAAAACTACCTAGAAGTAACAATACAGCAATAGATTTTTTGTTTACACCTGGTAGTAGTTGGTTATATAGTGGAGGTGGTTATGTTATTATACAAATGGCATTAGAAGATACTTTAAATAAACCAATTGCTGAATTAGCAGATGAATATATTTTCTCTCCTATGAATTTAAAAAATACCACGATGATTCAGCCAAATGAAAGAAGATTTTTAACAAACGTAGCTTCTGTGCATGATCAAACTAATAAAGTAATAAAAACAGGATTGCCAATAACACCTCAAGTTGCGCCTTCAGGATTGTGGTCTACTCCAACTGATTTGGCTAAAATTACCATTGAAATACAGAATGCATTACGAAATAAAAATGATAAAGTAATTTCTCATAACATCGCAAAAAAAATAATGGCAGTAACCGCTCTAAAAAATGCAATTGGTGGTTGGAGTTATGGGGGACAAAGATCTTTTGGATTTAATAATTATGATTGGGTTCGATTTGGTGGCTCTAATACTGGAGTTGGAGGTGATGTTTATGCAACTATGACAGATGGAAATGGTTTTGCTTTTTTGGCAAATGGCGAAAAACCAAATCGTTTTCCTGTAATTGGTCACACCATGAACAAGCTTCTTAAAATAATGAACTGGGATAAAAAATTAGACGAAGAAATTATAGAAATACCTGCTGATTTAAAAGAAAATTTAATTGGTAATTATAATGATTTTTTACATGGAAAAGGATTTGATGTTGGCATTATAGAAAAAAATAATAAACTATACGCATCATCACAATTTTTTGAATTTTTTAGTGGACAAAAAGAAAGTGAGATGGTTTATTTAAAAAACGGATTTTTTAAAATTAAACATTATCCAAATTTATTGAAATTTAAAATAATAAATGGAAAACCGATTTCAGTGACTTTAATTAGAGATAATAATTCTATAGATGTTGAATTGTAAGAAAAATAAAATAAGCTGTATCTACAAAAAATAATGAATGTAAACTTCTTTGTATTTTATGAAATATAAAGAAGTTTAAGGATTTCTAGCTTTTAGGACTTATTCCTTTATGTATTTTTGAGTTAATCAATTTTTTATTTACAAATAGTATCCAATTTAAGAATGGTCAAGAAAAAACTGAATTTAAATGGAATCTTGAAAAAGAAAAAAGACATATCGAATGTGTTAATAGATTAAACATGCAGTTTAATAGATGTTATCATTATTGTATTAAGAAGTGAGATATATTTGACATAGAAAATCACTTAATGATAATACAATGAAAAATATAACTTTTTTAATTTTAACTATTTTACATGCAAATTTTTGTAATGCACAAACAGCTAATCCAGTTTATTTATTTTCATCTGAAATAGAGGCTAAACTAAAGATTGATACCATTTCTAAAAATTATCAACATTATGCAGTTAATTATGCCATAATTGGAGATTATAAAAACACCCTTTTTACAGAAGAATTAGGTGTGCTAAAATATAAGAAGTTAAAGAAAGGCAAAGTGACAATTGATACAAGTTTTTTTAACTATAAACCTGTAAATGCTTTAAATGAAATTAATAAAATATCAGAAAATCATCAAATAATAATAATAAATGAAGCTCATTATAGTGCACAAAATAGAGTATTTACAACTCAACTTTTAAAAAAATTATATTCTAAAGGGTATAAAACTATATTTTTAGAAGGCTTACATCCAGATAGAAATAAAAATCTCAATAAGAGAAAACACGCTTTGCTTACTTCAGGATATTATTTTAACGAACCACAATATGGAAATTTAGTAAGGGTAGCAATTAAAAAAGGCTACACTGTTTTACCATACGAACACGATCAAGATGAAAATGAAAAAGACCCTTTAAAACTTTGGTACAGCAGAGAGGAAGGTCAAGCAGATAATATTTTAGCTTTTTTGAAAGAAAATCCGAAAGAAAAAATAATTATTCATTGTGGTTATGGCCATATAAGTGAGAAAATTTTCGAAGGTGAAATAGTTGGCAATATGGCTGCTATCATTAAAAAGAAATCTGGAATTAATCCTTTAACTATTAACCAAGAGGATTGGTTAGAAACGTTTTCAGAAAAAACAGCAAATCCGTACAGAGTTATTATTGATAAAAACCCACCTAAAGAAATAAGTGTTTTTAAAAATTCAAAAGAACAATATTTTTCACAGAAACCTATAAATCAGGATATTAATGTGTATTTTCCTTCAACAAAATATATTTTTGGCAGGCCAGACTGGTTGTTTAAATCAACAGACAAGCGATTGGTAACACTTCCATATTCTAAAATAAATTTAGAATACCCTTATTTAGTATTTGCATATTATGAGAATGAAGATGAAGCTATTGCAATACCTTCAGATATCATTGAAATTAAAAATAAAAACGACAAAAAAGGGTTAGCATTAGAAAAAGGAAAATATAAATTAATCCTTAAAAATATAAACGGTAAATTTCAAAAATTAAGTTTGAAGGTTAATTAAGGTATGAAAAAACTGTTTAAAATAGAAAACATCATAAAAAAAGAAGTGTATTTGCATCTTCTTTTTTGGATGTTTTATGTTTCTCTTCCTTTTGTAAAATATATTGGAAATGATTATTTTTTTACGCAATGGATTTTAAATAATATCAATACACCATTAGTAATGCTTACTGCCTATTTTTGTTACTATTTTATTTTTCCTCTAAAAAAATATTACAAATTTATAATTTTTTTAGGCTTACTATTTATTATGACAATGGTAGGTGTTTTTACATCAAAATATATTGTTGATATATTTATACATCAATTAGATAATTACACTTTTAAATCTCATATTTTCAGTACGTTAAGCGAATATATTTTAGTCTGTTTAATCTTTTATGCCTTATATGCTATTAAAAAATCGTATCAATTAAGTACTAGTTTAAAAACAGCAGAATTAAAGAATTTGAAATCTCAAATCAATCCACATTTTTTATTTAATACATTGAATAATATTTATTCTTATTCCATACAGAATGATAAAAAAGCATCAGAATTAATTCTTAAACTATCTGATAATTTTAAATATGTATTTCACGAAGGACAAAAAGAAAAAGTAGAATTAAGAAAAGACTGGGAACATTTAAAGGACTTTATTTCTATAAGTAAATTCAGATGGGAAGATAAATTAACATTTGATGTAAGTGAAGACTTTGAATGTGAAAACGATTTAATCTCTCCACTAATATTAATAACTTTTATTGAGAATGCTGTAAAATATACAAGTAAACAAAAAGGTAATAATCATATAATTTCTATCGCTATAAATACTCAAAATAATGAACTCTTTTTTAAATGTTCAAACCCTTGTAAATCAACTTATTATTTAGAGAGCGAGTGGAAATCAAGTGGAATAGGGTTAAAAAACACGATTAAAAGACTGGATTTATTGTACCCAAAAAAGCACAGTTTAATAATTGAAGAAAGTGAAACAATATTTGTAGTTACATTAAAAATGATCTTATGTTAAAATGTATTATAATCGAAGACGAAAAAAATGCTCAACAAGTGTTGGTGCATTATATGTCTAAGAAGACAAGTATTACTTGCTTGGGAATTTATGAAACTGGCTTAGATATTCCGTTTGACGTTTTAAACAAAATTGATTTTATCTTTTTGGATATTGAATTACCCGAATTAAATGGGTTAGAGTTTTTGAAAACATTAAAAAATCCTCCAAAAGTAATTGTTACATCTGCATATCCTGATTTCGCAGTTGATGCATTTGAACAAGCAGTTATAGACTATTTAGTAAAACCCTTTTCTTATGATAGATTTATTATAGCAGTAGATAGAATTAAAATTAACAAAGAAACAAATCATAAAGAATATATTTTAGTTTATGCAGATAAAACCACTCATAGAGTAAAAGTAAATGATATTTTATATATTAAATCGGAATTGGATTATATATTAATTGTTACAAAAACTGACAAAATTCTACTTTTAGGAAGTTTGATAAATTGGGTGAAAAAAATGAATGAATTTTCTTTTGTAAGAGTTCATCGATCATATATCGTAAATACAAATAAAGTTAAAAAAATAAAACCGGATCTTGTTGAAATTGAAAATGTTGAAATCCCAATTGGAAAAGCTTATAAAAAGAATTTATGGAAAATTATACAAGAAACGGAAAATAAAAAAAACTAAGACGGAAAAAATTAATTGTTAGTGCAAGCCTACTTAAGAAAATCCATGCAGATTTTATTGGTCAGTAATTATTTAGTAGCTTTGCTGCTAAACCAACGCAACGAAATTATACACGTTGGCAATAATATTGACAAATATTTCGAATGAAAATAACACTTTCAATATGCATATTTATTTTGCCACTTCTTTTGAACTCGCAAAATAAAGAAACGATAGACTGGATAACAAATAACTCAATAGAAATTGAAGATGCTAATCCTGATTCTGAATTAGACATTTTTAAAGAAAATACACCTATTAAGTTTACAAATACAAAAATTTATGGATTTGGGGAAGCTTCTCACAATACAAAAGAATTTTTTGACATAAAAGCTAAATTTTTTAAATATTTAGTGAAAACTCAAAGTGTGAGAACTTTTATAATGGAGGAATCCTATCAAGCTGAATCTGGAATAAATGAGTGGATAAGTGGAGGAAATGGACATACTAAAACAATAGCTACAAATTTTAATAATGGTTTTTGGTATACTAAAGAAATTGTGAATTTATTACAATGGATAAGAAACTACAATCAAAATAAATCAGAAGAAAATCAAATTCGATTTTATGGAATGGATATTCAATTAGGTAAAAATATTGGTCAAGAAATACGTAAATTTGTTAGTGTACATAATATTAATATTGATGAAAAGCTTCTAATAATTGCTGATAATTGCTCAAATAAAAAATTAGTTTATACCGAATCTGACAGTTGGTGGCAAGTTCAGCTTTCACAATTAAATGAACTAAAAAAACAAATATTAAATTCAGAAATAGAACGCAAAGAATCTAAACATATAATAAGAAGTTTAGATTACTTAATAAGTTATACGGAATATGAGTCATTGTTAAAAGAAAAATATCCCACAAGTACGGAATTCAGAGATTCAAAAATGTTTGAAAATGTTAAATGGATAATGGAAAATAAAGCCAAAAACGGAAAGATTTTTATCTGGGCACACAACGAACATATCAACAAAAAGGAAATGTATTATAGTGGAAGTAATATAAAAAATTTAGGTCGTCATTTGAAAGATTATTATAAAGATGATTACTATAGTATAGGTTTTGACTTTGGAACCGGAAAAATAAATGGTTTTATTATAGATGAAAAAAACGGGAATTATTGGAAAACTTACAATATAGAAAAACCATTTAAAAGAACATATGCCAAAACCTTAATGTCTATTAACAAAGATATTTTTTTCATTGATTTGCAAAAAATAATTGAAATGGAATTCCCAAACTTTTTTAGTAAAAAAAACAAGCATTTATTAATAGGCAGTGGTGGATATCAACCAAAACCACTACATAAGATTATGATTAATAAAATTTACGCAGAAACATATGATGGATTAATTTTTGTTAAGAATATTTCCGTACCAGACAGATTATAAATTGAGTGCTGAATAAACGTTTTACAACAAATGTTATAGCCCATTGCTAATTAGTTGCTTAATTCAAATCTAAGACACATTTGCGATGCTGCCAAATTTTTTAATTTGGGTTATTGAGAAAAAGTTGATAAGGATATTAAAAAATTCGGCTCATGCTTAACCGAAAATGAATCGCTAATTTACTTACTATGAGGATATACAAAACTGTTTTACAATTCTATAAATCACATTAGAATATACTTTGAATAAACTAATTGCTAAAATTAGTACAGAATGTAATTTGTCTCTTATAAATTTAAAAAATATGACTACAGTTCAGCCAAATGAAAATGGATTTTTAACAAACGTACTTCTGACATGATAAAAATAATAAAAACTGGATTGCTAATAATACCTTAAGTTGTACCTTTAGGACTATGGTCTACTCCAACCGATTTGGCTAATATTATCATTGAAACACAGAACGCATTACGAAATAAAAAATAGATTACCTCAAAAATACATAAAGGAACACATCATTAATGCTAAAATCATTTAAACTTCTTTGCATTTTATAAAACACAAAGAAGTTTAAAT